>VFQP010000086.1_pt1 | contig 287907 bp, 219 predicted proteins | sample 3512351 | NCBI WGS metagenome assembly VFQP01 (sample SAMN10412372, study PRJNA504923) | tailings metagenome | isolation source: Relicate 1 Philex TSF1 revegetated site | place: Philippines: Tuba, Benguet | collected 2017-08-29
TCGGCGCTCTGCCTGTGAGGAGCGGACAGAAGCTTGTCGGCATGCTGACCGATCGAGATATCGTCATCCGTGCAGTTGCGGATGGGAAGGCCGACGGCACGGTCGATCGATTCATGTCGGCTGACGTAAAGTTCTGCTACGAAGATGACGAAGCGGAGGCAGTGGCAAGCACCATGGCAACCCACGAAGTTCGCCGCTTGCCGGTTCTGGATCGAAGTGAGCGGCTCGTGGGCATGGTGTCGCTGGCCAACTTCACGCAAACGCGCGACAGTGATGCCAAGCGCATGTTCCTCGAGTCCATTGCGTCGCCTCATTGAAGATCGTGGAGTGCCAGCCGCATCAACAGCGTCTACGCCAAGTCATAAGGCACTCATCGACGGCCGTGCGCCGGTACGCATGGACTAATGGCCGAACTCGCAAGTCGCTGCGGATCGCTTGCGAGCATGATGCTTTGGCCTCCGAGGCATGCCGCGCTGGATGTCACCTTCGATCTGTCCACCGTCTGTGCGCGATGCCGTTCATCCAAGTCTCTGTGGGGCTCTTCGCGATCGCGAATAGCCGGCGCGGCGAGCTTGCGGAAGCGCGATTTTGTGACAAGAGCTTTCCACCCGTTGTGGTTCCCAGGACGCATCACGGCGTGGCTCAGGGATCGAAGCCGTTCGCGAAGATCCGATCGCCGAACACCGGTGCGAACGCCGCGAGACCGACGCGCGGTTGCCCGCCGATCGTGAGGAATCGCCCGCCGGCGTAGGCCTTGCCGTCGGTGGCGAGGGCGAGGATCTGCACGTCGTTGTCGGCGCCCGGATTCCAGTCGGGATCGAGGGCGCCATCGGGGCCGAGGCGCGCGATGCGTGCGCGCGGTTCGGTGCCTATCGCGTCGAAGCGGCCACCGATCCACGCGCTGCCGTCGGTGCCCACCGCGATCGCGCGCACGGATTGCTGGAACGGGTCGGACCCGGGATTCCACGCGGCGTCGATGACACCGCTGCCGGTCGTGCCGAGCCTGACCATCTGCCGGCGCGGCTGGTCGTTGATCGTCGTGAACGATCCCGTCGCGTACACGCCCGCGGTGCCGACCGCGAGCGCGTAGACGGTCTGGTTGGCCGACGGATTCCACGTCGTATCGAGCGTGCCATCGCTGCGCAGTCGCGCGAAGCGCGTGCGCGGCGTGCCGTTGATCGTCGTGAAGTCGCCGCCGACATAGATGTTGCCGGCGGCATCGGTCGCGAGCGCGTGCACCGAGTTGTCCGCGGAAGGCGCCCACGCGGTGTCGACGCTGCCGTCGGCGAGCAGGCGGGCGAGCCGGTTGCGTGACAGTCCGCCGACCGACGTGAAGCTGCCGCCGAACACGAAGCTGCCGTCGGGCAGCGCGGCGATCGTGCGCAGCAGGCCGTTGATCGTGAGCGGGCCGGGTTCCTCGAACGAGGCGACGATGCGCGCGATGATCGCGTCGTCGGCGTTCGGGGTCGCGTCGATCGTGCCGTCGTGGCGCAAGCGCAGCATGTACGGTCGCACCACGCCGTCGGCCTTGTAGAACGTGCCGCCGACGAGCATGCCGTACGGGCGCTTCAGCATCAGCGTGATGGCAGGCGACAGGGACTCCACGTCCCGCGCCGGTTGTGCGGCCGCGCCGGCCTGCGCCGAAAGCACGGCGAAGCCGAGCCGGTACTGGCTGCTGACGCGATGGAACGCTCCGCCGATACGCACCTGGTTCGTGTCCGCGAGCAAAGCGTACGGCGCGCCGCCGAGCGGTGACGGATCCCATCCGGCATCGGGCGCACCGTTGGTGGCCGACAGACGCGCGAGGTTGCGCCGTGTGATGCCGCCGATCTGGCCGAAGAGGCCTGCCACGTACACGGCGCCGTCGTTCGCGACGGTGATGGCGTGCACGATGCTGTCGGCATTCGGGTTCCAGCCGGCATCGGCGAGTCCGTCGCCGGCCGACAGGCGTGCGATGCGGTTGCGCGTCTGGCCGCCGATGCTGGTGAAACTGCCGCCGGCGTAGACGCGGCCCGAGGCGTCGAACGTGATCGCGAGCACGTCGCCGCCCGGATCGGGATTCCAGGCCGGGTCGGCGCTGCCGCTTCCGAGCAGGCGCGCGATGCGGCGTCGCTGCGCGCCGCTGACATTGACGAAGCCGCCCGCCACGTAGACGCGATCGTCCGATGCGATCGCGATCACGCGCACCGTGTTGTCGGGCGCCGGATTCCACGCCGTGTCGACGACCGCGGGCGAGGCGGTCGACAGCCGCGCGAGGCTGCTCCGCGTGACACCGCCGATCACGTCGAACTGGCCGCCGACGTACACGCGTGACGTGGAATCCACGGCGAGTGCGTAGACGAACGAATCGGGCTGCGGCGCCCATGCAGGATCGACGACACCGGTCGCCGAGACCCTCGCGAGGCGCTCGATGCCGAGGCCGCCGATCTCGTAGAACTCGCCGCCGACGTAAATGCGCCCGTTCGTGTCGATGGCGAGCGCGTTGACCGTGAGGTCCGGCGAGGGATCGAACGCGGGATCGAGGCTGCCGTCGGCGCGCAGCTTGGCGAGGTTGCGGCGCGGCACGCCGTCGATCGAGCCGAAGGTGCCGCCGAGCACGACGCCACCGTCGGGCGTGCGCAGCATCGCGAGCACGCGGCCGTTGACGACGAGGTCGATGTGCGGCGCCGCGAGCGGCGCGGGCGACTGCGCCGAGGCGGTCGCCGACAGCATGGCGATGACGAGAAACGCCGCGGCGACGAGTGTGCGCACGCGATGATCCAGCCGGTTCATGGACGTTTCCCCTGCAAGGCCGCATATCGCGACGTCCTGCATGGCGCGGGTCGGGGGCGAGGTGTCTCATGGACGTGATCGAGGCCATCGGCGCGATACCTCGGATGACATGCACGCCTGCGCGCGGAAGCCCACGGACGGCCTGCATGGCGAGTCGGCGTGTCGGTCCTCCGCCCGCACGGCAACCCCGCGAATGCGGGGTACGACGCCGTCGCGCCACGGCCTACGCTTCCGGTGGTCACGATCGGAGTCGTCATGCCTCACGTCCACGTCACCCCGTTGTTCCGCGCGTTCGCGCTGCTGTCCTGCCTCGTCGCCGGTGGTGTCGCCCACGCGGCCGGCCTCACGCTGACGATGTCGCCGGTGCCGCCGGTCTACACGGGCACGCAATACACGTTCGGGCTCGGCTTCGAGAAGACCGACCGCAACGACGGCATCGTGCACAACGGGCCGTTCACGCTGCGGATCCGCATTCCGGCGGGCATGACGCTGCGTGGCGCCAGCGGCGGGAACTGGACGTGTCCGGCGCCGCCCGCCGGCGCGACCACGATGAGCTGCACCTACAACACCGCGCTGACGTTCTGGAATCCGGCCTCGAGCTTCCTGAGCGTGAATGCCGATACGCCGATCGACATGCCGCTCGGTCCCGTCGAGTTCGAGGCGACGATCGAAAGCGCGCAGGTGCCGCTGCCCGGCAACGTGATCTGCACCGGCAGTCCGTCGACGACCGGGTGCACGACCGTCGCGACGCCCGTGACCGCATCGACCCTGCGCATCACCGATTGGGGCTCGAGCTCGGGTTGGGTCGCGAACACGCCGGTCGCGGTCTGGAACGGTCCGCCGTACGAAGCGGGCACCGACGAGACGATCGCGATCGGTCTGCGCAACATCGGCTTCGGTCAGAGCAACACGCCGATCACGCTGCGCGTGACGCTGCCCGACGGTGTCAGCTTCCGCAGCACGGGCAGTTCGATCCCGACGTTCACGTGCTCGGCGGCCGGGCAGCTCGTGACCTGCACGACGCCGTACATGTACGACACGCAGAACGGTTACGTCGTGATCGGCACGCGCGTGAGCCACGCTGTGGCGGTGCCGGGGCCGTTGTTCTTCCATGCCGCGGTCGGCAACAACGTCGTCGCGCCGCCGTGGGATTGCGTGGCGAATCCGCACCAGGATCGCTGCGGCCGGCTGCAGATGCCGACGCGCGCGCCGCGCACGCCGTTCCTGCGCTTCGAGACGCCCGCGGTCACGCATTCGCCCGCGATCTTCACGCTGGGGCAGGATCAGGGGCCGATCGTCGCGAGTTTTCGCAACGTCGGCGACGGCCTCGCCGGGGCGACGTCGGTGCTGTTCAAGCTGCCGCCGGGCTTCATCTACACGCACCTGTTCAGCGCGATCCCGTCGATGACCTGCAGCGCGAGCGGCAGCATCGCGAACGGCCAGGTGCTGACCTGCACGGGCCCGGGCCTGCCCTCGGGCACGAGCGGCTACGTGAGCTTCGGCGTGCATCCCGATGCGGGCACCGAGGCGCCGGGCCCCGTGGTGCTGCTCGGTGCGGTCGACACCTCGTCGCCGGCGAGCACGCAGACGCTCGCGGGCTGTGCGAACGATCCGACCCAGGTGCAGTGCGCCTGGCACGAGATCCCGACGTTCCGGCCCTGCGCGCTGCAGTACGGCACCGACGGCATCTACTGCGACGCGTTCGAGACGGTCATGCCGTAGCCCTGATGCCGCCTCCGCCACGGGAGCGGTTCAAGGATCGAGGCCTCGTCGTCGTTTCCACGGACGGCGCGGGCGGATAGAGTCGGGCGTGACGTCGTCCGACGACCGCGCGGCATGGGCCGATGAGTACCCGCTTGAACATCGACGTGTTGCGCCACTTCGTCGCGATCGCCGACGCGGGCGTCATGCTGCGCGCGGCGGACCGTGTCGGGCGCACGCAGGCGGCGCTGAGTCAGCTGGTCAAGCGGCTCGAGGGCGAGCTCGGGCAGACGCTCATGCTGCGCAGCGGGCGTGGCATCACGCTGACCGCGCACGGCCAGCGTCTCTATGCGTACGCCCAGCAGATCCTGCGCGTGCACGACGAGGCCGTCGCCTCGCTGCGCGGCGAGAGCCTCTCCGGCGAACTCAAGCTCGGCCTGCCCGAGGACTACGCCTACGCGTTCCTGCCGGCCCTGCTGCGCGGTTTCTCGAACCGGCATCCGCAGGTCGTGATCGAGGTCGTGTGTGCGCCGACCACGCAGCTGCTCGCGAAGCTCCGCGATCGCGCACTCGACATCGCGATCGTGTCCGAACCCGATCGTCCTGATCGCCCGTTCCTGGCCAAGGCGCAGTTCGTGTGGGTCGGTGCACCCGGCAGCGATGCACACCGTCGCGATCCGCTGCTGCTCGCGCTCACCGACCGCGACGACCTCAACCATCAGGCCGCGATCGCCAGCCTCGATGCCGCCGGCCTCGCGTACCGCATCGCCTACGCGAGCGCCAGCGTCGCGGGTCTGATCTCGGTCGTGCGTTCGGGGCAGGCCATCGCGGTGCTGACGGAGTACGCCGTGCCACCGGATCTGGTCGTGCTGCCCGCGTCGAGCGGGCTGCCGGCACTGCCCTCGATCGGCATCACGCTCGCGACCGCGAAAGGCGAGGCTTCGCCGCTGCTCAAGCGTTTCGAAGCCGAGGTGCGCGCGATCCTGTCGGGGTCGTAGGCCGCGTCCGCTACGCCGCCTCACGGCATAGCGACCGCCGCGCCATAAGCCGGGCTTATGCCGCGCTTAAGCACTATTCGATTCCACGAACACGGGCGCTGCCCTAGCGTTGCCGCCTGCGTACCGACACCTGCGGACGCCACCCTACGAGGCGAGTCACGTGATGAATCGATCCGAGCCCCTGCCTGTCGTGCACGCACGCCGATCCTCCGCGGCGGCCGCACGATGTACTGTCACCGGCACGTACCTGCGCACGCTGCTCGCCGCCGCGGTGATGGCCCTCGCGGGCTGCGCGGGCGTGCCGCCGCAGACGGCGCCGGGCTACGAGGCGACCATCACGCGCACGCGTTTCGGCATCCCGCACATCAGGGCCGCGGACTACGGCGGACTCGGCTTCGGCGCCGCCTATGCACGCGCGCAGGACAACCTCTGCCTGATGGCCGACTCGTACGTCGGTTTCGCCGGCGAGCGCTCGAGGTTCTTCGGATCCACCGGCATGGCGATGGTCGGACTCGTCACGGCCACGAACCTCGAGAGCGACGTGTTCCATCGCACGCTCACCGACCTGCCGCGCCTGCACGCCGCATTCGCACAGCGCTCCGTGGCGTACCGCGAGCTCGTCGACGGCTGGGTCGCCGGCTACAACCGGTACGTTGACGATCATCGCGACCGATGGCCGGCTGCGTGCGCGGATGCGCCCTGGGTGCGCGCGATCACGCGCGACGACGTGCTGCGGTCGCTCGAGGCCTTCTCGGTCCTGTCGACGTCGGGCGTGCTCGCGGTGCCCCTCGCCAACGCGTCGCCGCCCGCGGAGGCGGTCCGCCGCGATGCCGCCGTGACCGCGACCGTAGACGACGTGCTGCTGCCGGGCAGCAACGGCTGGGCGTTCGGTGGCGAGGCGACGCACAACGGCAAGGGTCTGGTCCTCGCCAATCCGCACTTCCCGTGGATGGGCTCGAACCGCTTCTACGAGACGCACCTGACCATCCCGGGCGAGCTCGACGTCGCCGGCGCGGCCATCATGAACCTGCCGTACGTCGGCGTCGGCTTCAACCGCGACGTCGCGTGGACGCATACGGTCGACATGGCCGTGCACATGACGCTGTTCGAGCTCGCGATCGATCCGGCCGATCCCACGGTCTACATGGTCGACGGCCGGCCCGAACCGATGACGCGCCGCGAGCTGCGCATCGAGGACAAGGACGGCACGACGATCACGCGCACCGTCTACGCCACGCGCCACGGCCCCATGGTCTCGGTGCCGGGCGGTCCGTTCGCATGGACGCGCGGGAAGGCCTACGCCGTCGCCGATGCCAACCGCGGCAACCTGCACAGCGGCGACACCTGGCTCGACATCGCCCGTGCGCGCAACGTCGAGGACGTGCGCGCCGCGCTCGCCACGCATCTCGGTGCGCCGTTCCTCAACACGCTCGCGGCCGATCGCGCAGGCGACGCCTTGTACGCCGACATCGGGACGATTCCGAACGTGTCGGCGGCCCTCCTGTCGGCGTGTGGCCGCATCGAGACACGCCCCGTCGGGCATCTGCAGGATCTCGTCGTGCTCGACGGAAGCCGCTCGGCCTGCGCGTGGGCGACCTCGCCCGATGCAGTCGAACCCGGCCTGCTGCCCGCGTCGCAGATGGCGACGCTGGTCCGTCGCGACTACGTGCAGAACAGCAACGACAGCTACCGCTGGACGCATCCCGATGCGGTGCATCAGCTCGGCCCGATCATGGGGCGCGATCCCGGCGTCGGCCGTCTGCGCACGCGTGCCGGCCTCGAGACGATCCGCCGCGCGCTGCGTGCCGGTCCGTTCGACGCCGGTCGCGTGGTGCAGGCGATGTTCGGCAACGAGGTGCTCGCGGCCGAGCTCGTGTTGCCGTCCATGCTCGTGCTCTGCCGGCGTGCCGATGCACCGGCGAAAGCCTGCTCGGCGCTCGCCGGCTGGGACGGCAAGGCCGCGCTCGACAGCCGCGGCGCGATGCTGTTCGGCCTGTTCTGGGCCGCCGTCGGCGAACGTGCCGACATCTGGACGACGCCGTTCGATCCCGACGACATGCTCGGCACGCCGCGTGGCTTCGTGACGGAAGGCGCGATCGCGAACGACCTGCTTTCCGCACTGGCCGCCGCTGCCGCTGCGATGGACAAGGTCGGCGTCGCGCCGGACGCGCCGCTCGGCGAGGTGCAGTTCGTCGTGCGCGGCGACGAACGGATTCCGATCGCGGGCCTGCAGGGTGGCGGCACGCTCAACTACACGAAGGCCGTGCCTGCGAAAGGCGGCTATTCGGTGATCTTCGGTGCCAGCTATGTGCAGGCGGTCGGTTTCGACGACGCCGGTCCGGTCGCGAACGCGATCCTCGCGTACTCGCAGTCGACCGATCCGGCCTCGCCGCACCATGCCGACCAGACGCGCGAGTTCTCGAAGAACGTGCTGCACCGTTTCCCGTTCTCCGAGGCCGAGATCGCCGCGGACGCACTCGGACCGCCGGTCACGATCCGCCAGTAGCGCCTGCATGCGGTCGGTGCGATGCCCGCGCCGTCGACCTCGCCCCTATGCCACGGAAGCCCGGATGTGGACACCGCGCGCCTGACGGCCTTCGTCGCGACCTGCCTGCTCGTCTCGCTGACGCCAGGCCTCTGCGCGATGCTGTGCATGAACCTCGCGACCACGCTGGGGCTGCGCAGGACGCAGTGGATGATGGCGGGCGAGGTCGTCGGCATGGGCAGTGTCGCGGTCGCGGCGATGCTCGGCATCGCGGCGACCCTGCACGTGCAACCGTGGCTGTTCGGCGTATTCAAGCTGGCCGGCAGCGCCTACCTGATCGTGCTCGGCTGCAAGGCGTGGACGCGTACGCGCGGCGGAGACCAGGCGTCGGTCCGTGGCCCGCGCTCGCGCCTCTCGCTCGCGGGGCTCGGCTTCACGACCGCGGTCACCAATCCGAAGGTCTGGGCCTTGTACGCCGCGCTGCTGCCCCCGTTCGTGGATCCCTCGCGGCCACTCGCGGCGCAGCTCGCCGCGATGCTCGCGATCATCGTCGCGATCGAGCTCGCGGCGTTGTACGCCTATGCCCTCGGTGGCCGCATGCTCGCGCGTCTGCACGAAGGCTCGCCGTCACGCCTGTGGATCGACAGGATCATCGGATCGCTCATGATCGCGATGGGCGTGTGGATGCTCGTCGAGAACGGCTTGCCGTCGTCGCCATGAGGTCCGTCCGTATGGCGAGGTGATCGCGACCTCGCGCGCAGCACGAGGGGATCGGCTGCGTCAGGGGGACGTTCCCGCATCGTGCGTCGCGTGGTCGAAGCACGCGATCAGCAGCTCGGTGAGTGCGCGCACCTTGCGCGACGGATGCGGTCCGGGCGGGCGCACGACGTAGATGCCGGCCGGTGGCGGCGGGTAGCGCGTCATGACCGGCACGAGCGCACCGGACGCGACGTGGTCGTCGGTGATGCCGTCGGGCAGCCACGCGACGCCGAGTCCGGCGACCGCGGCGGCGACGAGCGCGGTCGCGTTGTCGGCTTTGAAGCGGCCGCGCGGATGCACCGTCACGGTGCGCTCGCCGTCCAGGAACATCCAGGCTTCCGTGCCCTGCATGAGCGCTTCGTGCGAGGCGAGTTCGTCAGGCGACTGTGGTGCGCCGTGTGCTTCGATGTAGGCCGGGCTCGCGACGAGCTTGCCGTACAGCGGCCCGACGCGCCGCGCGACGAGGTTCGAGTCCTGCAGGTAGCCGATGCGGATCGCGCAGTCGAAGCCTTCGCTCACGAGATCGACGAAGCGGTCGCTGTAGCAGGTGTGCACGTGCAGCTGCGGATGCCGGCGTGCCATGTCGGCGAGCACGGGCGCGAGGTGCGTGGGGCCGAACGACAGCGGCGCGGCGATGCGCAGGCGGCCACGCAGCTCGCCGCTCGGCAGCAGCGTCTCCATCGCCGTGTCGACCTCGTTGCAGATCCGTGCGGCGTGCTCGCGGAACGTCGCGCCGGCTTCGGTCAGCGACGCACCGCGTGTCGTGCGCGCGAGCAGCTGCACGCCGAGTTCGGCCTCGAGCCGGGCGAGATGCCGGCTCACGACCGACTTGGCGACGCCGAGCCGACGCGCCGCGGGCGACACGCCGCCGGCATCGGCGACTTCGACGAAGGTGCGCAGGGCTTCGATGTCCACGTGGTGTTCCCGGTCCGGCGACACAGCCTGACATGAAACGCACCGCGCCCGGCGTTCCGCGAAACGCGACACAGCGGCACGCCTGCATGTGCTACCGCGCTGCGCAGCAGGCTGACAAGGTGCGTGTTCCGCACGACACGCCACTCGCCGCGCGTCGTCGCACGCCGCATCCCGACCCCTCGGAGGACAACCCCATGACGTTCCGCAACGGCCTCGCTTCGCTCCTGCGTCCCGAAGACTCGGTGCTCGTGCTCATCGACCACCAGCCCTACCAGCTCGCCAACCTCAACAGCCACGATCCGCAGGCCGTGGTCAACAACGCGACCGCGCTCGCGAAGTCCGCGAAGGCCTTCGGCGTGCCGACCATCCTGACCAGCGTGGTCGCCGATCGCGGCGGCCTGATCTTTCCTCAGATCACGGACGTGTTCCCGGGCCAGGAGGTCATCGACCGCACCTTCATCAACACCTGGGAAGACCGCAAGGTGGTCGCGGCGGTCGAGGCGACCGGCCGCAAGCAGCTCGTCATCGCAGGCCTGTGGACCGAGATCTGCGTGGCGATGCCGGCGATCCAGGCGCTCGGCGAAGGCTGGGACGTGACCGTGATCACCGACGCCTCGGGCGCCGTCTCGGTCGAGGCGCACGAGGTCGCGATCCAGCGCATGATCGCGGCCGGCGCGAACATGATGACGTGGCTAGCCCTCGCCGCCGAATGGCAGCGCGACTGGGCGCGCAGCGCGCATGCCGCCGAGCTCACCGAGGTGATCAAGCATCACGCGGCGGGCAGCGGCATCGCCTACCTGTGGGAGCAGCAGCTGCTCAACACGCCCGTGCCGAAGGCGGTGGGCTGATCCGTTGCGGGTGGCGCGTCGACGAGGCGCGCCGACCACCGACTTCGCTTCATAGAGACCCAGGCCACGACCATGTCGATCGATGCCTTCCCCGTCGGACTGGTGATGGAGGTCGCCTATCCGGCGTTCCGTGCGCGCGTGACCTTGCTGTCGACCACGCAACTTCGGTTCGAGATCGCGGAGCCGGCATTCGCGCGCACCGAAACCGTCGGCATCGAGGTGGTACCGCTCGGCGGCGGCCGTTTCGTCGTGAGCTGGCAGGAGGCCGACGGCGCGACGGTCGTGAACGTGCAGGATCACGATGCCGGTGTCGTGCACGCCTACGCCACGCTGGCCGACGGCCGCTTCCTGCGCATGACCGGCACGATCACCATCGTGCAGCCCGCGCGGCACGTCGCCGACGATCGCCCGCGGCGCAACAAGGCGCTCGTGCTCGAGGCGATGACCTCGCTGTTCCAGCGTCGCGATGCGTCCGCCGTCGAGCGGCTCTACGCCGCGGAGTACCGGCAGCACAATCCCGGCATTCCGCAAGGTCGCGACGCGTTGCAGGCCCTCGTCGCGGGTTTGTCGCCCGACGTGCATTACGAACCCGGGCTCGTCGTCGCCGAAGGCGATCTCGTCGCGATCCACGGCCGCATCCGTGGCTGGGCCGCCGCGCCGCAGGTGGTGATCGACCTGTTCCGCATCGAGGCCGGGCGACTCGCCGAGCACTGGGACGTGCTGCAGGACGAGGTGCCCGCGACGACAACCCTCGGCGGCGTGTCGATGTTCGATCCGGGCGAGGTCGCGCGATACGAGCGTCAGGCGGCGACCTGATCGGGAGGGCCTGACGCAGGTCGGGATGCGTGGTCGAGCGTGGTGGCTGGAGGTCGGCGCCTCAGTGCGTCGGCTTCCACCCATGCCTGATCGCTTCGTCGATCTCGCGTGCCCGCCGGCATGCGGGCAAGGTCTGGTACTCCGCCTGCTTCGTGGGGTCCGACGTCGTGCACGCCTGGATCGTGGCGAGCCGGATGCCCTCGTCGTAGACGTAAGCCGCCTCGTCCACATGCTGGCGCAGGCTTTCGGCCGACGACGTGCATGACGCGAGGCCTGCGGACACGGCGAGTGTCGCGAGAAGGAGGTTGAAACGCCGCACGTGCCACGCTCCTTACCGGTAATCGGCCATTATGCAAGGCACGTCCGGAGCAACGATGCGATCGACGCACGCCGCAACGTTTGTTCACCGCGGACGGCGGCGGCAGGGTGCCGTGGTTCCGGCACGTGCGCCCGATCGCGTTCCGCGCCGACGATGTTCAGGTAGCCTGCACGACGGCAGGATGCGTTCGTCCCGATGCAGCGGGAGCCCGCGGGAACGGGCGAGCACGGGGAGTTCCGGGGCCTGTCAGGCTGCGGACGGCAGGCGGAGCGTCCGGATGCCGACCACGAACGTGACCAGGGGTGAAGGATGTCGATCAGATCGGGCGCTGCGATCAAGCTCGGACTCGGGGTGCTGGGTGCCGTCGTCGTCGGTGCGGCGCTGCACTACGTTCGGACACTCGGGTACGCACCGACCTCGCTGGCCATGATCCCGCTGGCCATTCCCGGTGCGTTCGCGTTGATCGGGCTCCTCGAGCTGGTCACGGGCGTGCCGTTCCAGCACACGGCGCAGAAGTGGGACGAACTGGCCGGTTGGCAGCGCGGCATCCTCGGCCTCGTCGTGGTGGTGATCGCCTTCATCGTGATGGGAGGCGTGATGATCCTCGTCGGATCGTGAGCAGAGCCGACGGGCATCGGAGTTCGTCCCGATGCCCGGTTCGTGGCGCGCGCGGCGCCCGCTATCCCTCGGCGATCGCGAAAAGGCCGACGGCGACGAGGATGGACAGCAGGCCGCACAGGAAGGCGCGGTCCGCCCAGATCTCGAAGCCTGAAACCGCGGGTTCCGCGCGGATCGCGATGTAGGAGAACAGGCAGCTCAGGCCGAGGAACAGCGCGGACACCAGCGCGACCTCGTCCGCCATCGAGCGCTGGCTGTACTGCGTGACGTGCAGGCCCGTGACGATGATGAGCGCGATGCCGAGCAGGTTCGAGGCGGCGTTGAGGATGTGCGGATGCTTCGACATGCGGTGGTCCTGCGGTGCCGGTCGGCGCACGCGTCCGGATGAAGGGTCGCTTCGGAGGATGCCTCGACGATCCTAGAGCACCATCTGGCTCCATTCCGCGATGCGCATGCAAGGCCCCTGAAGCGGGCCCCAGGCGAGCGCGAAGCCGAGCAGCGTCATGTCGAGGGGCCGGTCGAGCGGACTCGCGGCGATGTGCTTCCCGGATGCTGAAGCCGGGACGATGCCCCACGTCATATGCGGCGTCCACGCCGTCTGCGACGGGGCCGCATGCACGGCACAGGCACGCGACAGCAGTGCGGCGGCATCGAGGATCGACCGCGGCGAGGCGCCCGCGACGAACGTGCAGGTTCCCGCGCCCGAGGCATCGAGTTGCTCGTCGACCCGGTTGAAGGCCAGCGTGCCGGGTCGGAAACGGACCGCCGATCCGATCTCGACGAGCCGACCCTCGAGGTGGGGCTGCCGCTTGTCGCTGTCGGGTCCCGCGGCGAGCGGCAGATGCAGGTCGGCGGGGTGGATCAGCGTCACCTCGGTCCCGCGCCGTTCGCTCTGGCGCCAGGCGGCTTCCGCGAACGCATCGCGCTCGTCGTCTAGCGGGAAGATGCCGAAGAAGTAGCGGGCGGTCATCGAGGGGCGCCTGATTCCGGGGGATCCATGGCCTTGCGGGTACGCCGAGGCGTGTCTGCTCATCGACGCCACCGTGATGCCGCGCCTCGTGACTCGTGCGCGAAGGTATCGGGTGGCGATTCGTGAGGCGAGGAGCTCCGGCGCGCCTGCATACCATTACCGCAGGAACGGGTGCAGGCATGCGCCTGGGTCCGCATGCGGAGTTGCGCACGGGTGCTCGCGGATCGCTGAATTGATGACGGGCCGTGATCAATCACGGCGCGCGTTTCAACCCTGCTGCCTTGCCGGGCATCACAACGGCCTCCTTCGAAAAGGTCCGCCGATCCGCATGAACGATGTGTCGAAGCTCGCCTGTGCCGCCATCCTGTCGGGTCTTTGCGCCGTGGCGCACTCGGCGTCCCCGCAGACGTCCGATGGCAACGACGCCTCCGCGCTGCAGGCACGGATCGCGCGTGTCGAACGAGGCCTTGCCACGCCTTCGACGGTGAAAGGAGGCCCCGATCACGGCATGACGCTCGCGCAGCGCATGGCCTTTCATCGCGTTCCCGCCGTCAGCATCGCGCTGATCGAGAACGGGCGCGTCGAATGGACGCGCGCCTGCGGCCTCGCGGACGTCGCGAGCCGTCGCCCCGCCACGCCGGACACGCTGTTCCAGGCCGCGTCGATCAGCAAGGCAGCCAGCGCGATCGGTGCCCTGCGGCTGGTCGAGCAAGGCAATCTGTCGTTGGACGGCGACGCCAACGAGCACCTCGCCGCGTGGACGATTCCACCGCGTGGATCCGCAGCCGATCCGGCCGTCAGCCTGCGCATGCTGCTCAACCACAGCGCCGGCACGACGGTGCATGGCTACGGCGGCTATCCGCAGGGGCAGGCCCTGCCGACGCTCGTGCAGATGCTCGACGGGCTGCCTCCCGCGAATTCGGCCGCCGTGCGCATCGATGCGGCGCCCGGCAGCACCTGGCGGTATTCGGGAGGCGGTTACACGATCGTCCAGCTGATGGTGACCGAGGCGAGCGGCCAGCCGTTCGACCGGTACATGAAGGCCGCCGTGCTCGACCCGCTCGGCATGTCGCGCAGCACGTTCGCTGCACCGTTGCCGGAGCGCCTGCGCGATCGCGCGGCGACCGCGTACGACGCCGAGGCGCGGACCGTGGCAGGCGGATCGTACGTCCACCCGGAGTCCGCCGCGGCCGGGTTGTGGAGCACGGCGGGCGATCTCGCTCGGCTCGTCATCGGCGTGCAGCGCGCAGAGGCCGGCGAAGCCGGTGCCCTCGTGTCGCGCGCCACGGCCTCGACCCTGCTCACGCGCGGCCTCGGCGAATACGGCCTCGGATTCTTCGTCGAAGACCTCGGTGATCGCGTGAGCTTCAGCCACAGCGGCGGCAACCGCGGCTTCCGCGCCCGGATCTACGGCTACACGCGAACGGGGCAGGGCATCGCGGTGATGACCAACGGCGACAACGGTGCAGCCTTGATCGACGAGATCCTGGTCAGCGTCGCCGAGGAATACGACTGGCCGGAGTTCCGTCTGGCCGGGAAGGCCGCCGTGTCCGGAGGCGCGACCGGCGAGCGGTCACGCGCAGGAGGCTGAAACCTCGCGACCACGGTCACTCGTGCCGCCGCGCGAGTGGACGCGTCCCGCAGGATTCGGGCGTGATCACTCCGGCGTGATCGTGCGAGGCAGCGTCACGATGAAGCGCGCGCCGCCCGATGGCGAGGCCTCGCACCGTGTGTCGCCGCCGTGGCGCTCGGCGATCTGCCGGACCAGCGCGAGGCCGAGTCCGCTGCCGACGTTCTCGCGATGCGCGCGGCTGCGGAAGAACGGTTCGAAGATGCGCGTGCGGTCCGCGGCGTCGATGCCGGTGCCGCTGTCGTCGACGACGATGCGCAGCGTCGCGGCCGATGGCATGACCTCGACACGGATCGGCGCGCGTCCGTGGCGATGCGCGTTCTCGAGCAGGTTGCGCACGAGCCTGCGCAGCAGGCGCGGATCGGCCGAGGCGAGGTGCGCGCCGGCTTCGACGGGTGCGTCGCCGGGCGACACGTCGACCTCGGGGTAGCGCGACGCTTCCTCGGCGACGAGGCCCAGCACGTCGATGTCGTCCTCTGCCGCGAGCGGAAGCTCCGCATCGAGCCGGCTCGACAGCAGGATCTCCTCGAGCAGGTCGTCGAGCTCGCGCAGGTCGCGCACGAGGTCGGCACGCCGCGTGGCGTCGTCGCGCTCGGCGAGCAGTTCCACGCCGAGGCGGATGCGCGCGAGCGGCGTGCGCAGTTCGTGGCTCGCGTTCGCGAGCAGCTGCCGGTGCGCGTGCAGCAGGCGCTCGATGCGCTCGCCGGCGACGTTGAAGCCGTTCGCGAGCGCGGCGATCTCGTCACTGCCCTCGACCACCGCGCGGCGTCCGAGGTCGCCTTCGCCGAACGCGCGCACCGCGTCGCGCAGGCGGTCGAGGCGTCCGCCGAGGCGGCGCGCGAGCGGATACGCCGCCGCGCTCACCAGCATCGCGAGCGTCACGAGCGCGATCGTCCCCGTGACGGGTCCGAGCTGCGTCCAGCCGTGACGCACGATCATGCCCATCACGAGGTAGGTGAGCAGGCAGCCGAGCAGCAGCAGGTAGAAGCGCTGGAACAGGTACGGGAGTTTCATCGCCTCAGTCCTGCGCGCGTGCGAACACGTAGCCGGCGCCGCGCACGGTGAGCAGGCGCTTCGGCTGTTTCGGATCGTCCTCGATGGCCTGCCGCAGCTTGGAGACGTGCACGTCGATCGAACGATCGAAGCCGTCGCCACTGCGTCCGCGCATCGCATCGAGCAGCGCGTCGCGGCCGAGCACGCGCCCGGCGTGCTCGGCGAGCACCACGAGCAGCGCGAACTGGTGCGCGGTCAGCGCCACGACGGCGTCGTCGAGGCGTGCCTGGAACGCGTCGCGGTCGATCTCGAGGCGCCCGAAACGCAGCACCGGCTGGCCGGCGCCGTTCGCGCCGGAGGCACCACGCCGCATCACCGCGCGCAGCCGCGCCACGAGCTCGCGCGGCTCGAACGGTTTGGCGAGGTAGTCGTCCGCACCGAGTTCGAGGCCGACGATGCGGTCGGCCGTGTCGCCACGCGCGGTGAGCATGACCACGGGCAAGCCGCGCAGCGATGCGTCGGCGCGCAGCTGCCTGCACACGTCGAGCCCGTCGGCATCGGGCAGCATGAGGTCGAGCACGAGCGCATCGAAGCTGCCCGACCGCAGGCGCGACAGCGCGGTGTGCGCGGTCGCGTCCGTGGTCGCGGCGAACCCCGACGCGTTGAGGTACTCGACGATCATGCCCGCGAGCCGGCGGTCGTCTTCGAGGACGAGGATGCGTGGGCCCATGGCGTGGTCCGCGTGCGAAAGCGTCAGCCTAGCCGGATGCGCGCGTCAGTGCGCGAACCGGCGCTTCTGGTCGGCATCGAGCGTGGCCGCGGCGTCGGCGAGGAAGCGCAGGTAGCGTCGGCCCGCCACGTCGAGCAGCGCGATCTGCTCGTCCTCCACGCCGGTCCACGCGCTCTGCGCGAGCGACGGTGCGAGCAGGGCGTGGTGCAGGGCGGACTGCGCCTCGGTCTCGCGCGCGGCGAGGCCTTGCAGGTCGGCCGCAGCGCGCTCGGCCAGCGCCGGCAGCGTGCAGGCGTCGCCCGCCTCGATCACCTCGCAGATGTGCGCCGCGAGTTGCCGGCTGCGCGCGGCGAGTTCGGCGGGCCGGCCCGCGGCCGAGAGAAGATCCGAAGGGCGGGCGCCGGCATGCGGGCCGCCGTGCGGGTCGCCGTGGGCGTGCACGGCGATGGCCGATGCGGCCACGCCGAGGAAGACGCCGAGGATTGCGGATCGCCAGGGGAAGTACATGAGAGGACTCCTTTCGGGACGCGGGAGGATTCCCGCAGGCCGAAGCGTGGGCGCGGCGCGTCAGCGCGTGATGTGCGCCATGTGAAGAAGCGTGAAGCGCGGATTCCCGGGACACCGGCCCGGTTGTCCGTCGTCCGGGGCGGGGGTACAATGGCCGCGTCATCGGGGAGTAGCCGCCTCTGCAAAGAGGAGCCGACGTCAACACACTTGGTCCACAGACCATGGCGTCGGCGGCATCTGCTGAGCGAGACCTTTGACCTTGTTGTCCACAGCCGGGGCCGGCGATGGACGGCAGGGTCATTGGTATTCTTTTCGCCGGCCCCTCAGGACAATCCCTTGGACGCCCTCATCGCCTCGTTCGGCATGGTCGCGATCGCCGAAATCGGCGACAAGACCCAGCTGCTCTCGTTCGTCCTCGCCGCGCGCTTCGCCGGCCAGCACTGGCGCATCATCGCCGGCATCTTCGTCGCCACGATCGTCAACCACCTGTTCGCCGCCGCGGTCGGCGACTGGGTCGCCGCCAACGTCGGCGCCGACATCATGCGCTGGATCCTCGGCCTGGCCTTCCTCGCGTTCGCGGCATGGGCGCTGATTCCCGACACGCTCGACGACGACGACGCGAAGCCGTCCCGTCACGGCGCGTTCGCGACCACGGTCGTGCTGTTCTTCCTCGCCGAGATGGGCGACAAGACCCAGCTCGCGACCGTCGCGCTCGGCGCGCAGTACGCCAACCTCGCGATGGTCTCGATCGGCACGACGCTCGGCATGATGGCCGCGAACGTGCCGGCCGTGCTCGTCGGCGACAAGCTCGCCAAGCGCTTCCCGCTGTCGAAGATGCGCTTCGTCGCGGCCTTCCTGTTCGCGCTGTTCGGCGTGCTCATCCTGCTCGGTGTCGACATCGGCCTCGGCCTCGGCATCTGAACACCGTGTCGTCCCGGCATCGGGGCACGGGGTTCCGATGCCGGTCGCTCCGCGGCCATCGGCCGCCCACCCAGAGGAGATCCGCATGAAGACCACGTTGCTTGCTTTGCTCGCGCTGTCGCCCGCCGTCGCATGGGCGGATGCGTCGTGCACGGCCCACCCCAAGGACGAGTGGAAGACCGAGGCCGAGGCCCGCGCCAAGTTCGAAGGCGAGGGCTACCGCATCACCAAGTTCAAGGTTTCCGGTGACTGCTACGAGATCTACGGCTTCACCAAGGACGGCAAGAAGGCCGAGATCTACTTCGACACGAAGTCGCTCGAGATCGTGAAGTCGGAGATCGACTGACATGCCGGCCGCGCCGCGACGCTCCGTGTACGTGTGGTCGCCGTTCGTCCGCCTCGTGCACTGGTGCGTCGCGGCGCTGGTCGTCTTCAACCTGTTCAACGACGCCGGCGGTCGCATGCACCGCTTCGCCGGCTATGCGGCGGCGGCGTTCGTCGTGGTGCGCGGCCTGCATGCCGTGCTCCGCCGCGGCACGCCATCCGGCTGGCACGTGCCGACGCCGCGTGCATGCCTGGCGCATGCGCGCGCGATGTTCAGGGGGCGCCCGCCGCGCGTCGACGGCCACAACCCGCTCGGTGCCGCGATGGCGATCCTGCTGTGGGGCCTCGTCGTCGCCCTCGCGCTGACCGGATGGATCAGCCGCTGGGATCGCTTCTGGGGCGAGGACTGGCCCGTCGACCTGCATGGCGGGCTGTCGATCGCGCTGCAGGTCGCGGTGCTGCTGCACCTGGCCGGTGTCCTCGCGAGCAGCGTGCTCGAGAAGCGCAACCTCGCCGCCGCGATGATCACGGGCCGCAAGCGCGTCGACTGACGCGGCGGTGCCGCTACTTCGCGTAGACCTTGAGCAGGGCCATGAGCGTCTCCGCCTCGTGCCGGCGGCGCAACGGGTCGCTTTCGCCAGCGACGTGCTCCTCGAGATGCCCGGTCATGACTTCCATCATGAGCGCATGCACCGCGCCCTTGATCGCGGCGATCTGCACGAGCACGCGATCGCATTCCGCGCCGGACTCGAGCGCGAGCTCGACCGCGCCGACCTGGCCCGCGATGCGTCGCACGCGGGCCAGCAGTTTCCGTTTGTCGCGTTCGACGTGCGCCATGGCGAAGGATCATATACCCTATGGGGGTATATTCCAACACCGCCACGCCCATGACCACCACGACCCTCGACGCGATCGCCGATACCCGCCGCCACACGCATGCGTTCGACGACGGCAATCCGCTCGCCGTGCGCAGCATCCGCCGCGCGCTGCTGCTCACGCTCGTCATGATGGTGGTCGAGATCGCGGGCGGCTGGTGGTTCAACTCGATGGCCGTGCTCGCCGACGGCTGGCACATGGGCTCGCACGCGGTCGCGCTCGGCCTGTCGGTGCTCGCCTACGCATGCGCGCGCCGTCTCGCCGGCGACCGCCGCTTCGCATTCGGAACCTGGAAGATCGAGATCCTCGGCGGCTACACGAGCGCGATCCTGCTCGTCGGCGTCGCCGCGCTCATGGCGTTCCAGTCGGTCGAGCGACTGCTCGATCCCGCGCCGATCCATTACAGGGAAGCGATCGCGATCGCCGTCGTCGGCCTGGCGGTGAACCTGCTCTGCGCGTGGTGGCTGCGCGACCACCACGACCATGCCCACGGGCATGGCCATGATCACCCTCACGATCATGCGCATCATCACGACCTCAACCAGCGTTCGGCCTACCTGCACGTCGTCGCCGACGCGGCGACGTCGGTGCTCGCGATCGTCGCGCTGTTCGGCGGTCTCGCGTTCGGCGCCGCATGGCTCGATCCGGTCATGGGACTCGTCGGCGCCGTGCTCATCACGGTCTGGGCCGTGAACCTGATCCGCCAGACCGGGCGCGTGCTCCTCGATGCGCAGATGGATGCACCGGTCGTCGACGAGATCCGCGAAATCGTCGAGCACGGCGACGTGCCGGCGCGTCTGAGCGACCTGCACGTGTGGCAGGTCGGGCGCGGCAAGTTCGCGGTCGCGATGGAGATCGTGACGGATGCCGCCGTCGACGCGGACCACTACCGCGAGCGGTTGTCGGTGCACGAGGAGATCGTGCACGTCACGGTCGAGGTCACGCCGTCGCGTGCGCAGGATCGGCAGGTGAATCTCGAGATTCATCGGTGAGGTGAGATAGCGGGCGCCGTCCTGCTCAACCAGCCGTCAAGCGTTTTGCGGGTTGAAAGCAGGCCCTCGCACGCTTGCCTGATTCCGCCGGCGTGGCATAGCCTTCAGGGATGCCCGCGCTGCGCACCACGCCCTCGAACACGTTCCGCATCGCCCTCGCGATGCTGCTCGTCGTCGGCATGCTCGGACGTGCGGGGCTGCATCTCGTCGGCGAACTCCACGCGGCCGAGCATGCGATGAACACCGCGCTCGTTGCGCACGACCACGACCGTGCTCAGGCCGGTACGTGCGACGGTCGCGACGACGCGACCTCCGATGACGACGCCGCGCGGCACGGCCTCGGTGGCCATGGCTTGTTCCACCACGCCGACGGCATCACGCTCGCGACGCTCGTGGTCGATGTCGAAGCGGCGAAGCCGTCCTTCGATGACGTGAAGCCTTCCGCGTGGGCGCCGGCCACGTTCGCGTCCGTGCAGGCCGTGACACCGTTCCGGCCGCCGATCGCCTGACACCCGCGATCGCTGCCGAGGTATTTCGACCCGGCGGCCTCGATCCTTGCGAGTACTCCGTTCGTTCGCCCGAGGTACCGACCCGGCCGACCGGTCGCTGTCGTGCGCTGTCACGACACGGATGCACCGCCTGGATCGTTCAAGCCCGCATTCCGCATCACCACGGGTTCGCGACGGCACGCGTTGTCGCAGACCTTCGGCGCCGTCGTGCGCCGTCATCAGGAGTCTCCATGCGTTCCAGTACGTCTCCACGCGACACGGCGATGTCCGTGTGCGCTCCACCCGGCATCGGCCGCTGGCTGATGCCCGCCGTGCTGTCCTTGCTGCCAGGCCTCGCGTTCGCGCACGGCGTGAGCGGCGGCGATCAGCAGTTCCTCGAGCAGAGCACGGGCCTGCAGCTCGTGACCTTCACCTACCTCGGCGCCAAGCACATGGTCACGGGCTACGACCACCTGCTGTTCCTGCTCGGCGTCGTGTTCTTCCTGCACCGCATGCGCGACGTCGGCCTCTACGTCACGCTGTTCGCGGTCGGGCACAGCGTCACGCTGCTGGCCGGCGTGCTCGGCGGCTTCCACGTCGATCCTTACGTCATCGACGCGATCATCGGCCTCTCGGTGGTCTACAAGGCGCTCGACAACCTCGGCGCGTTCCGGCGCTGGTTCGGCGTCCAGCCGGACAACCGCATCGCCGTGCTCGTGTTCGGCCTGTTCCACGGCCTCGGCCTCGCGACCAAGCTGCAGGACTTCTCGCTGTCGCCCGACGGCCTCGTGCCGAACATGCTCGCGTTCAACCTCGGCGTCGAGATCGGCCAGCTGCTCGCGCTCGCGGGCATCCTCATCGTGATGGGGTTCTGGCGACGCCTTCCGTCGTTCGGAAGGCAGGCCTTCGGCGCCAACGTCGTGCTCATGACCGCAGGCTTCCTGCTCATGGGCTACCAGATCACCGGCTACGTCGTCTCGTGAAAGGAACCCCCATGTCCTCGATTCCGCTTCATGATCTCCCTTCTTCGCGCCGACTCGTGCGCGCCACGATCGTCTCGATCCTCGTTGCCGGTGCGCTGCTCGTCACGGTGGTGATGCCGGCCGAGTTCGGCATCGATCCCGTCGGCACGGGCCGGCTCCTCGGACTCGATGCGCTGCACGACGTGGACGCCGTGACCGATGCACCGGACTCGGCGCCGGCCGCCGCGCCCGCCACCGATCGCGACGCCGTGCTCGCCGCGAACGCCAAGTCCGCGTTCGGCGAATCCAAGGGCCAGTCGTTCGACGCCGCGGCGCTGTCGCCGACGTCGGGCAGTCTTTCGCGCAGGACGATGACCGTCTCGCTCGCGCCGGGCAAAGGCGTCGAGGTGAAGGCCGCGCTCGAGCAAGGGCAAGGCCTCGTCTTCAGCTGGCTCGCGACCGCCCCTGTCGCGGTCGACATGCACGGCGAGCGTCCCGATGCGAAGAATGCGTGGACGAGCTACGCGGTCGAGCGCGCGCAGGAGAGCGCCTCGGGCACGTTCATCGCACCGTTCGACGGCACACACGGCTGGTACTGGAAGAACCTCGGCGACGCGCCCGTGGACGTCACGATCGATGTCGCCGGCGCCCAGGTGGAGATCTACCAGCCCTGAGGCGGCTCGGGTTCACGCGGACTTTCGTCTGCTGGTGAGCGGCGGTATCCCAAGGGATGCCGCCGATCGCCCGTCACCGCGCCTTGTCGTCGAACGCCGCGAGGATCGGGCAGGGACCTGCATCCTCGCGTGCGCAGCGTCGTGCCAGCGTGCGCAGCGCATCGCGCGCACGCTGCATGTCGGCGATCTGCTCGTCGAGGCGCGTGATCTTCGCGAGGGCGAGATCGCGCGCACGCCGATGGTCGCGTCCCGCATCGAGTGCGAGCAGCTCGCGGATCTCCTCGAGCGCGAAGCCCGCGCGCTGCGCGGTGCGGATGAAGCGCAGGCGGCGCAGGTCGTCGTCGCGGTAACGACGCACGCCGTGCCCACCGCTCGGCGTGTCGAGCAGGCCCTTGCGCTGGTAGTAGCGCACCGTCTCGACACCGACGCCACCCGCTTCGGCGAACGCGCCGATCGACATGCCCATGACTTGACTCCGTACCATGGTACGGAACGTAGGATCGCTGCAGGCCGGACGCAAGCCTCCGGCGCAGGAGTCCCGCATGAGCACGTCGCCGTCAGCGCCGCGCAAGGTCGCCACGTTGGTTCGCATGGTCATGGATCGTCACGTCTGTCCGTACGGCCTCAAGGCGAGGCACCTGCTGCGCGGCGAGGGTTACGTCGTCGAGGATCGATGGCTCACCTCGCGCGAGGCCGTCGACGCCTTCAAGGCCGAGCACGGCGTCAGGACGACGCCGCAGGTGTTCATCGACGGCGAGCGCATCGGCGGCTACGACGACCTGCGCCGCCATCTCGGCAAGCGCGTCGCCGATCCGGACACGCCGTCGTACCGGCCCGTCGCCGCGCTGTTCGGCATGACGCTGCTCATGGCGCTCGCGGCGAGCTTCGCGGTCCACGGCACGCCGTTCACGCTGCGCGCGGCCGAGTGGTTCGTCGGCTTCAGCATGGTCGTGCTCGCGCTGCTCAAGCTGCAGGACCTCGAGCGCTTCGCGACGATGTTCCTCAACTACGACCTGCTGGCGCGACGCTGGGTGCCGTACGCCACCGTCTACCCGTTCGCTGAAGGACTCGCGGGCGTGCTCATGGTCGCCGGCGCACTTACGTGGCTGTCGGTGCCCGTCGCGCTCGTCATCGGCGGCATCGGCGCGGTGTCGGTGTTCAAGGCCGTCTACGTCGATCGACGTGAACTGCGCTGCGCCTGCGTCGGCGGTGCAGGCAAGGTCCCGCTCGGCGCCGTGTCGCTGATCGAGAACCTCATGATGATCGCGATGGCCGTCTGGATGGCGCTCGGCGCGTTCGGGATGCTGCCGGAGGCGTGACACGCGATGCGCTGAGGCAGCGGGTACGACGGTGTAGTGCTCCGGATGTCGGTCGCCAACCGTCATGCCCGCCCATGTGCTCGACTAACGCCTGCCTTTCCAGAGCGCGTCGACGCTGAGCTTCTCTCTCGACCAAAACTGGGGAGTGTCTCCGAGCGGCACAGACCCGGCTCAGGCTCCTGCACGAAGGGCTTCGGCGAAGGCTTCCTCGACCGGGGCGCCCTCCATGATGAGGTCGAGAATCTCTTCCCGATGGTCGCGGGTGTGTGGCGGAAGGCTCGCCTTGTTGGTCCTGTTGTAGTCGGACATGATCCGGAGCGCCTCCGTCCTGTCGGGCTTTCTCGCCTTCGCGTCGGTATCGAGGATCGAGTACGAGCCGATCAGCGTGCTCAGCCTGCTCGGAACCTGTTGCTCGCCGCGCTTGCCGAGCGTGATCGCGGTCCAGCGTCCGATCCAGTGGTTGACGGTGTCCTTGCGGAGGATCGTGCACAGATGCTCGTAGCGTGCACGCAGTGATGGATCCTTCTCGATGACCTCGAAGACCTCGTCGATGATGTGATGCGAGTACGGGCCGGTGCTTCTGCACAATACCTCACGGGCGAGTTCTCTTACTTCGATAGTCTTCATCTTGGTTCTCTATAATTAGTCGCGATAGATTACGGAATATCGTGAATATTAAATGATCGCTGCTACTGGTTAAGCACCAGTCGATGAAGTTCGGCGGCTCTCGGATATTTCTCATACCTTTCGTTCAAGGCTTCAGCATGCCTAGCAGCATATGAGCATGGATTGTAGTTCTTCATCTGCTCCAAGACGTAATGCCGAACACATTCCGCTGCCATAATCTCAAGCCCTTCGTGCGAGAACTTCAGGCACAGCAAGCCGGCGTCGAACAAGCGATGCATATCTGATCTCAGGAGAATAGTATTGCTGGTTGAATCTCTACCGCCGGACTTGACGGGCACAATGTGAGCCGCATCCAGGCACGCGTGCAGATCACATCCAGTCAGCAAGCATTGCCCTACTTCTGAAATAAGTATCTTCCTAAGGGCGCTCTGATCAGGCCTATTAAGAACTGATCTCGATATCTTCACCCGACCAAAAGGTTCTTGCGAGCGCACATATATCCAGTCTTTGTTTTTCTCGAGCTTGACGGTACTGCTATCGTTGCCTTTCCAAAAAACGGAGGATGGCTCGCCATTTTTATCAAGGTGTATTTCTGTCGATCCAAATTCGATCTGCCATTCCGTGCCTTCCCATTCTTTCGGGGGTTCATTGTAATCTATTCTGATAACCGAATCTTCAGTGTGTTCCAGGATGGCCTCGTAGAAGTAGTAATGGATATCAGTACCGCTCGTGTACTTGCCGATGGTCTCAACCGGGCCGGGAGATCCAGATTCAATGACATGAAGGGGAATAATCTCAAGCTCCATGGATTCGTACCATAGAATTTGAAGCCCTTCCGTAAGCACATCGAATCTGTCTTTGGTTTTCATCTTGCTCTCCGAGTTGCTCACGGTATCTTCCTCTTTTGAGCGGGTAGGGGAGGTGACGTCGGGCATTCAGGCACGTTCTGGTTTGGCGACAATGATGGAGAAATTGTCGTTTGCGCCCTGAGCGTACACGGCGTCTCGAATCGTCGCGACTTGCTGTAGCGGTGTTTTGCCTCGAAGCATCGGCAACCATGCTTCATCCTCGCCGAGGACGTCGTGGACGCCGTCGGTACAGAGGATCAACGCGTCGCCTGGCAGAAACCTCGAGCTGCTGCGGTGTACCGCGAAGTCGTCGGCGCTCTCGTCGGCGACAAGGCAGTCGGTCAGCGCGTTGTAGAGGCCCGCGTAGCGTCGGCTCTCGAGGCCTGGCCTTCGTCGCGGAGGCGCTGCAGCTCCGTATGGTCGTGGCTCATACGTTCGAACCGGCCGTCGGATCGAAGCACGTAAGCGCGACTGTCCCCGGTATTCACGAACGTCACCACGTCGCGGCGCACATGCGCGGCGACGTGGGTTGTCGACGCTCCGCGCGCAAGGGCGCGCTTCGCAGCGGCTTCGCCGAGATGGCGTTGCGTGGCGCGCACATGCTTCGCGCCGACCATGCCGTCGAATGACGCTTCGGGGTGTCGCGCAACGTCATGCATGAGGCGCGTGACCGCGAGCCTGCTCGCCTGCCCCGGTGCGGGACTCGATGCAACACCGTCGGCGAGTACGAAGAGCGTGTCGTCGATGGCGCATGTCATGTGGCGCGACGCGCGATCACGCTGCACGAGTTCGCCCAGGAAGCCTGCTGCATCGTGCTGCTTGGTCGATCGGGCGGCGATCGATGGCGCGCAACTTCGGGAAGGTACCCTGCGCATGGATCATGACGAAGCCGCAGATCTGCTCGCGCGCTATCCGCGGCTTCTTGGAAACGATGTGCTGCGCGCCCGCGGGATCCAGTGCGGGCCTGGCTGGCGATCCGTGGTGCACATGCTCTGCGAGCTCCTCGAGAACGACATCGACAACGGCGGCGCGCGCCTTCAGGTCCACGTGATCAAGGAAAAGCTCGGTTCCCTGCGTGTGCAGGCCACGGATGCTTCCGATTACCAACGTGGCCTCATCGCGTTCGCGAGTCGTCTTTCCGAGACGATCTGCGAGATCTGTGGCGACCCTGTGGCTGAACATCGGGCGCCTGCCGTACCAGCACTCGCGGCACGATGTGCGAAGCATGTCGATGACGATGTGTCGCGCTGACGACGACGGCCGTTCAGCACCGCTCCGCACGACACGAGAAACACCCGTACGCCGCGTTGTGCAGGTGCGCGTAGGCAACGGCTCGATCGAGGAACACGGCTTCGAGCTCGCGCTGCACGTCGACGCCTTGGCATACGCGTCCCGCGACGATGCGGTGCGCGGCGTCGTAGGCGCGGATCGAGATGAGGCGTCGCGTGACGTAGGGCGGTACGTCGCCGGGCGGAAGCTCGCGGCGCGTCACACCTCTGCGCACGAAGATCGGGCCCGACGCGCGGTACGGCGAGTCGGCGGGCTGGTGTTCGAACGGCAGCAGGAGCAGCTCGTCGCCTACGGCGGCGTCCTCGAGGCTCACACGGCAGGGATAACCGGTCGGCGCGTCGGCGATGCGGCGCTCGGCGCCGATCGTGCGCAGCCGATCGTCGTCGAGCGCGAACAGGTTTTCGAAACGCTCGTGATCGAGTGCGATCAGCCGGAACGTGGCGGGCATGGCGGACTCCTTTCGGGAGCGCCATGGTCACGCCGTGGAGCGGTGCATGCTCGCCGTTTCCGGACTTGGCACCACGGAGGCCTGCGGAAACCGCGGTCCTCCGCGCGGACGAGGTGTCCGCGCGGAGGTGGAGGTCACTTCGTGCGCACGACCGAGACGACGATCGACGCGCCGGGCGTGCTGCCGCCCTGCGTCAGCGCGAGGTCGGCGTTGCCGCCGGCCGGGATGCCGAAGCGCAGGTAACGCGCGCCGCCGCCGGGTCGAAGCGTCATCGGGAGCGCGGTGCCGTTCGTGAGCGGATTGACCGCCATCGGGAAGCCGCCGAGGCCGCCGTAGACGGAGCGGTAGTTCCACGACGGGGCCATGTAGGCGGGCGCGATGCCGGCGACCGCGTCATCGGTGTACATCGCCACGAGGAAATCGCGTGCCCAATCCTGAAGGGGTTCGTTGAATACCGTCTGCAGGTTCGCCATGCCCGATGCGGTCGAATTGGCGAGGGCATGCAGCAGGGCCGCGTCGCCCGTGTTCTTGCGGTCGAGCATGTAGCGCAGGAAGGTCGCGTGGATCGAGAACGTCGGTACGGCGTTCTGGTGGGCGTTCGGATCGGCCGCCGAGGAGGCGGACATCTGCGCCAGCGGGCCCACGCGTCGCGAGCTGTTGGTGAGGCCAAGCTGGAAGAACCACTCGCGATCGTTCCCGAAGCGTGCGTTGATGTACGTATTGAACGCATTGACGCGGGTCGAGGCATTCGGGCCCGTGTTCAGGTTCGTCAGGGCGATGTTCTGGCGCGGCGCGAGGCCGGCCGACGTGTTGTAGAACACGAGCTCGCCCATCTGCCAGGCGATTGCCTCGTCGAGCCAGATGGCTTCGAGCCCTGTTGCGTTGTTGACGTACAGGCGGCGCGCGGCGTTCGTCAGATGCGCGTAGTGATGCGCGAGCGTCGAGACCGACTGGCCGTAGACGAACGAGACGGTCCGCACGTTGCTGTTGACCGAACCGGTCGGGTCCGGCATCAGCATGTACAGGATCTCGCCCTCGTTGCTGCCGGGGCAGCTCGCGGAGGCGAACAGGTCACGCGGCAGGAACGTTCCCGGCGTGACCGTGGACGACGCGGGAGGGGACTGCTCGTTCATCGCGCGCGTGAAGAACACGATGACGCCACCGTTGTTGTCGACATCGGTCACCTGGCCGAGGTTCGTGCCGGCGATCTGCATCGCGCCGGTACGCAACTGTGACAACGTCGTGCCGCTCGGGGCTCCGTACACCAGACCGGGCGGCTCCGTCACGAACGCATCGACGATGCTCTGGAAATCCTGCGTCGCGAAGCCGCCGACGATGGCAGGCGTCCAGTTGCCGGAGCCCGGCTGGTTCTCCATGACCTCCTGTACCGCATACAGGCGCGGCTGGCCCGCGGGCTGGCCGGTCGTGACGGCCTCGACACGGCCCTTGCGGATGCTCGGCGCGACGCCGCAGCTGCCGATCGCCGCATTGAGGTCGATCAGCTGGCCGACCACGAGCGGCGTCGTGCCGCCTTGCGGACGCGTGACGAGATCGGCGGCCTGGATCGATCGACCGTCATCGAACGCTTCGGGCGTCGGCATGCCGTGCACGTGCGCATCGGGCGACGACGTCGCGAGCGGCGCGAGCGCGATGGACGCGTCCGGGCCGGGCGGTGGGTTCGGCGGGCCGCTCACGGCGACGATACCGGTGCCGATCGCGCTCAACGTCGCATCGCCCGCGGTCGCGAAGTTGATCGGCAGGTAGGTGTACTCGGCGTCGCTTCCCGCGCTGTTGTGGATGCACAGCGTCGAGCCTGCGGGCATCGCGGGATGCGCCACTTCACCGACCGCGAGCGTGATGCACGCCGAGACCGTGACGCTCTGCTGGACCTGCGGCGCGGGCGCGTGATTCGCATCGCCGGCCTGATTCGCGTCGATCGTGCAGGTGCCGGCGGCGTTGAACGTCACCGTGTTGCCAGCGATCGAGCAGACCGTCGTCGAGGCCGCGTCGATCGTGAATGCGACCGGGAGGCCGGACGTCGCCGTCGCCGACACGACGTAGGTTCCGCCGACCTGCGCGTTCGTCGGCGCCGTCGACGTGAAACTGATCGTCTGGCTGGCTCGTGCGACCGCGAAACTCTGCTGCACCTGCGGCGCAGGATTCCAGCGGGCGTCGCCGGCCTGGTTCGCGTTGACGACACAGGTGCCGGCACCCGTGAAGCTGACGGTCGTGCCGCTGATCGAGCACACCGAGGTCGCGCTCGCGTCGATCGCGAACGACACGGCAAGGCCCGAGCTCGCGGTCGCCGAGACCGTGTAGGTCGAGCCGCCGAAAACGGCGCCGGTCGGTGCGGTCGATGTGAACGTGATGGTCTGGTCGGCTCGCGCCACCGCGAACGCCTGCTGCACCTGGGCGGCGGGCTGCACGTTCGCGCTGCCGGCCTGGTTCGCGTTGACGATGCAGGTGCCGACGCCCGTGAAGCTCACGGTCGTGCCCGCGATCGCACACACCGCACTGGCCGACGCGTCGACCGTGAAGACCACCGGCAGTCCCGACGAGGCCGTCGCGGCCACCGTGTAGGTCGGGCCGCCGAACACCGCGCTCGACGGTGGCGTCGAGGTGAACGTGATCGTCTGGCTGCCCTGGCCGACCGTGAAGCTCTGCTGCACCTGCGGCGCGGACGTGTAGTCCGCGTCGCCGGCCTGGTTCGCGTTGACGACGCAGGTGCCGGCACCCGTGAAGCTCACGGTCGTGCCGGCGATCGCGCACACCGCGCTCGCCGAGGCGTCGATCGTGAAGGCCACCGGCAGTCCCGACGAGGCCGTCGCGGCCACCGTGTAGATCGGGCCGCCGAACACCGCGTTCGACGGCGGGGTCGAGTTGAACGTGATGGATTGGCTGGCCTGGCCGACCGCGAAGCTCTGCTGCACCTGCGGCGCGGGCGTGTAGTCCGCGTCGCCGGCCTGGTTCGCGTTGACGACGCAGGTGCCGGCGCCCGTGAAGCTCACGGTCGTGCCCGCGATCGCGCACACCGCGCTGGCCGAGGCGTCGATCGAGAACGTCACGGCGAGGCCGGACGTCGCGGTCGCGGCAACCGTGTAGGTCGGACCGTCGACGACGGCTGCGGCAGGCGCGGTCGACGTGAACGTGATCGTCTGGTCACCCGGCTCCACCGCGAAGCTCTGCTGCACCTGCGGCGCCGGTGCGTGGTTCGCGTCACCGGCCTGGTCGGCGAGGATCGTGCAGGTGCCGGCCGACTGGAACGACACGCTGTCGCCCGAGATCGCGCACACCGAGCTCGACGCGGACGCGATCGAGAACGCCACGGGCAGACCCGAACTCGCGGTCGCGGCGACCGTGTAGGCGGGACCTTCGACGCTCGCGCCGACCGGCGCAGTCGAGGTGAACGTGATGGTCTGCGGGCCGGGCGCGACCGACAGCGCGAACACGCGGCCGCCGCTGCAGCCGTTCGCATCGGTCGCCGTCGCGGTGACGATGTAGTCCGCAGCCGTGGTCGGCGTGCCGGAGAGCGTGGCCGACGACGGGCCGGTCGCGGCGATCGCGAGGCCGGTGCCGGACGGCAGGCCGCTCGTGATCGCGAACGTGAACGCCGAGACGTTCGCGTTGCTCGCGGTGAACGTCTGCGCGTACGCGACGCCGACCGCGGCGCTGGGGAGGGGGTGAGGGGTCTCGACGGTGGTGGTCGGACACGGCGCTGCGGCGGCCTCGAAGGCGGCCGTCGCGAGCAGCGCGAGCGTGGCGCTGCGGATGAAGGATCGGATCACGGTGCGCCCCTCAGTCGATGTTGAAGTGGAGCAGTTCGACCGGCGTCGTGCTGTTGAGCACGAGCACGAACTGGTCGAGCGCGACGGTGTACTGCGCCTGGGTCGGCGCGGTGCCGGTCTGGCGCAGGTAGGCACGCACCTGCGCGCTGGCCGCCGTGAGTGGCGCGCCCTGCGGCACGAAGTGGTTGTCGGCGATGCGGTACCACGTCGCGACGGGCACGGACGGCGCGGACAAGGCTTGGCCTTGCGTGCCGCCGCTGAGGAAGCCCGTGCAGCCCGTATCCGCGAACAGGCGCACCTCGACCTCGATGCTCGTGCTGCCGTCGAGAACGGCGGCATCGGTGACATGGAACGCCATGTCGACGTTGTAGAACGACACGGCGGTCGGCATGCCGAAATCCACGCATTGCGCGATGCCCGAGGCGGCGCCCGGCGCCGACGGCGCCAGCGTGATGCGCGCCGAGCCCGAGGCCGCGCTGCTGTTCACGTCGGGTGACGGCTGCCACACCGGTGCGGCGCCGGAGCCGACCGGGTCGGGCGCGGTCGACGTGAAGGCACTCCACGGCGCCAGGTCGTTGTGCAGGTAAGGATTCGGCACGATCGTCTGCGCGAGCGCGGCGGGAGCCGCGGCAGCGAAGGCGAGCGCGGCGACGATGGCGCGACACGCCACGCCGGACGGCGTGACGCTGCGGACGTGCTCGAGCATCGGAGTTCCCCTGGGATTTCAGCCGCGCATGCCATGCACGAATCGTGCGCGGCGCAGGCGCGGGGTGCGGAGTCTAGCCTGCCGGCATGTCCGGATGACCACGATGCGCGTCCGGACCCCACGAAAAAAGGTGCATCTGCAACATCGTCGCGTCGATCGGAGGCCGCCGCGCGGTGAAGCTGAACCGTCATCGCATTCAGGTTCTCTTCGCACGAATGTCACATTCGTCCGCTGCAATGCTTCGCATGGACGCAGGCAGGGTGGGGCCTGCGCTCCCGTGACGGATCACCCGCATGCCGATCCCCTCAGTCGTCACAGAGGTCGTGCCATGCGTCGTCATCCGTTCCAGCGCAGCGATGTTCCACGAGGAGGGGCGTCCCCGGCGATGTCGCGCACGTCGATGCCCGCGTTCCGCATCGTGTTCCAGCCGATCGTGCGCCTGCGCGACGGACGCATCACCGGACACGAGGCGCTCATGCGTCCCGAGGACGGGCGCTCGCCGCTCGAGCTGCTCGACGCCGCGCGCGTGGCCGGACGTCTCGGCGACCTCGAGGCGGCGAGCGTGCGTCGGGCCGCGTCCGAGTTCGATTTCGACAACGGCGGGCGCCTGCTCGTCAACCTGAGCGTCAACGCGATCCTGCGCGGCGATGCGAAGCCGCAGCTCGTGCTCGAGAGCCTGCAGGCGGCGGGACAGGATCTCGGCCGCTACATCATCGAGTTGACCGAGCGCGACATCGTCGAGGACTGCAAGCGGCTCGCCCACGCGATCGGCTACCTGCGTGCAGCCGGCGCGCGCATCGCGCTCGACGACTTCGGCAACGGCCATTCGAACTTCGAGATGTGGCACGAGCTCGCGCCGGAATTCGTCAAGATCGACCGCTTCCTGATCCATGAGGTCGCCGACAGTCCCGAGCGGCTCAACGTGCTCAAGGCGCTGATCCAGGTCGCCGAGGGCTACGGCACGCGCCTCATCGCCGAAGGCATCGAGCGCCTCGAGGACCTGCGTCTCGTGCGCGAGCTCGGCATCCCGTACGCGCAGGGCTTCCTGCTCGGCCGCCCCGAGCCCGGCATCACGCTCGGCACGCCGGCTGCGGTCGAAGCCGCGCAGGAGACGCGCGTGACCGTGTGGCCGCGCGGCGGGCGTCCGTCGGCGTTCCGGCGCATCACCGCCGAGCACATGCTGATGCCGGCGCCGTCGATCCTCGAGACGAGCACCAACGACACCGCCGAGGCCGTGTTCCGCGCCAACCCGCGGCTCGGCGCGATCCCGGTCGTCAACGCGCGCGGCCAGCCGGTCGGCCTCATCAACCGCCGCGTGTTCAACGAGCAGATGGCGATCCCGTATGCGCGCGAGCTCATCGGCAGGAAGTCGTGCACGTTGCACATGCACGCCTCGCCCGTGGTCTGCGACGTCGGCCAGAGCATCGACGAGATGTCGGAGATCCTGCTCGGTGAGGACCAGCGCTATCTCTCGGACGGTTTCATCATCACCGAGAACGGCCAGTACCGCGGCGTCGGTGCCGGCGAAGCGCTCGTGCGCCGCGTCACCGAGCTGCGCATCGAGGCGGCGCGCTACGCGAACCCGCTGACGTTCCTGCCGGGCAACATCCCGATCACCGAGCACATCGGGCGCCTGCTCGACACGGGGCGCACGTTCCTCGCGTGCTACTGCGACCTCAACAGCTTCAAGCCCTACAACGACCAGTACGGCTATTTCCGCGGCGACCGCATGATCCAGCTCGTCGCGACGACGCTGGTCAAGCACGTCGACGCGCGCTGGGACTTCGTCGGCCACGTCGGCGGCGACGACTTCGTGCTGCTGCTGCAGAGCGAGGACGGCCTCGCGCTGTGCGAACGCATCATCGCCGAGTTCAACGTGGCGGCACGCGCGCTGTTCGACGCGCACGACCTCGAGCGTGGCGTGCTCGAAGGCGAGGACCGCAGCGGCCGTTACGCGACGTTCCCGCTGACCACGCTCATGATGGGCGTCGTCAGGGTCGAGCCCGGCGCGCTCGGCAGCCCCGAGGAATTCGCCTCGCTCGCGGCATCGGCCAAGCGCGAGGCCAAGCGCCGCGGCGTCGGCATCCACGTGCTTGAGGATCTCGAGGCCGCACGCTCGCGGCGCGAGCGTGAGCGCGAGGCGGGACCGTTCTAGGCGTCGACGTCAGGGCGCGCGTGCCTGGATCGACCAGCACGCCGCGATGAAGCGCACCTCGTCGTCGATGATGTACGGCGCGAACGCCTCATGCAGCGCCTCGATCACGCGCTTGCGCGTCGCGTCGTCGGCCTGGCGCAGCGCGAGGCCGACCGGGCCGAGGCGTGTGACGTAGCCTTCGAGCGCGCCGCGCGGCATTGCGCACGGCACATCGAGTGGCGTGAGCACGATGTCGCGCCATCCGGCGTCGGCGAGGATGCCGCGCACGCGTGCAGGATCCGCGAACGCGAACTGGCCGGGTCCGTCCGTGCGCCGTGGTGGCAGGGGCGGCAGCAGCGACGCGACGGCGCGTTCGGCCGTCGTCATGAACGGGTTGTCGCCGGCGCTGCGCCACGTGATCGCGTGCAGCGCGGTACCGCTCCGGGAGGCACGGCGCAGGTTCGCGAACGCGGCGACCGGATCCTCGAAGAACATGACGCCGAAGCGCGAGACGATGCGGTCGAACGTCGCCGGCTCGAACACATGCGTCTGCGCATCGGCGAGCAGGAACGCCGCGTCGAGGCCGGCGTCGGTTGCCCGCGTGCGCGCGAGCTCGAGCATCGGCGCCGACACGTCGACACCGATGCAGCGCGACGCGGACCCGAGCCGGCGTGCGAGCGCGAGCGTCGTCGCACCCGTGCCGCAGCCCACGTCGAGCACGTCGCGGGCCTCTGCATCGACGGCGGCGTCGACGAGATGCGTGGCGATCCGAGCGAACAGTGCGTCGAGCGTGGCCTGCAGGTCGACCCAGGCGTGGCCGGCGTCACCGTTCCACAGTGCGACCTGGTCGAGGGGAGGAGAGGGAGCGTCGGTCATGGTCCGGTTCCGTATTGCCTCGTCGAGGCGATGCCGCCATCGTGCAACCTCGGGTCGACATGAGGTCAAGCGGTGGCTGAATGGGACATCGGCGAGGTGGCACGGCGCGCGGACGTGACGCCGGCGACGCTGCGCCATTACGAGACGCTCGGCCTCGTCACGCCGATCGGCCGGCGCGGGCTGCGCCGCGTCTACCGCGACGACGTGTTCGAACGGCTCGCGCTGATCGCACTCGGCCGTGCGGCGGGTTTCGCGCTGGTCGACATCGCGCGCATGATCGCGAGCGACGGTCGCGTGCAGCTTGATCGTGCCGCGCTCGACGCGAAGGCCGACGAACTCGACACGACGATCGCGCGCCTCGCCGCGATGCGCGACGGCCTCCGCCATGCGGCACGCTGCAGCGCACCGAGCCATGCGGAATGCCCGACGTTCCGGCGCATCGTGCGTGCGGCTTTGAAGGGCAGCTTCGGTCCGCGCCAGCGGAAAGCTCCCGCACGTCGTTGACGGTAGCGGGGCCGGTATCAGCCGCGCGGCGTGTCCTGGCCCTCGTCGATCGCGTAGCCGATGCCGGCGCCTGCGCCAGCCGCCATGCCGAGTCCGGCGCCGCCGCCCATGCCTCCACCACCGCCACCGCCGCGACCGCCACCTCCGCCGCCACGTTCGCCGCCCTCCTTGCCGGCAGCGTCGCCTTTGCCCTTCGATGCCGCACCGGGGCGGGCCGGTCCCTGCTTGGGGATCACGACGTCGGCCGGGATCGCCTCGAGGCCGAGCACGCGGCGGATGAAGTCGCGCAGCGAGACGACGAGCTCGGCGGTGTGGATCGGCCGTCCCGCGGCGAGCTCGGCCGCGGCATGCGCCGCGAGCCGCACCTGCTCGTCCGTGCCGAGCAGCACGATGTCGGACAGTGCCGCCTCGACCGCGTCGCGGATGCGCCGCGAGCGGTCGCTGCCGCTGTCATCGAGCATGATGGGCGCGTCGTCGGTCGTCGACGGTGGCGTCGAGGCGCGTTCCGCGGCGCGTCGGCGCAGGTCGCGCAGGTGCGTAGGGTCGACGTCGAGCGCGCCCGTGAACGAACCGCCGAGCGTCTTGTAGGCCGCGATCAGCGTGCGCAGGCGCTCGTTGATCTGACGGTTCTCGCGCTCGCGGCGCTGCTGCACGGTCTGCATCGCGAGCAGGCGGATGCCGACGCCGATCAGCGTGATCACGGCGAGGCCGACGAGAGTCGTGAGCACGGCCTGCCACGAGCTGAAGTCGAGACCACGCATGGGCACTCCTCAGGGTGCAATGGCTACTGCGCGAGCATGCCATGCGCGGTGGCCGCGACGCGCGTCGGGCTCGCTTGTGACGGCGTGCGTGTTCAGGCTTCGACGTAGCCGCCCGCCGGAGCCGGATGCGGCACATCCCAGCCGAAGTACACCTCCACCTCGGTGATCCTGCCGTCCTGCACGCGCAGGCGCTCGGTGTTGCGGAATCCGCTGCCGTCGTGGCGATGGCCGATATAGGTGACGAACACCGCATCGCCGTCCGTGGCCGCATGGACGAACGTGAAGCGCTCGACCTGCGCATGGTTCGGCCAGCAGCGTTCGAAATACGTGGTGCGATCGATGCCATTGTCGAGCGGGCTCGTGAAGCGCAGCTCGTCCGCGATGAGCGCTTCGAGTGCGGCTCGGTCGCTGTCGGCGTAGGCCTGGAAGCAGGCCTTGGCGATGTCGATGGCGGAGCGGGTCATGGCGTGCTCCTCGTACGGGAGATGCGCAGCGTCATGCCATGGGGTTGAATCGTGGCGCAACCGCGATCGGGCCGCGACCGCACGGCCAACACGTGTTAAGCCGCGACGACTAGACTGCGCGGATGAATGGGAACCAGCCCCGGGTCGGCGTCGGCGTGATCCTCGTGCGCGACGGCCGCGTGCTGCTCGGCGAACGTGTGGGCTCGCACGGGGCCGGCACGTGGGCATTGCCGGGCGGGCATCTCGAGTTCGGCGAGACGGTCGAGGCGTGTGCGGCGCGAGAAGTGCTCGAGGAGACGGGGCTCGAGATCGAAGGCATCACGCGCGCGCCGTGGAGCAACGATCTCATCGACGGTTCGCGCCATTACGTCACGCTGTTCGTGGTCGCGAGCGCACCGCGTGGCGAGGCGGTCGTGCTCGAGCCCGGCAAGTGCCGTGGCTGGCAGTGGTTCGCGTGGAGCGACCTGCCGTCTCCGCTGTTCGCGCCACTCGCCTCGCTGCACGCGAGCGGCCATGTGCCGCCGGGTCTGTGACGTCCCGGCATCATCCGATCGAGGAGGGCATGCGATGGACCATCCCCTGCAATGCGATTGCGGCACGCTGCGCGGCCATGTCGCCGAGACGCACAAGGCGACCCGTGCGCTGTGTTACTGCAAGGATTGCCAGGCCTACGCGAACGCGCTCGGCAAGGCCGGCGTGCTCGACACGTATGGCGGCACGTCGATCGTCGCGACGCCGCCGCGGTACGTGCGCCTGACACAGGGTCTCGACCGGCTCGCCTGCCTGTCGCTGTCGCCCAAGGGCCTTTTGCGCTGGTATGCGCGCTGCTGCGACACGCCGATCGCGAACACGCCGCGTAATCCGAAGGTGCCGTACGTCGGCCTCGTCGACCGCTGCCTCGTCCACGGCGCGCCGTCCCTCGAAGCCTCGTTCGGTCCGGTCCGCGCCGTGCTGGAGACCGCTTCGGCGCGCGGCTACGTCGCGGGCACGCCGCTGCGCAACGGCGTCGCGATCCTGCGTCTCGTGCGCACGATGATCGCGGCGAAACTCACCGGCGCGCATCGCCCGACACCGTTCTTCGAAGAGGCCGGCGAGCCGGTGGTCGCACCGGCGGTGCTGAGCAGGGAAGAGCGCGAGCGCGCCACGCGCGGGGGGTGAGCGGCAGTCTCCGCTTCCGCGGCAGCCCTCCGGAAAGGTGCCGACCGTGGGCCGCTCAGGCCGCGGGTGTCGACATTCCGTCGAGCAGTGCACGCACGTGGCGTGCAACGTCGGCCGCCTGCGTGCGCAGTTCGGGAATCGCGAGGCTCTCCCAGAGTTCGCCGATGCGCAGGCTGCCGATCGCGAGCAGCGACGCATCGGCATGACCGTTGCGGTCGCGCAAGGCGCCGGTGGCATCGGTGGCGACGCCGAGGCCGAGCGGCCCGGGCGTGGCGAGGCCGTGCGCGAGCAGCGCCCGCACGAGTGGATTGTCGATGCGCTGCGCAGCGACTTCGAGGCCCATCGCGTTGACGACGTGGTCGACGTGCAGCACCTGTTCGTCCGACCGGCCGCGCGGGTGGTAGCGCAGGTCAGCACCGCCATCGCGCGCATCGATCGCGGCAAGGCGTCCCGCATGCACGACGAGTCGCCCGGAGGCGCGTGCCGCGTCCACGATCGCCGCGGAGGCGGGCGCGATGCGGTGGCGGTGGATGTCCCACTGGCGCACGACGTGGCGCAGGAAGCGGCGCCGGTCGGTGTCGTCGAGGGCCTGCCACAGCGCCTGTACGTGCGGGCGCAGGCGATCCATCGTCCACTGCCAGGGCTCGCCGGCCGCCATGTGCCTGCGCGCCTCGTCGCGCACGACGCGCACGAGGCGCCTGAGTGACAGACCGGCGAGGTCGTGCGCATCACCGGACTGCGAACCGTGCGCGGCATGCGGCAAAGGCAGGTGGCCGTGGCGCGACAGCACGTGCACGCGTCCTGCATGGCCGATCGCGTCGAGCGTGGCGAGCACGTCGACCATCGTGAGGCCCGAACCGACGATGCAGACCTCGGCGTCGCGCCCGATCGCCGCGATCGCGGCAGCATCCCAAGCCTCGATCGCCACGCCGCGCGCGAGCGCTGCGGTGTCGACCGGCAGTTTCCGAAGCGTGTTGCCGAGCGCGAGCACGACGGCGCGTGCTTGCAGCAGCGTGCCGTCGGCCAGTGTGGCGGTGTATGACGTGCCCTCGTGTGCGAGGTCGATCACGTCGCCGCGCACATGGGTCAGCGCACCGGGTGTGGCGTGCACGGCCTCGTCGAGGCGCGTCGCGAGGTAGCGCGCGTAGTCGCGTCGTGCGACGAAGCGCTGGCCGAGCGTGTCGGTCGCGTCGCCATCGCCGGCGGCGAGGAAGCGCACGAGGTCGTCGGGCACGTCATCGAAGGCGCTCATGCGCTTGGCGATCACGTTGAGCACGTGCTCGGGACGGTCCGTGCCGTAGGCGATACCCTCGCCAGGCGTGCCGCGCTCGACGAGCGCGACGCGCAGCGGCGCGCCGGACTGGCGCAGCAGATGCAGCGCCGCGAGGACGCCGGCGGCGCCACCACCGGCGACGAGGACGTCGTACGGCTCGTGGGATCGGGACATGCGTGACCGATGGCAGGACGCGGCCGACAAGCATAGTCGGCCCGGGCGCGACGACCAACCCGCGCCCGTTGTCGCGACCTTCAGGGCCGGCGCGCGACGCTGCAACGCCCCTGCACAGCGAGGAACCTCCATGGAAGCCCAGCACCTGCATCGCGGTCGCCTGATCGACCACCTCCAGCTCGTCGTGCGCGACCTCCCCGCGAGCCGGCGCTTCTATGGCGCCGTGTTCGAGGTGCTCGGCGTGCCGATCGGCGGCGAAGCCGACGACCATTTCTGGGCCGACGAGCTGTTCGTCTCGACCGCCTCGAGCGAGGCCGCGCAAGGCGAGCTGACCGGCCGCCACCACCTCGCATTCCAGGCCGCCGACCGCGCGACGGTCGACGCCTTCCATGCCGCGGCGCTCACGAACGGCGGCAAGGATCACGGTGCACCGGGCGAACGCCCCTACCACCCGGGCTACTACGCTGCGTTCGTGCTCGATCCCGACGGCAACAACATCGAGGCCGTGTACCACGGCGAGGCGACGCGCAGCGCGGCGTCGGTCGAGATCACGTTCTGACGTCGCCCGTGGTCGCGACGGCCGTGCACGGCTGTTCTGGGAGAGTTTGAAGCGAAGATTGGAGATCTCTGTCGTGTCAGCCTTCCTGCGAGGAGTGCCCAGACGCCGAATCGTTCACGCGGTCACACGGCATCGCCCGCGCTCTTCTTCCTTCTCCCTCCGGGAGAAGAGCCTGCCCGGTACCCCGATACGGGGTGGCCCGCAGGGCCGGATAAGGGTCCGGGATCGCGACGATAGTCGGACGTGGTCACGATCTCGCACCCTCTCCCCACCCCCTCTCCCGGAGGGCGAGGGGCTCAAGCGCAACGCCCTTCGGGAGCGCGCTTCGAGACGGTGAAGTCGCGCGACACCGAGCGCATCGGAACATCATGCGACGGCCCTTCGGACGGAAGGACGCGATATGCGGGCTCTTGCGGGCAGCAGTGGAAGGCCGTGCTTGCATGCGACACGTGCGTTCGTCGAGGCCGCTGCGCCAGACCACCGCAGCGACGTGTCCGTGCGCCGCTGTCACACTGCGCGCGATGAACCGTCCACCGGAATCCCGCATGACGTATCCGTATGGCCTCGTGATCTTCGACCTCGACGGTACGCTCGTCGACAGTGCCGCCGACATCGCCGAGGCGGTCAACCGCACGCTGCGCGACTGGTCGCTTCCGACGTTCACGACCGACCAGGTCATCGCCTGGGTCGGCGAGGGCTCGCGCGTGCTCATGCGCCGCGCACTCGACGCCGCCGGCGCCACGGTGGATCTCGAGGCCGTGATGCCGGGCTTCCTCGTCCACTACGGTGACACCGCGCTCGGCGCGCATGCCTACGACGGCGTCGCCGACGCACTGGCGGGCCTGCGCGCGCGTGGCGTGCATGTCGCCGTGTGCACGAACAAGAACGAAGCCTTCGTCGCGCCGCTGCTCGACGCGCTCGGCCTCGGCGTGCACGTCGAGGCGATCGTCGGCGGCGACACGCTCGCCGAGCGCAAGCCGAGCGCGCTGCCGCTGCTGCATCTCGCGCATCATTTCGGTGTCGCCGCAGGGGCCTGCCTCATGGTCGGCGATTCCGAGAGCGACCTGCTCGCCGCGCGCGCGGCCGGCATGCCCGTCGTGCTCGTGAGCTACGGCTACCACCACGCGCTCGATCTCGCGGGCGCTGGAGCGGTGGCCGTGGTCGACGACCTGCGTGTGTTGCTTGCGTTCGGGAACTGACTCTTCCGGCTGGCTTCTTCCAAGGAGGTCCAGGCTTGGCGAAGGTGGATGCCGAGGCCTCGAGTCGTGTTCTCGGGACTGCGTTTACCCCAGCGTCGGCCGGGCGCTTTCATCCTGGGTCCTCCGCGGTCTTGATGAGCGCATAGCATTCATTCTCGAAACTGCCTCGCGTGAACGTTCGCGCGACGCGAGTCCCGCCCTTGTCGCTCTCGCGCGTGGCGGCGTACATCCGGCAGATCTCGAGGCGTCTCGCTTGTTCTTGGCTCTTCAGATGCCGCTCGAACATGTTCGAGTATGCCTTCCATGCGTCCGCATGCTGGTTGCGTGAGGCGGCGATGCCCTCGGAGAAGATCCTGATCTGCTCGACGAGCCCCTGATGGTTCGCGATCAAGGTGTCCAGGCGTTTGAGGTAGGAGGGATCCGGGGCCGCTGGCTGTCGAAGTCGATCGACGCGCTCGATCAAGGTGTCGAGCCGGCCCCGCAAGGTCTCGAATTCAGGGCCCCAGCGTTCGTCGCGCGGTGACGTTGCACCCAGCAGTGTGTTGAGCGTCAAGCTGGTCGGAGCAGTGGAGATCTCGTCGCTCGGCGGCAGTCTGTCGACAAGCTCCTCACATCGTTCAGAAGGTTTCACACGTCGAGTCGAGGCGACATCGTCTTCGGCGAGGTAGAGGCGGGCCTTGGATGTACTGTCCGTCCAGACCTGCCGCTTTCCGGCATCCATGACATAGGTGGCGCAGAGTGCAGACGCATCGAACCGCTTTTTTCCCTCAGGCGAGAGATTCAGAAGTTGCGGACTGCGGCTCCATGGTAGAAACAGCATGAACCAGAGTGCGCTGGTCAGGGTCAAAGCGATAATGGCAATCGCGCAGATCTTGACCTGCAGCATCATGGGCGGAGCCTCGTCGAGATCGAGGATGACCGAGTGGCGTGACCAAGGCTTCCGCATGATCTTGCTGAGGCGGCCCCAGTAGAGGAAACGGAACATCAGACCAGCGACAAACGCCAGAAGGATGATGGCCAGCGTGGTCGACACAGCACCTTGCAGATCGTTCTGAGGACTCCAGAGGTCGAGGCCGTTCGCGATGAAGTCCCTCGCGACGGCAACTCTGTCGCCGTCGTCGGTGATGCGCGTGTCACGGTAGACACGGATCCAGCCGAAGAACTGATGGATCACGGCGGCGAGGAACGTGACGATCGATCCCAGCGCCAACGCTGACACCTTGTTCTTCATCACGTAGTCGCCGAAATTGACTTCCCTCTCGTAAGGTTCGAGTGCCTTGCGTCGGCTCAGCATGATCTCCATCAGGCGGTGGCTTGTGATCCGCTGGTGACTGTCGTGTGAAAGAGATCGCATCTCCTGCGGGATTTGCTGGAGCTGTATTCGAAGGAGCGATAGATCGGAGGGCGCTCCCGCATGACTGGCCGGAGCGCGTGACCTCCTTTCGTCGTCGACGAACGTGGGTGAGGCAGTCCATGTTGCGATCTCGTCAACGAGCTGCATGGCGGCCTGCTCCGCCTGGGCGAGGCTGCGGAGAAGCGTATCGGCGGGAAGGTCCTTCTGACGTGCATCGAGCCCGCAATCGGGTGAAGGCGCGTTCGCATTCTCATCCTTCCGGGAGTCTTCATGGGCGACAGCTGCGATGAGCACAACATGCGCATCGATGATGATGCCGAGTTCGTGCAGATGGTTCTTGACGAGGTCGCCGACTGGAGGGACCGCGCAAGGAAGCCAGCGACGACACGTCGCACGCATGATGTCGTCGATGTCGTTGCGCGAGAGATGCAGGCTGTTGCCCCGGCGCGCCGAGATTTCCTTGCCGCGGAGAATCAACTCTTCATAGCGTTGGTAGGTCGTTGCCGCGGGACCGAGGATATGCTCCGCTCTATCCAACGCATCGAGTGCTTCTTTCGCCAGATCATGGATGGCGTCAGCTGCGCGATATTTCGGGTGGCACGCTCGCCGGATGGCTGACGCGCACGAATCGAATGCTGCTGCGAGCTGCTCGAGCTCATTGGCATTCATCGCTTTGTCGTCCATTGATTGTTCCCCTGTTGGCGCTCTCCGAAGCTTGCTCGCGAGGCGCTGGCGCTATTTCATGCGTGAAGCGTGCTGGATCTCCGTCCCATGCCACTCACGACCACGGACGCGCCGTGATCACGAGCCGTGCCTTCATGCCGGGGCTTGTGTTTTGCTCGAGCGGAATCTCGAACGTCACGCCGCCGCCTTCCGCGTGACCGAGTGCGGCCAGCCTGTGCGGCTTGCCCGGGTCGTCGGACTGGAATCCGTAGCGCACCACCCAGGGGAATTCGCCGCCGGTAGCGGGTATGGCTTCCACGAGGACGAACTGGCGGAGCAGGTAGCCCCCTTCGTACTGGCGCTTGAGGAAGAGGCTGCCGTCGACGGTGTAGTCGGGAACCAGCACCTTGAGATCGCAGCCGAAGCTCACCGAGCCTGAGGGGTCCACGCTCTTCTTCGGATCCAGGAAGACCGAGAACAGATGCGGGCTGTGGGCTTCACTGGCGTGGTGCCTTCCGTCGTTCGGATCAACCGGAAACAGCTGCTCGTACGTCCTGAAGATGGCCGAGTTTTCGCGTGCTTCCCTTCGCGTGATGTGCCATTGCGAGCCGCGAACGCCCACGGCGACCTCGAACTGATAGGACGCCTTGACGCTTTTCCCGCTTTTCTTCTCAATCTCGACTTCGGGAGGAAGACTCACATGATCGACATGCAGTACGCCGTCGACACGCACCGAGCCGAACAGGAAGCGCGTCAGGTTCTGGTAGCCCTCCTCGGAGTTGACGACCCCGTACGGGCCCGAGTGGCTGCGATGGACGAAAGCCCTCGGTGAGTTGACGCGTTCACCCTGGGCGTCCTCGCCATGCGTGGTGGCGTTCTCGAGCCTGACCAGCCCGTCGCTCGCGTCGCCGGCCGCCCATGCGGACAGCCCCTTCATGACCGAGTAATCGCGCGAGTTGGTACCGACCAGGTTGAAGATCCTCTCCGGCGGGAAGCCGGTCACGACCGAGACGTCGTCACCCGGGGGCAATGCGAGGTAATTCGCCATGCGGTCGCGATTGAAGGTGTTGACGTCTCCAATGGAGAGCCATCCGGGGATGTTGCGGACGACACGCAGGTCGATGCCGTTATGCGGGGTCGCATACGTGAAGAGCTTGTCCACGCATTGGCGCGCGTGTTCGCTTCCGAGGGCCTTGTTCTGCAGGAAGGCACGACAGATGAGCCCTCCCATGGAGTGGGCCACGAGGTGGACCCGGAACTGGTCGGGTGTCACGGCGTTGGCGGTATTCGCACACACCTTGTCCCTGAGCTTGAGAATGAGCTCGCTCAGGCCTTTGGCGAAGTGCTCGATGGGCGGTGTCTGGCCGTTGCCGAAATCTTCGGAGGCCTGGTCGTAATAGCGATAGATGATGATGCTGCGGTAGGCGATGTCTCCGGAGGGCTTGTCGGCCATGAGGAGATCCTCGCCTTCCACGAAGGCATCCGTGTACTGGTGGTCGCCCATGAGCCGCACCAGCGGTGACTCGAAGAAGTAGCGCTGGATGTCGCCGTTCCAGGCGCGTCGTGATTTCGTTGATCCGATATTGAATCCCATATAGGGATCGGCGACCGTCTCTTCGATCTCTCCCTGGGTCGCGGCGAATCCTCTGACGTAGATGATGGGGTGATGGCAGGTCATGGGGGCATCCTCCTGGTGTGTCGCCTCAGGAGGTCGCTCGGCGGGAAATGTCTCACCGGCCGTCATGCCGGTTCCTCATATGCCGTCCTTGCGATCACGCGATCACGTGAATGTTTGGAATCTTTTATTTTCGAGCCGATGCCGTCACGACAATCGATCGAAACTGTGATGTGATGTCGGCCGGGCTTTTCGAGCGGGCATCAGGGGATGGATGTGCGCGTGATGCATGACGCAGGGGGCGTCGGCAGCGGCGTTTCGGATTCCACGGAGGATCTGATCCGACGCGCGGCGCTGGGTGAGCGCGACGCCGAAGAGGATCTCGTGCGGCGACACTACAACGGCGTGCGCATACTCGTGGCGCGCCGCTGCCGTGCGCGGGATCCCGCGGTCGACGACATCACGCACGATGTCCTGAGATCGCTGGTGGAGGCCCTTCGTCGCGGTGCCTTGAGGGACCCCTCGGCGCTGCTCGCCTATCTGCAGACCTCGATCGAGAGGGCGACGACCGCGGAGTATCGGCAGCGGGCGAAGCGGGCGGAGGAGGGCGATGTCGCCGAGGAGCTGGAAGACTCCTCGCCCGACATCGGGCACGCACTCGACCAGTCCAGAAGCGGTCTGCTGGTGCGAACGCTGGTCGAAGCCTTGCCGGTGGAAAGGGATCGTCAGGTACTCACGGCGTTCTATTTCGAAGATCTGGACAAGGACGAGATCAGCCGGCGTTTCGGCATCGACGCCGAACATCTGCGTCGTGTCCTGCACAGGGCTCGCGAGCGCTTCCGCGGCGTACTCGCGAGCTCGGGCTACGGGGAGGGCGCGGCATGACGGTCGAGGCATCCATGCTGCATCGGTCCATCAATCAGCCCATGAAACTCCCATCCCGCGCTGCCACGAGGTTCGCATGAACCACCTCCAGGCTTTCGGTACTCCGGCGTGGATCGAGCAGGCGTGGCTGGCGCGCTACCTCGACGGGCTGATGACGGCCGATGAGCAGACGGCGTTCGAGACGCACGCACTGGGGCGCCCGGAACTGCTCGAGGCCATCGCGGCCGACACGGCGCTGAGAGATGCCCTGGATGCGTGGAGCGAGAAGGCCGGTGACGCCGCGACCATCGTGCCGACTCCGACTCCGACTCCGACTCCGACTCCGCGCGTCGCCGTGGGGCGGCCCACGACGCGCCGGGTCGCATCGTGGATGGCCGTGGCTGCCGCGGTGGCCATGGCACTGGTCACGGGGCGGCAGCTCGCGCCGGGGGCGTCCGAACCGGAGATGGCGTTTGCACCGCAACGCATCGTCTACGACAGCTACAGGGGAGGACGCGGCGACCCGGTCGTCACTCAGGGAACCGGAGGCGCGTCGTTCTACATCGCCGACATCGCGGTACCGCTGCATGCACGTGCAAGCGCGATCAGGGCGATCGACGGCGACCGCGTCCACGACGTGCCTGCACCCGACACTTCATCGGACGGCTTCATCACGCTGGCCCTTCCCGAGGCGTGGAGAGGCCGTCTGGTGCTGGACATCGATCTCGTCGACGACGAGACGGGAAAACCTGCAACACCTATTCGAATCGACCTCTAGGGAGTGGACATGTCGCCTCTCGAGGATTATCTGAAAGTCATCTGCCCGCCGTATCAGGAGCGTGAGGGTTTCGGTGTTCCCGATGTCGGGAACGTATTCGCGAACACGGTCGTACGCGTGACGGCGGACTCGAACATCGTGCTGGGATCCGGTGTCGTGATCGCCGCGAAATGGCTGCTCACGGCATCACACCTGTTCTGCGGTGGTCCATCTGGCGTCAAGGTGGAAAGTCCGGACGGGCGAATACTATCGGTTGTCAGAAAGATCTACTGGAGGTCTCCCTCGGTGGACGACTACGATCTATCGTCGGGCCTTCCATGGCCCGACAATGCCGGAACGTTGAGCAAGGAAAAGGACGAACTCGTCCTGCTTGAGCTCGAGCAGGCCATCGCCGAGCAGGCCGATGTGATCCGATGCCGGGATGCGACACACGTCGATGGATGCTCGCTCCTGATCGCCGGCGCTGGAATGGATGCGCAGGGAAATTTCGGCAGGGAGGCTCTCCTTTATCACGTACGGTATGCCGGTATCCGCCGAGGAGAGGCGAAGACGGCGGGCGCGGGGGAGCGACTGGTGCTCACGGCAGCCGCGGGAGTGGGCGGCGCGATTCCCGGCAAGGACTCCAGCGGATCCCCGGTCTTTTCCCCTGATCTTTCGGATGGCCTCGTCCGGAGACTCGCGGGCATCTTCGTGTCGATCGACGACGGGCGGAAAGGGATGGACAGTCCTCCGCAAGGCAGGCCGCAGACGGCGATGGCCCTCAAGGTCGACGACGCTGCATGGAGCTGGATCGATAGCGTGGCAGGGACGTCGCCATCACGCGAGAGCGGAGGCACCGAACCGTCACCTGCCCGATTCGCGCTGCGTCGCCGATTCGGATGCCTGATGATGTCGACGTTCGAGGAGATGGTGGGACGTTGGCAGCTCTACATCGCATGCTCGACGGCAGGGCTGCTTCGTCGATCCGATGTGATCCGTTTGGAGAGCATCCGAGGAACCAGGATCCTCCTCATCGAGAATGGTGTGCATCCCCATGAAGTTAAGGCGACTTTCAAGGTCGAGCAGGAGATGCGCGGCCCGGGTGGCATCTATTGGTTTCAAGCTAGGGGTGACCACGGTGACCTTTACTTCTTTCGCCGATCCGACCGCGCGAACGTGCCGAAGCCTCGCCGCATCCGTGTGGAATTCTTCGCGAACGGTTCGACACACCCGCCTCCGTCGCTCGGCAACATCTGGCCTGCCGATGATCTGATCGGGATCGACGACAAGCATATCGATACAGATTATGCGGCAGGCCTGATTCCATTCGTTCAAGGGGACCAGCAGGACGACGAAGGCGAAGGCTACGAGCCGCCGAACTGATGAGCGCAAGAGGTCACCCACGCCGTGATCGGATGTGGGTGCGCCTTGAACCCCACACGGAGTCGTGAGCATGCGTAGGGAGCGGGCTCTTGCTCGTGCTCTTGCGACGGCGGCAGTCGTCGCGGCGGCGTCATCCTCGGCCGACGCGAGCGCCGAAAGCATGGCGGCGTTGACCTGCGGAGGATCCGCCGGCGACCGTCTGCGCGTTCTCGACGCGCCTGCATCCGGATCCCGTATCGCGGTCGCCTCGAAGGTTCCGCCCAATGCGTTCCTGCTCCTCGAGGAACGCGGCGTGGAGCTCGAGTGGCGTATCGGCGATGCTGGCTACGAGAGCATCGCAACGCGACCGCCCCGCTACGGCATCGTGGCGATGCCGGTTCGCGAAGGCATGGATATCTCGATCCGTTCCGTCGATCCGTCCAGGCCGGTCCGCGCGTCGGCATGGCTCGACTGCTCCGGTTCCACCGCCCTCGCGTCGCTCTCGACGTGTACGGCCGGAGACGCGTCGTCGCTCGCGCTCCCCGACGCCTCTGTCGGCTCGCCGGACTCCGATGCCGGCTCGATGCTGTGCAACGCACTGCGCGAGCATTCGGCCGCGACCCGCGCGTCGAAGGACGGGGCGCCGGGCGACTCTGCGCATCACTATCGGCGCGCCATCGAGGCCTGGGAGCGGGCGGGGTACGCGGGCCAGCGGGCTGCCGCCGAGCTCGGGCTGGCCGAACAGCTGCTGCGCCGCGGACAGCATCGTGACGGGCTGGATCGTGCGATGGCCGCCGAGTCGGCGTTCGATCGCGTCGGAGATGCGTACTACGCCGCGCGCGCACGCGCCCTCCAGTGCATCGAACTGCGCCATCTCGGCAATGCCGACGAAGCCTTGTCGTGCCAGCGGGAGGTTCCCGGTCGCTTCGAAGCTGCCGGGGAGGCCAGCGAAGCCGTGAACGCCTACGCGAGCTGGGGTGCCCAGGCCTTCGGAGACGGCCTCCTGCAGGATGCAGCCACCGCGATGACGCGCGGACGAGCCCTGGCTCGAACCTCCGTGATCGGGCCACTCGCGTCGGGACGGCTGGAACTTCTCGCCGCATCGGTGCATGCGGCGGATGGCCGATTCTCCGATGCCATCGTCGCGATGGACGCAGCGCTGCAGCGCTTCGAGAACGCCGGCGACGAGCGGTGGCAGGCCAATGCCTACCTGCGGGCGGCGGAGCTCTACAGGGAGCTGGGCGCCCTCCCCGAAGCGCAGGTGTTCGCGCACGCGGCACTCGCCCGTCTCGAGTCCGGCGATGCGCCGGCGCGCCTCGCCGCCGCACGGCTCGCGTTGGGCAAGATCCTGCTCGCCGCGGGAGATCGCGGGGCGGCGATGCCGTCGTTGCGCCGTGCGCGGGAGCTCTACGCCGCGACGGACATGCCGCTCGAGGTCGCCGCGGTGGACGTCCTCCTCCTGGATGCCGGTGACGAAGCGGCGCGGGAGCAGGTGGTGGGGTTGGAGCGGCATGCAGACACGCCGCCGCGATTGAGGTCGAGGGGATCACTGGCGCTCGCCGCGAGCGATCTCCGGCACGGTCGCGCCGGGGAGGCTTCGCGACGACTCGAAGGCATCGCTGCGCATGGTGGGGACCTCGGGCTGCGCATCGACGTCGTCGTTCTCGCCGGGAGAGTGAATCTTGCGCTGGGGCGACCGGAGCCGGCCATGCGCGAAGCGGCGGCATTGATGGACGAGATCGGTCGCTTCACGTCGGAGGCGACGTCGATGGCGTTGCGCCATCTCGCGGAGCGAAGTCTGGGAAACCTGCGTGAGCTGTGGGTGGATGCCTACTTCGCGCAGACGGCTTCGCGTCGACCGGACATGGACGTCGTGTGGAATGTGGTCTGGCGAAACGCCATGCACGGCAGGTCTTCGTCGGACACGGGACCGCGTGCGCGGTCGAACCGCCACGCTGTCGATCAGGCCCTTGCGCTGGCACTGCTCGAAGATGCCGCGCCGGCACCCGTCATCGAGCACGCCCAGCGGGAAATCCTGCGCCACATGCCGGCCGACCCGCGTTCGGCCTACGTCGCAGGTCCGTCCTGGAACGACATCCTCGCCCATGCATCGGGAGACGCCGGCATGCTCGCGCTTGCGCTGGGCCGGGACAACGGGATCGCCTTCGTGATCGAGCACGGACGTGCGAGGGTCATCCGGCTTGCCGACCCGAACAGGATCAGGGTTCTGGGAGCACGCCTGCTCGAGCGCGTGGAAGACGTGGCGACGCCCGTCGCCACGATCGTCGAAGACGCCAAGGCGCTCGGCGCCTTGCTGCTCGTGGCAGACGGCATGGCGGACCATTCGCACTGGCAGATCGTCGCGGACGAGTCGCTCGGCATGCTGCCTTTCGCCGTCCTGCATCTTCCAGGCGACGAGCGTCCATGGATCGAGAGGTCTTCGCTCACGATCGTGACGGGCATCGCGACGACGACCGACAGCGCGTCGTCGTGGCCACCGACGGTCAACGTACTCGCTGCTGCGGGAGGCGCCGGCGGCGGTGAGGGGCTTGGCGCGCTCGCCAATGCCGAAGTCGAGGCCCGGCATGTCCGCCGCGCGCTCGGAGGGCGCACCGACGTCGCCGAGGTTCCCGGAACCAGGAAACACTTCATGGAGCGCCTCGGCGATCCCGGGGGCATGGTTCACGTCGCGGCACACGGTGCATCGCGTCACGGGTTGCAGGGATTCTCCGGCATCTGGTTCGAACCCGAGTATCCGGGAGACGCCGGATTCACCAGCTGGTTGACCGTTCTGGACGCGACGATCCGATCGAACCTCGTCGTGTTGAACGCTTGCGACCTCGCACAACGAGCGGATTCCGAAGGCTCCGGGGAAGTCGGCTTCGCACAGGCGCTTTCCGCAGCGGGAGCACGACACGTGATCGCATCGCGCTGGCCCTTGAGCGACGCAGCCGCGGCGAAGTGGAGTTCCGCGTTCTATGCACGTCTGGCGAGCGAGCCGGACATGCCGGTGGCGGCGGCATTGCGTGAGGCACAGCTCTCCCTTCTCGCGAGCCGGATGTTCCGACATCCGTACTACTGGAGCTCGCTGGTTCATTTCGAGAGGCGGGTGTTTGCCCGGGATTGAGTGTCTTTCGCGGTCGGACGGTCGATGCGCGTCATGCTGCGCGAGTCATCCCTGCCGATGGGGCAGCACGAAGCTTAGGGAGTCGACAGAAAGGCGACAGCTTCGCGCCGTAGCGTGGCCGGGCTCACAGAAGCCGAGGCCGCGCAGCATCGCGCCGCCATCATTCCCGAGGGAGGAATTGCATGAACACCACGCACGCCAGAAGTCTGCTCCTCGGCATCGCGCTCGCGATGTCGCTGCCCGCCGCGTTCGCCGCCGAGGCGATCCCGCGCGCGGCGTCCACGCCGAACACGCCGAAGAACTGGGTCGGTCCCGGTGAGGGCGTCAAGATCGCCGGCCAGGTGATCGTCGACGAACTCATGGCCAAGCACCCGGAGATCATGAGCATCACGATGCACGGCACGCCGCCGGGCACGAAGGAGGTCTACACGATGTTCGCGGGTTCGTTCCCGGACCGCATCGGCAACGAGTCCTCGGTCGGCGACCTGCGCAGCATCCTCAAGGGCGTGAGCCAGGTCGAGTCGAAGTGGGGTACGCCCGACTACGGCAAGAAGGTCTCGATCGCGCTGCCGCTCAAGGACACGTCGGGCGAGTACATCGCCGCGGCGATGATCATCGCGTTCAAGAAGGACGCCGGCGACACGCGCATCGACACCGATTTCCTCAAGCCCGGCCTCGCGATCCGCGACGGCATCGCCTCGCGCATCCCCGACGCGGCCGCGCTGTTCAAGCCGGTCAGGTAAGTCCGCCCACGCTTCCGGTGGCCCGGCGTCATGCGGGCCGCCGGGAGCGTCCTTGGCGCGTGATGCATCACGGATGCTTGTCGTCGCGCGACAGGCCAGGCCCGATGCGTCATTCCCGAGTGATAAGGGGCTCGAGTCCATCTCCTCCATGAGAGGGTAGGGACGTGAGGGATTGTGACGACGTCCGATCATCGTCTCGACACCGGACCCTCATCCGGCCCTTCGGGCCACCCCGTATCGGGGTACGGGGCAGGCCCTTCTCCCGGAGGGAGAAGGGCCTGAAGATCGCACCGCGTTCCGGCGATCTTCATGGCACGACGGGATCGTGCCCAACGCGGCACTCCGGAGTTGCGTGATGCTCGAGCCCCTCTCCCTCCGGGAGAGGGGTTGGGGAGAGGGTGCGGGATCGCCGCGACGTCGGATCATCGTGGCGATCCCGGAACCTCATCCTGTCCTGCGACGAGCTTCTCCCGGAGGGAGAAGGGATTAGAGATCGCGCCGCGTGCCGCTGCCGCGAGAGCGAGTCGGCATATCGCATTCATCGCCGCGAGACTGACGTGGCAACGCTTTCCAGCCTTCGCTTCGAACGTTACCCAGACAGCAGTGGGTGTTCGTCACGGAGTACCGAGCACGGCAAGCCTTGCGGATGTCGCGTGGAATGCTCCTCCGACAGAAGTGGGCGACATCGAGGTCATGATGTCGTCCCCGCGATCGTCAGACGAAACGCGGTGATCAGTCGGTCCGCGACGGCCACGTCATCGTGACGTGAAGGCCGCCGAGCTCCGAGCGTCCCAGTTCGATCGTGCCGCCCGAGGCCTCCACGAGGTCGCGCGCAATCGCGAGGCCTAGACCGTGGTGCAGCGTGCCGGACTGGTCGAGCCGACCGCCGCGCGCGAGCGCGATCCCGGCATCGACGTCGAGGCCCTTGCCGTCGTCTTCCACGGCGAGGGTGATGGTGGCATCCGCTGCGGCGGCGGCGACGCGCACGCGGCGTCGTGCAAAACGCGCGGCGTTCTCGATCAGCGCGCCGAGGATCTCGGTGAGATCGTCGTGGTCGACCGGCAGCCGCAGCGCCTCCTCGACGTCGACCTCGAACGCGATGCGTGCGCCGGCCTCGGTGCGTTCGACGACGCCGATGACCTGCTCGGCGACGTCGTGCGGCGAGCATTCGCGCACGCCACCGGCGTGGCGCAGCGCGGCAGCGCGCGAACGTGCGAGTTCCGTCTCGACCGCCGCGGCCGACGAGGCGATCGCGCGGTCGAGGCCGTCGGCGGCTTCGACCGCACCGGCGGCGCGCGCACGACGGCTCTGCGCGCTGAGTGCCGCGAGCGGCGTCTTGAGCGAATGGGCGAGGTCGGCGGCGCGGCGACGCGCGCGCGAAAGGTCGCCCTCGCGCGCCTCGGCGAGCTCGTTGATCGCATCGAGCAGCGGCCGGATCTCGCGCGGGTGGCGGTCGCTCATGCGCATGGCGGGATGGCGCCGCATCGTCGCGAGCTCGGCGCGGATCGCCGCGAGCGGACGCAGGCCGAGGCGCACCTGCAGCCAGGCCGCGCCGAGCAGCGCGATCCACAGCACGCCGAGGAACGAGGCGAGCTCGAGGCCGAACTCGTGGCGAGCCGCGATCAGCTCGTCGGTGTCGAGCGCGAGCTGCACGAGTGCGGGGCCATCGGCACCCGGCGGATGCACCTCGCGCTCGATCACGAAGACACGCTGGCCGAACGGGCCTTCCGCAAGGCGCGTGGTCCAGTCCGCGGCGGCGGTCGCGCGTGGCTCGGGCAGGCTCTCGTCCCACAGCGAGCGCGACTGCGCGGATCCCGCCGGTGTCGTGACCTGCCAGTACAGTCCGCTGCTCGGCATGTCGAAGCGTGGATCGCCGGGCGGCGAATCGACGACCGGCGTGCCGTCCTGGCCGACGCGCAGGCCGGCGAGCAGCTCGACCGCGTCGTAGGTGAGCTCGGTCGCGGTGCGGCGTTCGATGTGGCGCGCAAACAGCACCGTCATCGACAGCCACGCGAGGATCATCGCAGCGAGGATCGCGACGGCGGCGCCGACGAGCAGGCGCAGCCGCAGCGACCCCGAAGTCATGCGTGCGTGCCGGCGATCAGGTAGCCGAAGCCGCGACGTGTCTCGATGAGGTCGGCACCGACCTTGCGGCGCAGGCGCATCACGAGCGCCTCGATCGCGTTCGCATCGCCGCTCTCCTGGGCGCCGTAGAGGTGCTCGGCGAGTTCGCCGGCCGAGACGGCGCGGTCGGCCTGGTGGGCGAGGTAGTCGAAGAAGCGGAACTCGAGTGGCGACAGGCGCAGGGCGCGTCCGTCGAGCGAGGCGGTCATGCGGCGCGTGTCGAGCACGAGGCGGCCGCAGGCGATCACGGGCGAGCTGCGACCGGCGGCACGGCGCACGAGCGCACGCACGCGCGCGACGAGTTCGCCGGCCTCGTAAGGCTTGGCGAGGTAGTCGTCAGCGCCGCTCTCGATGCCTTCGACCTTCTCGGCCCAATCGCCGCGCGCGGACAGGATCAGCACCGGGAAGTCGCGGCCGTCGGCGCGCCAGCGGCGCAGCATCGACAAGCCGTCGAGGCGCGGCAGGCCGAGGTCGATCACGCCGACGTCGTAGTCCTCGGTGCCGCCCATGAACCAGGCGTGCTCGCCATCCGCGGCCTCGTCGACGACGAAGCCGGCGCCCTGCAGCGCGAGAGCCACATCGGCGCGCACATCGGGATCGTCCTCGACGAGCAGGGCGCGCATCTCAGTCGTCCTTCACCGACAGCAGGTCGCCGCTGCGCGCATCCAGCTTGACCTCACGGATGCGTCCGGTCGGCGTGAGCACCTTGATCTCGTACACCGGGCCGCCCTTGAACTCGACCTCGATGACGTCGCCGGGCACCTCGCGCACGGCGATCTCGAGGATGCGCGCGAGCGGCAGGATCTCGCCGCGCCGCAGCGCCTCGAGCGCCTCGCGCTGGGCGCGCTTCTTGCGCTCCTTCTTGTCGTCCTTGGGCAGGTCCTGGGCAGCGGTCGCGACAGGCGCGAGCGACGCGCAGGCGAGCACGGCGAGGAGGATGCGGCGGCGGTTCATCGACCAAGCCTCGCACGCGTTCGCTGACACCAGACTGACATCGGGCGCACGGGGCGTGTCAGGGCGGCCTGCGTAGAACGGATCCCGCCGCGAGGCATCCATCCGCCACACAGGAGCACGTCATGTCGATCCGTACCGCATCCCTCGCCACCGCTCTGGCCTTGCTGGCCGGCACCGCCGTCGGCCACGGTGTCGTCCCGTCCGCGCATGCGCAGTCCAATGGCGCACCGGGCACCTTGTCGCTCGACGAGATCGAGCGCCGCGTCACCGCGCAGGGCATCCAGGTCAAGGAGATCGAGATCCGCGACCTGCTCGTCGAGGTCGAAGGCCACGACGCCGAGCTGCGCAAGGTCAAGCTCATGATCGACCGCCGCTCCGGCGAAGTCCTCTCGCAGCAGGTCAAGCTGCCCAAGCACCGCCGGATCGACTGAGCCATGGCCGCCTGCGCAAATAACGCCATGCCGGCGTCGCCCCTCGTGCCCTCGCTCGCGCTCGCCGCGGCGATCGGGCTCTCGCTCATGTCGCCCGCGGTCGCGCTCGCCGAGCCTGCGCACGTGCTCGTCAGCGTGCCGGCCGGGCAGGCCGTACCCACCGATCATGCGAAGCACGTCGCGGCGTGGCGCAGCGCGAAGCACGCGTCGTCGGTGACGTTGCTGAAACAGTTCGAGGGTCCCGAACCGCCCGGGCTCGCCTCGCTCGCGATCGTCGAGTTTCCCGACGAGGCGCGCTACGAAGCCTGGCGCCGCGACGCGGCCGCCACGCTCGCTGCGCCACTGCGTGTGCGTCGCGCCGATGTCGTCGTGCACCACGAGAAGCGCGCACGTGACGGTGCGGCGTCGATCTTCGTGGTCGGCCGCTACGAGCCGCTGGTCGCGCCGGCCGCGTACCGCGACTACACCGAGGCCTACATCGTGCCGAACATGTCCAACCAGGTGTTCTCGGGGATCATGACGCGCTACACGATGTACCTCGAGCGGCCGGAGTCCGGCGATGCCGGCAAGCCGCTGTCGCTGCTCGTGACCGAGTACGCGGGCGAACAGGCCTTCGCGCGCAAGTCCGAGGTCAAGGATGCGTACAAGGTCGCGCTGCTCGCGACGCATCCCGAGTGGAAGCGCATCAACGACACCAAGGCGACGTTGCGCAACGACCTCGACGAAACCCTCGCACGCGCCGTCGCGCTGCCGTAGCCGTGTCATCGGCCGGTGTCGCCCGGCCCGGCAGGCCGCCCGTGTCCTCCCACGCGGGCGGCCTGCCTCCGGGATCCGTCTTTCCAGCTTCGGAGAACGACACCGGTCGTGGTGTCGTGACGATGGTGCGGCCGCGCGCGACCGGTATCCGCATGCACGCTGCGGGATCGATGCCCTTCTACCGGCGCCTCGTCGCCGCGTGCGCGATGTCGCTAGGCGGCGAGGCCGCCGCGCTCGAGGTCGGCATGCCCGGCGTCGCGACCGCCACGACGCTCAAGCTCGTCCACGAGCGCAAGCGCACGCCGAGCGTCGATCCGCGCGATGCGCCGAAGCTCGCGCTGACCGTACCGGTGCACACGCGCCTCGAGATCGAGTTCTCGCACAAGCGCCGCGAAGTCCTGCGCCGTGATGGCGAGGACTCGCGCGGCGAGGGCGACGCCGAGATCAAGGCGAAATGGGCGGCGCTGCCGCGCGATGCACGTGGCCGGGCCGTCGCGATCGAGGCCAAGCTCATGCTGCCGACCGGCGATGCGGACGAAGGCCTCGGTGCCGGCGACGTGCGACTCAACCTCGCCGTGCTCGCGGGTCGGCTCGATACCCGGGGCGGGTTCTCGACGAAGTTCGCCTACGAACGCGGCGCGAACGCCTCGCGTGGCGAGATCACCGCCGGCATCGCGCGCGTGCGGCGCTGGGGTGCGTTCGAAGGCGGCGTCGAGGTGTACGCCAAGGCGCACGACGATGCCTTCGACCGCGCGGCCGTGTTCGCGGGCGTCGGCGTCAAATGGCGTCCGCGCGGGCCTTGGGAAGTGCACGCCGTCGGTGCGCGCTCGCTGCACCGCGAGGCCGGCGTCGAGACCAAGACCAAGCTCGTCGTGCAGTACCGCTTCTGAGTCAGCCGCGCGTGCGCCAGGCGAGGAAGCCGCGGTACAGCAGGCCCGCGGTCGTCACCACGACGACGAGCCGCGCCGTGTGGAACGCGGTGACCATCGGTACACCGAGCTGCAGCACCTTGGCCGTGAGGCTCATCTCGGCGAGGCCGCCCGGCGCGGTCGCGAGCACGGCGGTCGGCCAGGCGATGCCGGACAGCCACGCGACGGCCACGCCGATCGCCGCGCATCCGGCGAGCAGGATCGCGCTGCTCGCGGCCACGCCGGCGAGGAAGCGCGGCGACTCGCGGAAGAACGCGGGCGTGAAGCGCGCACCGAGCGCACAGCCGATCAGCAACTGTCCGGCGTTGACGAGCGGCGACGGGATCGACGACAGCGCGTTGCCGGTCGCGGTCAGCAGCGTGCCGACCGCGAGCGGTCCTAGCAGCCACGCGTTCGGCACGCCGAGGCGCGCGAGCAGCAGGCCGGCGACGCCGCCGAGCGCGAGCAGGCCGAGCAGGCCGGGCAGGTGCAGGTCGAGCGTGACCGGCGCGTAGACGTCGGAACCATGCTGGCCACCGAGCGTGAACGCGAACGGCACGACGAGCACGACGACGAGCACGCGGATCGCCTGCGCAGCCGCGACCTGGTCGACGCGCGCGCCATACCGCTCGGCGTGCACGGCCATCTCGGCGGCGCCGCCGACCGCGCTCGCGAAGAACGCGGTCACCGGGTCGGCACCACCGAGGCGCGCGAGCACGAGGCCGGCCATGAAGCTCACGGCGATGCTCGCGGCGACCGCGAGCGCGATCCATCCGACCGCATCGAGCAGCTGCGCGACGACCGGAGCGGTGAAGTACAGGCCGAGCGCGCTGCCGACCAGCCACTGGCCGGCGTAGCGGCCGGGTGCCGGCATGCGGACGCCGGCACCGAAGCCGTTGGCGATCGCGAGGAGCAGCAGCGGCCCGATCATCCACGCGAGCGGGACGTGCAGGTGCGAGAGCAGCGCGCCCGCGAGCGCGGCGAACGGAAGCATCGCCGCAGCGCGGGCGTACGAGGCGGTCACCGGCATCGCGGTGCGCGTGCCGGTGGGGCCGGGTCGATCATGGTTGCGGGGCGTAGGTCAGCAGCGTGAACGTGCCGGCATGGTAACGGTTCGGGTAGAACGGCGCCGGCCCGCGGTTGATCTTGCGATCCGGGTCGACCGTGCCCTCGGCGGTGACGAGGTAGAGCTTCTTGGTCGCACGGTCGAGCGCCATCGTGCGCGCGTACGGGCGCGTCGTCGTCGCCTCGGCCAGTTCGTAGGTGTCGGCATCCTTCTGGTCGTAGATGACGAGGTTCGCGTCGACGCCGTTGGCCGTGTAGACCTTGCGTGCCTGCGCATCGTAGACGACGCCGTCGTTGCCGCGGCCGATCGGATGCGTCGCGACGACCTTGCCCGACGAGGCATCGACGACCGCGAGCACGGGCGCCTTGCCGCGGCAGCCGACGAACACGCGAGCGCGCTCGGCGTCGTAGGCGAGACCGGTCGGCTCTTCGCAACCTGCCAGCGGCCATTCGGCAGCGAGCACGCGCTTGCGCGTGTCGATCACGGCGATCGCATGGCGGTCGCGTTCGGCGACGAACACGCGTCCCTCGCCGTCGGCGGCGAGGCCGTCGAACTTGTGCGCCTCGAGCACGAGCGTGCCGTCGCGGCGACCGGTCTTCGCGTCGAGGAACGCGATCGACTGCGCATCGCTCATCGTCACGAGCACCTGGTGCGTGGCGGCATCGAACGTGCCCGAATCGGCCGCGTCGCCGAGCTTGATGCGCTCGATCGTCTTCAGCGTCTCGAGGTCGAACACGGTCGACGTGCCATCCTCGTTGACCGTGTAGCCGCGCCGGAACGGTTCGGCGAGCACGATCGCGTTGCCTTCGGCCGAGTCGGCCAGCGTCGGCAGCAGCTTGCGCGCCGCGGTGTCGTAGACCGCGACGCCGTCGCCACGGCGGCCGATGAACAGGTGCGAGCGTTTCTGGTCGAGCGTCACGTAGTCCCAGTCCGGTGATTCGGACGGCATCGGCGTGACCGATTCGAGGCGGTGGAACGAGGCCGCGTGCAGCGATGGCGTGGCGCAGGTGGCGAGCAGGATCGCGGCGAGCGTGGCGCGGAGCGGAAGTGCGGAGCGCATCATGGTGGCGGGTCCGGTCGGTGGGATGGCGTGCCCGCCGTCGCGGGCGCTGGACGTCAGAAGGTCACGAGCAGGGCGAGGCGGAAGCGGTCGAGCCAGTCGCCCGGCGAGCGGTTACCGGCATCGACGGCGCTGTACGGCTTGTAGTGGGCCCAGCTCGCGTTGATCGTGGTGCCGTCGGCGACCATGACGTCCGCGCTGAGCATGTGCTGGCGGTAGTTCGTCGCGATCGCGGTGTTGTCGTGCGAGAACGCGGCGAGCACGGCATCGGTCTGCGCGACCGCGAAGCCGTAGCCGAAGCGCCAGTCGCCGACATGGCGCGTGCGTCCGACGAGCAGGTCGATTCCGTAGCCGGTGTCGGCCGAGGTCGCCGCGCCGAAGTTGTGCACGTAGTCGGCGACGACGCGCAGCGGCCAGTTCTCGCCGAGGCCGGTCCAGGTCGCGCCGACGATGAGGTCGCCGAGGTGGAAGTCGGACAGGTAGCTGCCGTCGGGCTTGCGCAGGTTGGTGCGGAAATCGCCCGCGTCGGCGCCGGCGAGGCTGTCGAGCGTGTAGTGGTAGTAGGCGAGCGAGGCATCGAACGCCCAGTCGCCGAGCTTCGCGGTGTCGTAGCCGACCTGCGCGCCGAGCATCGTGCTCTCGGGTCCGGCGGCCTGCTCGTCGACGAGGAAGAACAGGCCGTTCGCGCGGAACGCCGAGCCGCCCGCGAGCGGCAGCTTGTACGTCGCACTCACGCCCTGCGGATTGACGTCGCCGTCCCAGACCAGCTCGGTGCGCGTGAACGGCAGCGGCGTCTTGCCGCCGTAGACCTGCAGGTTGCCGAAGTTGAGGCGCGTGTAGGCGAGATCGAGGCTGACCTTGAACTTGTCGTCGAAGTTCGAGATCGCGACGTCCGTGCTGTTCGGATCGTCGTCGTCGCCGGTGACGAGGCGCGCACCGACCGAGACGAGGTCGGACACCTCGTAGGTCGCACCGAGGCGTCCGCGCACCGAACCGCTGCGGCGGTCCGGTGCGGCGTCGTCGGAGAAGTCGCCCTGGCCGCGCACGCGCAGGTCGCCGGCGACCTTGAGGCGCGAGGCCGGTGCCGGAGCGGGTGCCGTGGCGACGACCGCTGCAGGCGCAGGCGGCGTCGTGGTCGCGAGCGCCGCAGCGTCACGCGGTGTTGCCGCGATGCCGAGCGAGGCCTCGAGCGTGCGGATGCTTGCTTCGGTGCGTGCCTGCATCTCGGCGATGCGCGCCTGCTCGGCACGCAGTGCGGCGATCTGCTCGCGGATCGCGTCGTTGTCGAGCGTCGACTGCGCGTGCGCAGCGCCGCAGGTGGCGAACAGCGCGACGAGGGCGCCGAGCATGCGGGCGTGCGAGGTGAACCGTACCTGCGCGCGTGGCGTGCGCGGCGGATGGAGCACGGACATGGTGGAACCTCCAGCGGAAGTGAGGGCGTCCCGGCCCGTTGGAGCGGCGGCGCGCATCACGCAGGAACCGGCGCGCACATGGACGGTCGGCACGACGATGATCGCGATGCGCTGACATCCGCCTGACGCGTGCCGTCGTCGATCGGCATCGGCGTGCTCCGGACTCAGCTCGCCTTGCGGTCGCGCAGGTGCCGTTGTGCGAGGCCGCGGCCCACCGCGACGACGAGCAGCGCACCGCAGGCCGCCGCGACGTGACGCGTGGTCGACGGCAGGCCGGCCATCGTGTCGGCGAGCACGACGTCGTCGACGAACATGCCGCCGCCGATCCAGCCGAGCAGGCCCGCGCCGATCGTCACGACGAACGGGTAGCGGTCCATGAGCTGCAGCACGAAGCGGCTGCCGAACACGATGATCGGGATGCTGACGAGGATGCCGAATGCGACGAGCACGATGTCGCCGTGCGCGGCACCGGCCACGGCGATGACGTTGTCGAGGCTCATGACCGCGTCCGCGACGATGATCGTGCGGATCGCGCCGAGCAGGTGCGTGCTCGCACCGATGCCGTCGTGACCCTCGTCGTCGGCGGGACGCAGCAGCTTGATGCCGATCCACAGCAGGAGCAGCGCGCCGACGATGCGCAGCCACGGCAGCGCGAGCAACTGCAGCGCGAAGAACACGAGGATCACGCGCAGCACGATCGCGCCGACCACGCCCCAGAAGATGCCCTTGCGACGCAGGTCTTCGGGCAGCTTGCGGCACGCCAGCGCGATGACGACGGCATTGTCGCCGCCGAGCAGGATGTCGATCGCGACGATCTGCAGCATCGCGATCCAGAACCCGCCCGTGGCGAGTGATTCGATGGTGGTCATTCCCCTCCATCCCCCACTGGCATCGATGGTGCGAGTGTGTAGGATGTCCGCAAAACTAGAAGTCGAACCTGTCGGCAAGCTGTCGTGCAAGGTTCGGCTCAAGCGCCGTCGAAGAACGGTGATCGAAGGTGGGACGCGGAAGAGGGCCGTGTCATCGCAGGCCTTTCGCACGCGTCCCGTACAACGGGAGGGTAGCGACGTGCGGATACTCGTCGTCGAAGACGATGCCGATGTCGGCGACGCGCTGCTGCGCCGGTTGCGCAGGGATGGGCATGCCGTCGACTGGCAGCGTGATGGCCAACACGCGGACGAGGTGTTGCGTTACCAGCGGTACGAGCTCGTCGTGCTCGACATCGGCCTGCCGCGACGCGACGGCTTCTCGGTGCTGCGTGCGCTGCGCGCACGCAACGACCGTACGCCGGTGCTCATGCTCACGGCGCGTTCGCAGATCGAGGATCGCGTCGGTGCACTCGACGTCGGCGCCGACGATTACCTGTCCAAGCCGTTCGACGTGCGCGAGTTCGACGCGCGCTGCCGCGCCTTGCTGCGCCGCTCGCAGGGCATCGCGTCGGGCGTCACGCGCATCGGCAACCTCGTGTTCGACCGTGCCGCGAAGACCGCGCGCCTCGACGATGTGCTGCTCGATCTGCCGCGCCGCGAGTATCGTCTTCTCGAGATCTTCATCGGCAACCTCGGACGCACGCTGAGCAAGGACGACATCGCTTCGCAGCTGTTCGATTTCGACGACGAGGCGAGCCCGAACGCGATCGAGCTCTACGTCGGTCGCCTGCGCCGCAAGCTCGGGGATTCGCTGACCATCCGCACGATGCGCAGCCTCGGCTACGTCGCCGAGGCGACGCCGACGGATGAGTGAGTCGCGGCTGTCGTTGCGTGCGCGCCTGGCCGGCACGATGGGCGCGCTGTTCCTCGGTGGCACGGTCGTGATGTACGTCGCTGCGCGCGTGTACGGGCAGACCGCGGCGGACCGCTCGTACGACCGCCTGCTCGTCGGTTCGGCGCTGTCGATCATCGAGACCTTGTCGGCGAGCGACCGCGAGATCCAGGTCGACCTGCCGTACGCGGCGCTCGACATGCTCTCGTCGGCGCCCGAGGACCGCGTGTTCTACCGCGTCGCCGCGCCGGACGGGCGGACGGTGACCGGTTACGACGATCTTCCCGTCGGCACGGGACAGGTCCGCCAGCGCGTGACGCCTGCGCTCGACCAGCCGAGGTTCTTCGACGCGCAGTACCGCGGCGAGCTCGTGCGCTTCGCGGTGCTCGGGCGCGAGATCGCCGAGCCCGGCGTACGCGGCTGGGTCTCCGTGCAGGTCGGCCAGACGCGGCGCGCGCGCGAGGCGCTCGCGCACGAGCTCGTGCTCGGTGCACTCGTGCCGATCGCGCTCATGACCGTGCTCGCGCTCGCGTTCGTGTGGTTCGGCATTTCGCGTGCGCTGCGGCCGCTCGCGCGCATCGGCAACGACCTCTCGCGCCGCAGGCCCGAGGACCTGCATCCGGTCGCGGCACCGGTCCCCGCGGAAGTCGCGCCGGTCGTCGAGGCGATCAACGGCTTCATGCAGCGGCTGTCGGCGAACATCAATACGCTGCGTGCGTTCATCGCCGAGGCCGCGCACCAGATGCGCACGCCGCTCGCGGCGCTGCGCCTGCAGGCGCAGGTCGCTGCCGACGACGATCCCGAGGAGTTGAGGCACAGCCTGCGCGCGATCGAGCGCAACGCGGCCAAGCTGTCGCGCCTGCTCAACCAGCTGCTCAGCGACGCGACGATCATGCACCGCTCCGACGTGCGCCGCTTCGAAGCGTTCGACCTCATGCCGCTCGTGCGCAGTGCGTTGCGCGAGGCGGTGCCGGTGGCCGCCGACGTGCAGGTCGGTTTCTCGAGCGATCTCGACGAGGCGCCGTACGTCGGCGATGCGCTCATGCTCGGCGAGGCGGTCAAGAATCTCGTCGACAACGCGTTGCGGCACGGCTGGAGCGACGAGGACGACGTCGCCGTGCGGCTCGTGCGTGAAGATGGCCACTACGTCATCGGTGTCGCCGACCGCGGCCAGGGCATTCCGGTCTCGTTGCGCGAGCGTGTGTTCGAGCGTTTCTCGCACGGCGACAGCACGCGTCCCGGCGCGGGACTCGGACTCGCGATCGTGCGCCAGGCCATCGAAGCCCAGGGCGGCACGATCGCGATCGTCGACCGTGACGGCGGCGGCATCGAGATGCAGGTGCGCCTGCCCGTGGAGCGCACGTGATGCGCGCCGTGCTGATCGTCATCGCCGCGATCGTCGGGATGTCTGCATGCGTCGCACACGCGGCCGACGCGACGCCCGCGCCGTCGCAGTCGAGGCTCGTGATCTACAGCACGATCGACCGCAGCGTATTCGATCCCGTGCTCGACGACTTCCGCGAGCTGCACCCGGGGATCGCGGTGCGCTACGAGCTCATCGACGCGGCACCTCTCTACGAGCGCCACATGCGCGAGGTCGCCGCGGGCGAGCACGTCGCCGACCTTCTCCTCAGCACCGCGATGGACCTGCAGGTCAAGCTCGTCAACGACGGCTACGCGACGCCGCACGTGTCGGAGAACGCACGTGCGCTTCCGGCCTGGGCGCGCTGGCGCGACGAGGCCTTCGGCTTCACGTTCGAGCCTGCGGTGATGGTGTTCAACCGCGGCGCCATGCGTGGCGTGACGTTGCCGAAATCGCGAGCCGAACTGCTCGACCTGCTCAAGCACGACGCGCGCTGGAGCGGTCGCATCGGCAGCTACGACATCTCGCGCAGCAGCGTGGGTTACCTGCTCGCTTCGCAGGATGCGCGCCAGAGCAGCGAGTTCGGTGCGCTCGTCGAGGCCTTCGGCGACGCGCGCATGCAGACCGAGGAGAACACGTCGACCCTGCTCGACCGTCTCGAGTCGGGCGATCTCGCGATCGGCTACAACCTGCTCGGCTCGTACGCGCGTGCGCGCGTCGCGGCCGGCGCGCCGCTCGACATCGTCTACCCGCAGGACCACACGCTCGTCGTGTCGCGCACGGCCGTCGTGCCGCGTGACGCGCCACACGCCGCGAACGCGCATCGCTTCCTCGAGTACCTGCTGTCGCTGCGCGGGCAGCGCGTGATCTCCTCGCGCAGCGGCCTGCCTCCGGTGCGGCGCGATGTCGACGGTCCCTACAACGGACTCGGCATCGAGGAGGCGCAGGTCGGCATCCTGCGTCCGATCGCGCTCGGTCCCGGCCTGCTGGTCTATCTCGATGCACAGAAGCGCCGGCGCCTGCTGCAGTCGTGGCGCGCGATCGTGCCCGTGGCGACGCCGTGAGTTGCTGCGCTGCAATGTCAGTCGGTTGACAGCGACCGCTGCCTAGACTCCCTCAACACATCAAGCGCGTGCCGCCGTCGGCGGCGTCACGAAACGCGCACCGGGGAGGAGAGGCAAGATGCGGGGAGCGATCTCGTGCTGACGATGCTCGGATTCGGCATGGTCATCACGTTCATGGTGCTGATCATGACCAAGCGGCTGTCGCCGCTCGTCGCGCTCGTCGCGATCCCGATCCTGTTCGCGCTGCTCGGTGGCTTCGGCGGTGAAGGCCTCGGCAAGATGATGCTCGAGGGCATCCGCACGCTCGCGCCGACCGGCGTGATGCTGATGTTCGCGATCCTCTACTTCGGCATCATGATCGACGCGGGCCTGTTCGATCCGGTCATCCGCCGCATCCTGCGCCTGGTCGGCAACGATCCGCTCAAGGTCGTCGTAGGCACCGCCGCGCTCGCGCTGTTCGTGTCGCTCGACGGCGATGGCTCGACGACCTACATGATCACGGTCGCGGCGATGCTGCCGCTGTACCTGCGCCTGCGCATGAGTGCGCTCAACCTGACCTGCGTGACGATGCTCGCCGGCGGCGTCATGAACATGACGCCGTGGGGAGGTCCGCTCGCCCGCGCTGCCAGCGCGTTGCATGTCGACGCCGCCGACGTGTTCGTGCCGATGCTGCCCGCGATGGCGGTCGGCGTGATCGGCGTACTCGTGCTCGCCTACATCCTCGGTCGCCGTGAGCGCGAGCGACTCGGCACCGTGTCGCTCGATGTGCAGCCGGGGACCCCGGTCGACGTGACCGCGCTCGTGCTCGGCGAGGAGGTCGTCGCGCTGCGCCGCCCGCGCCTTCTGTGGGTCAACGCGGCGCTGACGTTCGCGCTCATGGTCGCGCTCGTCATGGGTGTACTGCCGCTCTCGGTGCTTTTCATGATCGCGTTCGCGATCGCGATCGTCATCAACTACCCGCGCGTGCAGCAGCAGCGCGAGCGCATCGCGGCGCACGCGCCGAACGTGCTCGCGGTCGTCGCGCTGATCTTCGCGGCCGGCGTGTTCACGGGCATCCTCGGCGGCACCGGCATGGTCGAGGCGATGTCGAAGAGCCTGCTCGCCGTGATTCCGGATCCGCTCGGCCCCTACCTCGCGACGATCACCGCGCTGGCCAGCCTGCCGTTCACGTTCTTCATCTCCAACGACGCGTTCTACTACGGCGTGCTGCCGGTGCTGTCCGAGGCCGCGCAGGCCTATGGCATCACGCCCGTCGAGATGGCGCGCGCTTCGCTGATCGGTCAGCCCGTGCACCTGCTCAGCCCGCTCGTGCCGTCGACCTACCTGCTCGTCGGTCTCGCCGGCGTCGAGTTCGGCGACCACCAGCGCTACACGATCGGCTGGGCCACGCTGATCTGCCTGCTCATGATGATCGCGGCGCTCGTCTGCGCCGTGTTCCCTTTCGCGGCCTGACGCCGCTCCGCCTGGCGAGGACGACAGGCGTGCACGACCCCATGGAATGCGCGACACGCGTCACCGCGACACCAAAAAACATAACGAAGATCAACTTGGGAGGGTGGATCAATGTTCAACCGAAACACGCTGGCGATGGCCATCCTGATGGCCATGCCGTTCATGCCGATGCCCGACGCGCATGCGCAGGACGTCGCCACGGTGCAGGTCCCGGCCGACGCGGACGACGAGAAGCTCGAGTCGGAAACGCTCAACACGATCAGCGTCGAGGGCCAGTTCCTCGAGGCCGACGCGAAGAGCGCGATGAAGATGGACGTGCCGGTCATGGACACGCCGTTCTCGGTGCAGAGCTACGGCGAAGCGTTCATCCAGTCGATCGAGGCGAACAACCTCGGCGACATGTTCAGCTACATGACGGGCATCAAGAAGTCTGGCCTCACCGGCATGGACATCTCGTTCCGCGGCTTCAAGAGCGGCGGTGACGACAAGAACTCGCTGCTCGTCGACGGCCTGCCGGGCCTCGCCGGACGCTTCGGTTCGCCGCCGAGCATCGGCCTCGAGCGCGTCGAGCTCGTGCGCGGCTCGATGTCGGTGCTGTACGGGCAGAACCAGCCCGGCGGCTTCATCAACATGGTCACCAAGAAGCCGCAGGCCGATCGCGTCACCTCGGTCGGCCTGCAGTCGACCGCGTACGCGGGCCACGGCCTCGGCCTCGGCGATGCCTCGGGCTACCGCGTCAACTTCGACACGACCGGCGCGTTCGACAGCGAAGGGCGCTTCCTGTATCGACTGATCGGCGAGCACGGCGACGCCGACACGTTCCGCGACTACGGCTTCGACCGCGGCACCTACCTCGCGCCGAGCTTCACCTGGAACATCGGCGCGATGACCTACCTCACGGCGCAGATCGAGAAGCGCGAGAGCAAGGGCAGCTTCGACCAGGGGCTCGTCGCACCGAACCGCGACATCCGCCTCGTCGCGCCGATCACGACCTACTACAGCCAGCCCGGTGACTACCGCGAGGAAGACGGCCTCACGACGAGCCTGTCGCTGTCGCACACGTTCGCCAACGACTTCACCTGGAACACCTCGTACCGCGACGTCGACTACGACAGCGAGCAGAAGGAATTCAGCCACGTCGGCGTACGCCCCAACAACACGACGCTGAACCGTCGCGCGCGCCATCTCGTGACGGGCCGTACCTACAAGAACTACGACACCAACCTGACCATGCCCTTCAACACCGGCGTCGTCTCGCACAAGATGGTGGTCGGACTCAGCGGCGGCCGCGATGCGGTCGACGAGGAGCGCAAGAAGTTCTTCAACAGCGTGTGCCCGGGCCCGCTGTGCTTCGACATCGACATCTACAACCCGGATTACTCGGGTTATCCGGCATTCGACGACATCCCGGCATTCAATCCGGCCACACCGAACCTGCTCACGCACCGCTCGTTCAACTCCGAGAACCGCGCGTTCTACCTCTCCGACCTGATCGGGTTCGGCGACCACTGGAAGCTCTCGATCGGCGCGCGCAACTTCAGCGAGAAGAGCCGCAACCGCGATCTGCGCCGTCCCGACGTTCCCGAGGTGAGGAAGACGTCCAAGGAATCGCTGCTGCCGATGGGCGGCATCCTCTACCAGCCGAACCAGCACTGGACGATCTATGCGAGCTACTCCGAGTCGTACGTGCCGGCCGATCCGGCCGATCTCGACATCAACGGCGAGAACACGTTCGACCCGCTGACCGGCAAGCAGACCGAGGTCGGCGTCAAGACCGAGGACCTGCTCGACGGCCGCCTCACCGCGAGCCTCGCGCTGTACCGCATCGATCAGAAGAACGTGCTCAACAGCTTCAGCTGCCCGTTCGGCGTCTGCTACAACCAGCTCGGCGAGGCACGCTCGGAAGGCGTCGAGCTCGAAGCCAACATGCAGGTCAGCGAGAACTGGCAGCTCATCTTCGGCTACGCCTACACCGATGCCCGCGTCACCACTTCGAACGTTCCCGTGCAGGTCGGCGCGCGCCTCGCCAACGCGCCCGAGCACACGGCCAACCTGTGGTCGAGCTACGACTTCCAGAACGGCTTCAAGTTCGGCTTCGGCCTGACCCATGTCGGCGACTACCAGGGCATCGTGCCGACCACGGCGACGCCGCAGCTCATGCCGATGCCGGGCTACACGGTGGCCGACATGGCGCTGACCTACAGCTTCGACAACTACGCGTTCAACCTCAAGGTCGGCAACCTGTTCGACAAGACCTACTACGAGGGCACCGGCCTCACCGCGCCGATCCAGATCACGCCGGGTGCGCCGCGCTACATGACGCTGTCGTTCCGCGCGAGCTTCTGATGACCGCTCCGATCCAGGTGATGCCCATGCCACGTCGTACCCGTACCCTCGTTCCGTCGCTGGTCGCCGCGCTCGTCGCGGCGACCACGAGCCTCGCCGCGGCCGCGGCCAGTGGCGTGAAGCTCGACGACCTTCCTGCCTACACGCCGTCCGCACCCGTGGAGGGCACGATCCGCAGCTACGGCTTCGGGCTCGGCGGCGTCTACGAGAAGTGGCAGGCCGCGTTCGCGAAACACCACCCGAAGGTGCGTTTCGACAACACGCTGCCGACCAGCGACGCGGCGTTCCCGGCGCTGGTCACGCGTGTCACCGATCTCGGGCCGAACGGTGGCGAGCCCGCGATCACCGAGACGCTGAGCTTCTTCGAGACGCGCAACTACCACGCCTCGTTCGTCGTGGTCGCCACGGGCTCGTTCGACGTCAAGAGCCGCTCCAACGGCCCGGTCGTGTTCGTGCACAAGGACAATCCGCTCGCGCAGCTCACGATCGAGCAGCTCGACGGCATCTTCGGTGCCGAGCGCAACGGCGGCATGCGCGGCTTCGAGTGGACGCCGTCGCTCGCGCGCGGTGCCGAGGGCAACATCCGCACCTGGGGCCAGCTCGGCCTCAAGGGCGAATGGGCCGACAAGCCGATCCAGACCTACGGCCACGCGCCGTCGGGCACGACGCGCTTCTTCCAGCTGCACGTCCTCGGCAACACCGAGAAGTGGAACCCGAACTACAAGGGTTACGTCGAGACCGGCAGCAAGATGATCGCGCCCGAGGACGCCGGTCAGAAGCTCGGCATCCAGCACATGCTGCGCCACGAGCTCGTCGACGACCGCTACGGCATTGCCTGGACGATCATGTCGCAGGCGCAGGGCATCGACGGCATCAAGCCCGTCGCGCTGGCCCCGCGCGGTGGCGGCAAGGCCGTCGCGCCGAGCCTCGCGAGCTTCCGCGACCGCAGCTACCCGCTCGCGCGCAACATCTACATCTACTTCGACCGCGCGCCGGGCGCGGCGCTCGAGCCGCGCTTCAAGGAGTTCCTGCGCTTCGTGCTGAGCCGCGACGGCCAGCAGCTCGTCAGCGACGGCGACTACCTGCCGCTGACCGCGGCGATGCTCCGCGAGCAGCTCGCCAGGCTCGAGTGACCCGACGCTCCAACGCCGGCACGCGCCGGCGGTTCCACCCCTCCTTCGCTACGGGAATGCCAGCATGAGATCGACATTGAGCACCATCACGCACCGCCTGCGGCGGTTCGTCCTCGCCGGCGTGGCCTTCGCCGGGTTCGCCGCGGCCTCTTCGGCGGCCACCCTCGAGCCGACCCAGGTGCTCGTCACGCTGCCGCCCGGTGCGCGTGCGCAGGCCGACTACACCGAACTGCTGTCGACGTGGCGCAACGCGGGCCAGGTGGCCAATGTGCTGCAGCTCGAGGATGCACGCTCCGAGGCGCCGGGCTTCGAGAACCTCGTCGTGCTCGAGTTCGTGAGCGAGGGTTCGTACGAAGCCTGGAACCGCACCGAGGCGCCGAAGCTCAAGCCGCCGCTCGAGGTGCGCCGCGCCGACGTGCTGCTGCACGGCGAGAAGACGCCGCGTGATTCGAACAAGTCGATCTTCCACGTCAATGCCTACGACGTGCTGGTGTCGCCGAAGGACTACGCGCAGTACGTCACCGACTACATCGCGCCGAACATGGCGAACCAGAAAGACAAGAAGATCCTGCTGCGCTACACGATGTTCATCGACCGCGAGAAGGCCGGCGGCAAGCTGCGCTCGCTGCTCGTCATGGAGTATCGCGACGCGGTGGCCTACGACGGCCGCGAGGCGATCAAGGACGAGTACAAGGCGCACCTGATCGCGACCAACCCGACCTGGAAGCGACTCAACGACACCAAGGACAGCCTGCGCACCGACGGCGCGACCACGATCGCGCACTACCGCGAACTGCCGCCGCCGTCGCTGCCGGGCCTCGCGCCGTACAAGCCGGAAGCCAAGCTCAAGGGTGGTCTGCGCATCGTCGGCAGCGAGCTCAAGAACGCGGTCGACCAGCTCGCCGCGGGCTTCAAGATGTTCCATCCCGACGTCAAGACGACCACCAGCCACCTGCCGAGCAGCGAAGGCGGCATCGCCGGCCTGTACTTCGATCTCTCCGACGTCGCGCCGATGGGCGACGACGCCAAGATCACCGACCTCATGCCGTTCTACAACACGTTCGGCTACATGCCGACCGAGATCTCGGTCGCGACCGGCGGCTCGGAGAAGCGCGGCTCGCTGTGGGCGTGGGCGATCGTCGTGAACAAGGACAACCCGCTCAACGAGATCTCGGTCGACGAGCTCAAGCGCGTGTTCGGCGCCGAGCGCACGGGTGGCTGGGAGTTCGTCGAGAACGACTACCGCTTCACCTCGAAGTTCGCGCGTGGCGCCGAGACCAACATCCGCACCTGGGGCCAGCTCGGCCTCAAGGGCGATTACGCCAAGCGCGAGATCGAGACGTTCGGTTACGCCGCGCCGGGCTTCGCGATCGCGATCGAGCGCAGCTGGTTCCACTGGTCGAAGAAGTGGAACCCGAACTTCCGCGAGTACGTCGAGACCAAGCAGACCTCGCCGGGCGACCTCGGCCAGGCCGTCGCGAGCGAGCGCCCGCTCGAGGACCTGCGCACGAACAAGCATGCGATCGGCATCGCCGCGCTCATGCACGTCAAGAACTACCCGTACGTGAAGGTGCTCAAGGTGTCGCACGAGAAGGGCGGCAAGGCGATCGAGCTGTCGCCCGAGACGGTCGCCAACCGCACCTACCCGCTGATCCGCGACGCCTACTTCTACGTCAACAAGGCGCCGAACCAGGCGCTCGACCCGAAGGTGCGCGAGTTCATGCGCTTCGTCCTGAGCCGCGAAGGCCAGGAGATCATCGCGCGCGTCGGCTACTACTACCCGCTGACGCCCGAGTACGCCAAGGAACAGCTCAAGAAGCTCGACTGATCGACCGCGCATGCCGGGCGCGCGAGCGTCCGGCATGCGCGCAGCCCGCATGACCAAGAACGCCACGATGACGAACGATCGCCTTACCCAGATGCTCCGCGCGCTGTGCGTGGCCTTTCCGCTCGTCGTCGCCGCGTCGTCGGCGCCAGCCGCGAACGCCGACAAGCGCCCGACCGGCGAGACCTTCGAGCAGATCCTCGAACGCCTCGGCGACGGCAACCGCGAGAACCTCGTCATCCGTGCCGAGCACGACTCGCGCACCGATGCGCGCAAGCACAAGCGCTTCTACACCGACCTGCAGCCGCTCGACGGATTCGCGCCGTACACGCCGGTGCCGGGCCTGTCGGGCACCGTGCGCGTGTCGGGCCTGTACCTGCACGACGGCCTGATCCGTGATCAGTGGATCGCCGCGTTCGAGCGCCTGCAGCCCGGCGTCAAGGTCGTCATCTCGCAGAAGGGCACGATCGCCTCGGGTGCGGTCGACATCGAGACCGGCCCGCGCATCTCCGACCGCCTGCGCGCGGCCTCGGAGTACGAGCGTGCGACCGGCGAGCGCCTGTTCGAGATCGACTGGGCGACCGGTTCGTACGATGTGCCGGGCTGGAGCCCGGGCTTCGTGATCTTCGTGCATGCGGACAACCCGATCGCGCACCTGACCATCGAACAACTCGACGGCATCTTCGCGGGGGCGCGCACGGGCGGCTGGAAAGGCACCACCTGGGATCCTTCGGTCGCGCGCGGCGTGTCGAAGAACCTGCGCACCTGGGGCGACGTCGGCCTCACCGGCGAGTGGAAGGACCAGCCGATCCGCATCTACGGCCGCCCGCTCAAGTACAACATCCAGCTCGGCTTCGAGCGCAAGGTGTTCGACGGCGGCGACGTCTGGAACGAGAACACGCGCGAGTACTCGCACGAGATGAATCCCGACGGCACGCGTTACACGTCGTCGGTCGAGATGGTCAAGGACATGGCGGCCGACCGCTACGGCATCGTGTTCTCGGACATGGGCTCGAACCGTCCCGGCATCCGCGCGGTGCCGCTCGGTGCGACCGCCGACGGTCCGTTCGTGCCGATCTCGCTCGCGACGCTGCGCGACCGCAGCTATCCGCTCTTCATCGAACAATGGGCGCAGGTGCGCCTCGCACCGGGCCAGTCCCTGCCGCCGCTGGTCAAGGCGTTCCTGACCTTCATGCTGAGCCGCGACGGCCAGGATGCGGTGCAGCGCGACGGCAAGTGGATCACGCTGCCGGCCGCGCGTGCGAAGGCGATGCTCGCCAAGCTCGAGCAGAAGGGCGAGCGCGTCGATCCGAAGGCACTCGGCCTGCATCTGGACATGCTCGCGCCGAAGAAGTGGGACGGCGAAAGTCCCGACGAGACCGGCAAGGTCGATCCGGCCAGGGCGTACTACACGAAACGCTTCGACCTCGCCGACCTGCCGGCCTATACGCCGGTGCCGGGACTCGAAGGCACGCTGCGCATGCCGGCCAGTGGCCAGCTCATGCAGGGCACCGTGGGCAAGGCGCTCGTCGCGGCGTTCGGCAAGCACCAGCCCGGCCTGCGCGTGGAGCTCGCCGACGGAGATCTCACGGCCGGCCAGGTCGACGTCTCGATCGGGCGCCGCTGGAGCCTGTACTTCGCCGGCGAGGTGTTCGACTTCCAGCAGAAGCACGAGCGCTCGCCGCGCGAGGTGGAACTCGCGACGGGATCCTTCGACGTGTCGGGTTGGAATCCCGCATTCGCGATCGTGGTCGGCCGCGACAATCCCGTGAAGGGCCTCACGATCCGCCAGCTCGACGGCATCTTCGGCGGCCCGCGCCGCGGCGGCTGGGTCTCGACGACGTGGCGCCGCGAGGCCGGCCGCGACGCTTCGGCCAACCTGCGCCGCTGGCGTGACGTCGGCGTCACCACGGGTCCGTGTGCGGACCGTCCGATCATCGTCTTCACGCCGCCGCTCAAGTACCACCCGATGTCGGTGTTCGAGCGCAAGGTGCTCGTCGGCGGCAACATGTGGAACGACGGCGTGCGCGAGATCCCGCTCACGCTCGATGCCGACGGCGACCGCAGCGTGCCGAGCGCCGACCGCGTCTCGGCCGTCGCCCACGACGGCTGCGGCATCACGTTCGCGTCGGCCGGCTTCGTCGACGCGCGCACGCGCCTCGTGCCGATCGCGCGCGATGCGGAATCGCCCTATGTGCTGCCGACGCTCGACAGCGTGCGCGACCGCAGCTACCCGTTGCATCTCGAGGTCTACGGCTACGCCGACGCCCAGCCCGGCAAGGGCCTGGACGCGAAGGCGAAGGCGTTCCTTTCCTTCGTGCTGAGCCGCGAGGGCCAGTCGATCATCGCGCGGGACGGCAAGTGGCTGCCGCTCACGAAGCCGGTGCTCGAAGCGCAGCGCGCGAAGCTCGAGCGCAAGGACTGATCCGGTGACGCGCGCGACGTCCGCCGGCGTCATGCTCCGCGCGATGGTCGCGGCGCTCGTTCTCGCCACGACGGCGTGTTCGCGCGACGACGCGCCTGCGGCGCCGTCGCTGCAGGGTGCGCTGCGCATCAGCGGGAGTCCCGCCGATCGTGCGCTGCTCGACGCGTGGCAGGCCTCGTTCACGCGCCTGCATCCCGATGTCGTGTTCACGCAGTCGCTGCACGGACCCGAATCGACGCTCGCACCGGTCTACACGGGCACGGCCGACATCGCGCTGATGGGGCGCGAGCTGCGCGAGCCGCTCGAACGCATGGCCTTCGAATGGGTGCGCCTCGACAAGCCGCTCGCGATTCCGGTCGCCGAAGCCGGCCTCGCCTCGGACCGCCTGTCGACGCAGATCGGCGTGTTCGTGCACGCCGACAACCCGATCACCGGCGTGTCGCTGCGCCAGCTCGATGCAGTCTACGGTGCCGAGCGGCGGCGCGGCGGCGCGGCCGTGTCGACCTGGGGCGATCTCGGCCTCGGCGGCGACTGGGCCTCGCGCCCGGTCCACGTCTACGGGCCGCCGGTCGACAGCCTGCAGGCGATCCATCTGCGACGCCAGGTGCTCGAGGACAGCCGCAAGTGGACGCCGGAATACCGGCCATCGGCGTCCGAAGGTGCCGACGTGATCGCCGCGCTCGCCGCGGACCGCGACGGCATCGCCTACGCGCCCGTGCGCGACGCGACGCCCGCGGTCAGGCTGATCGGTCTCGCGCGCGACGATGCAGGTCCGTTCCTGCTGCCCGACGAGGCCGCCGTCCGCTCGCGCGCCTACCCGCTCGTGCGGTCGATCGTGCTCGTGACCGCGCACACGAAGCAGGAGCCGATGACACCGCTCGTGCGTGCGTTCGTCGCGCATGTGCTCGGCGACGAAGGCCAGGCCGTGCTCGCACGCGAGGGCGGCTACCTGCCGCTCGGCGACGCCGCGCTCGCCGAAGCCCGCGGGAGGCTGCCATGACGTGGCGCACCCTGTGGTGCACCGTGCTGGCGGGGTGCCTGCTCACCTGTTCGCATGTGCAGGCCTCCGACGTCGATGCGCTGCCGGCGTACGCACCCGAGGCCCGCGTCGACGGCGTGATCCGCATCTGGGGCCACGGCTCGTACGGCGCACACACCGATTTCGTCGAAGGCCTCACGCGCGCCTGGCAGGACGGCTTCAAGGCCCACCATCCGGGCATCGTGTTCGAGAACCGCCTGCACGGCACCGCGTCGGCGATCGGCGCGCTGTACACGGGGCAGGGCGACCTCGCCTTCATGGGGCGCGAGATCTGGCCGCCCGAGATCGCGGCGTTCGAGGAAGTGCGCGGCTACGCGCCGACCGGCATCGACGTGCTCACGGGCAGCTTCGACGTGCGCAACAAGGGCTACGCGATCGTCGTATTCGTGCACAAGGACAACCCGGTCGAATCGCTCACGCTCGCGCAGCTCGACGCGGCGTTCGGCATCGAGCGGCGGCGCGGCCACGCGCCCGTGCACACCTGGGGCGACCTCGGCCTCACGGGTGAGTGGGCGACGCGCCCGGTCAACCTGCACGGCCTCGCGATCGCGCGCGGTTTCGCCGACTTCTTCGAGGACGCGGTGTTCGACGGCGGCCACCTGTGGCAGCCGTCGATGCGCGAGTACGCCGACGATCCCGGTTCGCGCGGTGGCGCGAGCGACGGCGGGCAGAAGCTGCTCGACGCGCTCGCCCTCGATCGCGACGGCCTCGGCTGGTCGGGCCTGCTGTACGCCCATCCCGACGTGAAGCCGATCGCGGTCGTGGTCGATGCGCAGACGCCGGCCGTGATGCCGACACGCGACAGCGTGGCCGACCATCGCTATCCGTTGAAGCGCGTCATCACGATGTTCCTCGATCGCGCGCCGGGCCAGCCCGTCGAGCCGCGCGTCGCCGAGTTCCTGCGCTACATCCTGAGCCGCGAAGGCCAGCAGCTCGTCGTCGACGAGGGCAAGGGCTACCTGCCCGTGCCCGCCGACGTCGTGCGCCGCGGCCGCGAGCAGCTGCGATGAGCGCGTCGCCCCGTCCACACCTCTCGTCCACGGCATGCCGCGTCGTGCGTGCGTGCCGTTCCTTCCATGCCCTCCTGCCGAGGATCCGCCCATGAAGGCCCTTGTTCCCGCCCTCGCGCTGCTCGCCGCGCTGCCCGCCGTCGCCGAGACGCCGTCGAAGCCCGAGCCCGCGAAAGCCGAGACGCCGACCAACGCGAACCGCAGCATCTGGACGCTCAACGTGACGAGCTTCCGCAAGGAGCGCGGCGCGATCGGCGGCTACACGAAGGAATGGGACCTCGGCGACCTGCCGCGCTACGAACCGAAGCGCAAGCTCGAGGGCACGCTGCGCATCTGGGGCAGCAACTACCTCAAGGACGGTCCGCTCGGCAGCTACTGGGAGGAAGCGTTCCGCAAGTTCCATCCCGGCATCACGTTCGAGTGGAACCTGCCGACGGCCGGCATCGCGATCCCGGCCGTCGCCGCGAAGGTCGCCGACCTCGGCGTAGGCCGCCCCGCGACGCTGATGGACCACCTCACGTTCGAGCAGGTGTTCCGCTACCCGATCACCGAGATCACGGCCGCGACGGGCTCGTACGACGTCTACGGCTGGTCGCCCGCGTTCATCATCCTCGTCAACGAGAAGAACCCGCTGACGCAGATCAGCATGAAGCAGCTCGACGGCGTCTTCGGCACCGCGCGCCTCGGCGGCTACGACGGCAGCGTGTGGCGCACCGATGCGCCGTTCCGTCGCGGCGAGGAGGACAACGTGCGTACGTGGGGCCAGCTCGGCCTCACCGGCGAATGGGCCGACAAGCGCATCCATCCCTGCGGGCAGTCGCCGCGCGCGAACATCCAGGTCGTGTTCCAGAACCTCGTGCTGCGCGGCAGCGACCAGTGGGTCGAGGGCTATCGCGCGTTCGCGAACTACGCCACGCCCGACGGCAAGATCGCGCCGTGGAGCCATCAGGTGCGCGACGAGATCCTGCGCGATCCGCAGGCGATCTGCATCGCCTCGCCGCTCACCGTGGCCGAGGAAGGCATGCGCGAACTCGCGGTGCAGGGCTTCGAGGGCGGTCCGTTCGTCAAGCGCACGCTCGAATCGGTGCGCGACCGCAGCTACCCGCTCATCAACGAGATCTTCTTCTACGCCGACAAGCCGCCGGGCAAGTCGGCCGATCCCAAGGTCGAGGAGTTCCTGCGTTTCGTGCTGAGCCGCGAAGGCCAGCAGCAGGTGCAGCGCGAGGGTCGTTACACGCCGCTGACCGGTGATGTCGTGAAGGCTCAGCTGGCCAAGCTCGAGGCGGGTGCGAAGTGAGGCGCGCCGCTCTCGCCGCGATCGCGTTCGCGATGGCCGTGCCGTTCGCGGCTGCGCAGGACGTGCCGGTCGCCTCGATCGAACTGCAGAAGGCGCGTGCCGACGCACTCAAGACCAAGGGCCAGCGCCGCGCCTACACGACGACGTTCGACCTCTCGGGCCTGCCCGAGTACAAACCCTCGGCGCCGCTCGAGGGCGTGATCCGCCAGTGGGGATCCAACTACCTCGCCGACAGTCCGCTGGAGGGCTATCTCGAGGAGGCGTTCCGCAAGCACCATCCCGACGTGCGTTTCGAGAACAACCTCTCGAGCACGTTCATCGCGATGGCCGGCCTCTACACGAAGCAGGCCGATCTCGCTCCGATGGGCCGCCGCCCGACCTGGGACGAGCTGCAGGCCTACCAGCGCATCTTCGGCACCGCGCCGGTCGAGATCGTCATGGCGACCGGAAGCTACGACGTCACGGGCTGGACCGCGGCGCTGGTGCCCTTCGTGCACGCCGACAACCCGATCACGAAGCTCACGATCGAGCAGCTCGACGGCATCTTCGGTGCGCAGCGCGACGGCGGCTGGCACGGCAACGATTGGGATCCTTCGGCCGCGCGCGGACCCGAGAAGAACCTGCGCACCTGGGGCCAGCTCGGCCTGACCGGCGAATGGGCCGACAAGCCGATCCGCGTGCACGCCTACAACCTCAACTTCCATTTCCCGCGCGACTTCGCCGAGAAGGTGTTCAAGGGCGGCTACAAGTGGAACGAGGGCATCAAGGAATACAGCAACCGCCTGCGCGAGGGCGGCGGCGACTTCGGCAAGCTGTGGGGCGCGGGTGAGCAGATGATGGAGGCGCTCGCCGACGACCGCTACGGCATCACCTACACGCTCATGGCCTACCGCGCGCAGCCGCGCGTGAAGACCGTGCCGCTCGCCGAGACCGCGAAAGGCCCGTTCGTCGCGCCGACGCTCGAGACGGTGCAGGACCGCAGCTACCCGCTGTCGCGCGAGGTGTACTACTACACGAACCGTGCGGTGGGCGGGAAGATCGATCCGGTCGTGGCCGAGTACCTGCGCTTCGTGGTCAGCCGCGAAGGCCAGGCGCTGGTCATGAAGGACGGCAAGTACCTGCCGATGACCGCCGCGACCGCACGCGCACAGCTGCGCGAGCTCGAGGCGGTCGGCCGCGCTTCGCGCACGCTCGACTGAGGACACCCCGATGACGCCCCGATCGCTCACGAACGCCTGCTCCCTGCTGCTGTCCGCGGCGGTGGTCGCGGTCGCGTGTGTCGCCGGCCCCGCCTCACACGCGGCCGATTCGCGACCGACCACCGACGCGGACGCTCTCTCGAAGGCGCGCGCGATCGGCACCAAGGCGCGCAAGGTGAAGCGCTTCTACACACGCGAGTTCGACCTGTCCGGACTGCCCGCGTACGCGCCCGACGGCGAGCTGCGCGGCACGCTGCGCCAGTGGGGCAACAACTACCTCGCCGACAGCGGCCTCATGGCGGTCTGGGAGGAAGGCTTCCGCAAGCACCATCCCGGCATCCGCTTCGAGGACAACCTCGCGAGCTCGGCGGTGGCGTTCCCGGGCCTGATCGCCGGCGTGGCCGACCTCGCGCCGATGGGCCGCCAGGCCTTGTGGGACGAGCTCAAGGGCTTCGAGCGCGAGGGTGCCGGCGGTGGCGACGAGGGCAGCGGCACCACCGAGATCGTCGAGATCGTCATGGCCACGGGCTCGTTCGACGTGCGCGGCTGGACCTTCGCGCTCGGCGTCTACGTGCATGCCGACAACCCGATCCGCCAGCTCACGATCGAGCAGCTCGACGGCATCTTCGGTGCGCAGCGCGACGGCGGCTGGGACGGCCTCACCTGGGACACGTCGCGCGCGCGCGGACCCGAGAAAAATCTTCGCACCTGGGGCCAGCTCGGCCTGACCGGTGAATGGGCGAACCAGCCGATCCAGCCGTACGGCTACAACATGAAGTACCACTTCAACGACGAGATCGACAAGAAGGTGCTCAAGGGCTCGGGCAAGTGGAACGAGCGCATGCGCGCGTTCTCGAACGTCGCCGGGCTCAAGGCCGACGGCTCGCTGACCGCGGGTGGCGAGCTGATCATGGGCGCGCTTGCGAAGGACCGCTACGGCATCGCCTACACCGGCATCCCGTTCCTCGTCGACGGCACGCGCGCGATCGCGCTCGCCGAGACCGCGGCGGGGCCGTACGTGCCGCTCACGCTCGAGACCGTGCAGGACCGCAGCTACCCGCTGATCCGCGACGTCTACTATTACGTCAAGCGCGAGAAGGGCAAGCCGATCGACGCGAACGTGCGCGCGTTCCTGCGCTACGTGCTGAGCCGCGACGGCCAGCAGGCGATCCAGGCCGACGGCAAGTACCTGCCGCTGACCGCCGAGGTCGCGCGCGAGCAGTTGAAGAAGCTGCAGTGAAGCCACGCCTGCACCTCGCCGCGGGCCTGCTCGCGCTAGGCCTCTCGCTCGATGCCGCGGCTGCGTCGGGCGGCGTGCCGGCGGACGATCCCGCGCTCGCGTTCGTCGCGGCGCTGCCGGCCTACGTGCCCGAGGCGCGTGTGGACGGCACGATCCGCGTGTGGGGCCACGGCAGCTTCAAGCGCGACTTCATGGGGCATCTCGTGCACGCGTGGATCGACGCGTTCCGCGCGCACCAGCCTGGCGTCCGCTTCGACTACCGCATGTACGGCACCGCCTCGGCGGTCGGCGCGGTCTACTCGGGTGCCGGCGACATCGCGATCCTCGGCGAGGAGATCAGCCCGGCCGCCGCGCGCGCGTTCCTGCGCGCGAAAGGCTACGCGCACACCGACATCCCGATCGCGACCGGCAGCGTCGACGTCAACTTCTACGACTACGCGCACATGGTCTTCGTGCACGAGAGCAACCCGATCGACGCGATGTCGATGGCCCAGCTCGATGCGGTGTTCGGTGCCGAGCACCGGCGCTCGCTGCGCAACCTGCGCACCTGGGGCGAGCTCGGCCTCGACGGCGCCTGGGCCGCGAAGCGCATCCAGCCGTACGCGTGGAAGACCGACGTCGACTTCGCGCTGTTCTTCCGCGAACGCATCCTCGGTGACAGCCACCGCTGGAATCCCGACACGCAGGAGTTCGTGCACGCGACGCGCGCCGACGGCAGCCAGTACGACCACGGCCAGCGCATCCTCGACGCGCTCGCCGCCGATCCGCACGGCATCGCGATCTCGAACGTGCGCTACGCGCGTCCCGGCGTGAAGATGCTGCGCCTGTCGCGCGAGGACGGCGGCACCGCGCAGGCACCGACGCCGGCCGCGCTGATCGCGCAGGACTATCCGCTCGTGCGCATCATCCCCGCGATCGTCGACCGCGCGCCGGGCGAGCCGCTCGCCGCGCCGGTGCGCGAGTTCCTGCGCTTCGTGCTGAGCCGCGAAGGCCAGTCGATGCTGATCGCGCACAGCGGTTACCTGCCGCTGTCGCGCGACGTCATCGAGGTTCAGAAGGCGAGGCTGCGATGAACCCGCCACGCCTGCAGGCCGTGTCCCCGGCGAAGCGCCTCGTCGCCGTCGGTCTCGCGATGCTCGCGTTCGCGTCGGTACGTGCCGGCGCTGCCGGTATCGATCCGCCCGACCACCACGCGCCGGCCGGCGTCGTGCGCGTGCACGGCAATGCGCTGTATGCACCTCTCGTGCAGCGCTGGTCCGAGCGCTTCGCGGCGACCGCGCCGGACGTGCGCGTCGAAGCGAGCCTCGACGGCAGCGACGTCGGCATGGCGAAGCTCTACACGGCGCAAGCCGACATCGTGCTCATGGGACGCGAGGCCACCGAGAGCGAGATCAAGGCCTTCGAGTGGGTGTTCCGCTACAAGCCCACGCCGGTGCGGCTCGGCAACGGCAGCGTGTCGCAGGTCGGCAAGGCACCGGCACTGGTGGTGTTCGTGCATCGCGACAACCCGCTGCGCACGATCTCGCTGCCCGAGCTCGAGGCGGTGTTCGGCCATGCGCCACGACACGCGTCCGCACCGATCCGCCGCTGGGGCGAGCTCGGCCTCGCCGGCGACTGGGCGGACGCGCCGATCCGCCTCTACGCCCCGCATGCGGAGAGCGGCACCGGGCGCTTCTTCCGCCACGTCGTGCTCGGCGACAGCAACAAGCTGCACTGGGACGCGCTCGTCGAGTTCGACGAGCCGGTGCGCCATGACGGCGCGCGCGACGATGCCGGGCGGCGCATCCTCGACGCGCTCGCGCGCGATCCGCGCGGCATCGCCATCGCCGACCTCGGCTCGGCCGGCGACGGCGTGGTCGCGCTCGAGGTCGCCTCGATGCGCGGGCGTGCCGCCTACGCCGCGGCGACGCCGCACCTCGTCTCGCGCGCCTACCCGCTGACCCGCGGGCTGCACGCCTACGTCAACCGCAAGCCCGGCGTCGCGCTCGATCCGCAGGTCGAGGCGCTGCTGCGCTTCGCGCTCGGCGCGCAAGGCCAGCGCATCCTGCGCGATGATGGGCTCGTCCCGCTGTCCGGCGCGACGCGCCGCCACCAACTCACCGTCCTGGACCGTCCATGAGCACGTCGACCTCGGGTTCCTCGCGCCACCTCTACCTGTGGGTGCTGCTCGCGATCGTCGTCGGCGGGCTCGTCGGCCACTTCGCGCCCGAGACCGGCGTCAAGCTCAAGCCGTTCGGCGACGCGTTCATCGCGCTCATGAAGATGCTGATCGGGCCGATCATCTTCCTGACCGTCGTGATCGGCATCGCCGGCGTCGCCGACGTCAAGAAGGTCGGCCGCGTAGGCGTCAAGGCGATCGTCTACTTCGAGGTCGTGTCGACGTTCGCGCTGGTGATCGGCCTCGTCGTCGTCAACACGCTCAAGCCCGGCGCGGGCTTCCATGCCGACCCGGCCACGCTCGATGCCGACGCGGTCGCGCGTTACGCCAAGCAGGCCGAGGAACGCACGACCACGCAGTTTCTGCTCGACATCATCCCGAAGACCTTCACCGACGCGTTCACGGCCAACGGCGACCTGCTGCAGGTGCTGCTCGTCGCGCTGCTGTTCGGCTTCGCACTGACCGGGCTCGGCGAGCGCGGTCGGCCCGTGCTCGGCCTGCTCGAGTCGATCTCGAAGGTGTTCTTCCGCATGATGGCGATGGTCATGTGGGCCGCACCGATCGGCGCGGGCGGCGCGATGGCGTTCACGATCGGCAAGTACGGTCTCGAGAGCCTCGGGCCGCTGGCCAAGCTCATGGGCAGCTTCTACCTGACCTGCGTGCTGTTCGTCGTGTTCGTGCTCGGCGCGATCGCGAAGCTGTCGGGCTTCAGCATCTTCAAGTTCCTGCGCTACATCCGCGACGAGCTGCTGCTCGTGCTCGGCACCTCGTCGTCGGAGTCGGCGCTGGTGCCGATGATGCAGAAGCTCGAACGCCTCGGCTGCTCGAAGTCGGTGGTCGGCCTCGTCATCCCGAGTGGCTACTCGTTCAATCTCGACGGCACCAACATCTACCTCACGATGGCCGCGATCTTCGTCGCCCAGGCCCTCGACGTGGAGCTCACGCTGACCCAGGAGCTGACCCTGCTCGCGGTCGCGATGCTGACCTCGAAGGGCGCCTCGGGCGTGACCGGCGCGGGCTTCATCACGCTCGCGGCGACGCTCGCGGTGGTGCCTTCGGTGCCGGTGGCGGGCCTCGCGCTGATCCTCGGCATCGACCGCTTCATGAGCGAGGCACGCGCGCTGACCAACCTCGTCGGCAACGGTGTCGCGACGATCGTCGTCGCACGCTGGGAGGGCGACGTCGACCTCGCCGTGCTGCGCGACCGCCTCGACCACCCCGACGCGATCCCGGTCGAACCCGAAGCGGCGGCCGATCCGATCGCGGATCCGGTGCCGGGTGCGGCGGAGACGTCGACGCGCGCCTGATCCGGATTCCGGCGTCGGTCATCCGTTCACGACGCTTCGCCAAACCAGCTGCGCACCGAGCGCGACGAGTGCGGCGAGAAAGAGCATGCGGAAGCGCCGTTCGTCGAGGCGATCACGCAGCGCGCGGCCGACCGCCATGCCCGCGAACGCGGCAGGCAGCATGAGCACCGAGCGGGCGAGGTCGGCGGGGGCGAGCGCGTCGCGTGAGGCGAGTCCGACGGCGAGCGCGAGCGTCGACACCGTGAACGACAGCGCGAGGGCCTGCACGAGACGGTCCTTGCCGAGGTCGAGGGTGTGCAGCCATGCGACGACGGGCACGACGAACACGCCGGTCGCGCCGGTGGCGAGGCCCGTGACGGCCCCGACCACGATCGACCACGGTGCTTCGTGACGCGGCGCGCGAGGGCGCCAGCGCACGAGGCCGAGCATGCCGTAGGCGACGAGGCAGCCGCCGAGCAGCAGCATCGGCCAGGTCGAGCGATCCGCGGCGAGGATCGATGCGCTGGCGAGCGTGGCGATCGCCGACGCGGCGAGCAGCGGGGCGAGGCGACGCGCGAGTGTTGCGAGCTCGCGCAGCGGGCCGACCTGCCACAGGTTGGTCGCGAGTGACGGCACGAGCATGAGCGCAGCGGCTTCGGCTGGCATCATGCGCAGCGTGAGCAAGGCCATCGCCACGGTCGGCAGGCCGAGGCCGAGCACGCCCTTGGCGAGGCCCGCGAGGAGGAACACCGTGATCGTGAACAGCATGGCGGGGATCCGGACGGAACACGTCGCGCAGCGTGCAGGCGTCGGTGGCGGCACGGGAATGCGGCATTCACGCAGGCGGCCTGCGCCAGCGCCGAAGGCTGCGGAGGCGTCGCCGCGATGCGCCACGACCTGACCGATCTGCGCCTCGTCGTCGCGATCGTCGAGGCCGGCAGCATCACGGGCGGTGCGGCACGCTGCCATCTCGCGCTGCCGTCGGCGAGCGCGCGCCTGCGCGGACTCGAGGATGCGCTCGGCGTCGAGCTGTTCGAGCGCCACGCGCACGGCGTCGTGCCGACGCCGGCGGGGCTCGCGGTCGTCGGGCATGCACGCACGGTGATGGCCCAGCTCGAGCAGATGGCCGACGACCTTCGCGACGTCGCCGCGGGTGCGCGCGTACGCATCGGCCTGCTGTGCAATTCGGCCGCGCGTGCAGTGCACCTGCCGCCGCGGCTCGCGGCCTTCCTCGTCGCGCATCCGCAGGTCGATCTCGACATCGAGGAGCGTTCGAGCCAGGCGATCGTCGACGCGATCGCCTCGCGTCGCGCCGATCTCGGCGTGCTCGCCGACGCGGTCGACCACGCCGGGCTCGCGTCGCGTCGCTTCGTCGCCGATCCGCTCGTCGTGATCGAGGGCGCGGGTATCCCGCAGGCCGACCGATTGCCCGCGCGCGCCGGCGGCGTCGCGTTCGCCGACGTGCTCGATGCGCGTATCGTCGCGCTCGAGGCGGACGATCCGTTGCAGGCCTTCATCGAGCGCCAGGCGCGCCGCGCGGGGCGTGGTCTGCGCGTGCGCGTGCGGGCGCGTGATCTCGACGGCGTGGTCGCGTTCGTCGCACGCGGCGTCGGTGTCGCGATCGTGCCGCATGCGGTGCTCGCGCGCACGGGCGTCGCAGATGCGTTGCGCGTGCACGCGATCGAGGACGCCTGGGCGCAGCGCACGCTGCACGTGTGCGCGCGCTCGTTCGATGCGTTGCCGCCCGTGGTGCGCGCGCTCGCCGACGCGCTCGCGCCGCCCTAGGCGGTCGTCGCGCTCACGCGGCGGCCCACGGCGCTTTCGCGAAGCGCTCGACGAGGTGCTCGATGAGCACCTGCACGCGTTGCGGGCGCGCACGTCCGGGCGGCATGACGAGGTGCACCGCGATCGGCGGCGGCGACCAGTCGGGCATCGCGACCTCGAGCGCGCCGCTGGCGAGTTCGCGCCAGACGAGGAATTCCGGTTGCAGTGCGAGGCCGAGCCCGGCGACCAGCGGCGGCGTCAGGGCTTCGGCGTTGTTGACGCGCAGCACGCTCGGCACCGCCGTCGAGAACTCGCCGTGGCGCGCGTGCTGGAAGCGCCACGCCGCGCCGCTGCGCGCGTAGGCATAGGTCAGCGCGCGATGCGCGGCGAGGTCGCGCGGATGGCGCGGGCGGCCGTGCCGCTCGAAATACGACGGCGCGCCGACCAGCACGATGCGCACGCCGCACAGGCGCCGCGCGAGCAGGCTCGAATCGCCGAGCGCGGCGATGCGCAGGGCGAGGTCGAAGCCGCCGCCGACGAGGTCGATCTGCGCGTCGCTGAAATCGAGATCGAGCGTGATGTCGGGGTGCTTCGCCATGAAGGCCGGCAGCACCGGCGCAAGGTGGCTCACGCCGAACGACATCGGTGCGGCCATGCGCACGAGGCCGCGCGGGCGTGTGGCCTGTTCGGTGACTTCCGATTCGACCGCCTCGCCCTCGGCGAGCAGTCGGCTCGCGCGCTCGAGGGCACCTTCGCCGGCACCGGTCAGGGCGACGCGCCGTGACGTGCGGTGGAACAGCGTCGTGCCGAGGCGGCGCTCGAGGCGCGTGATCGCCTTGGACACGGTGGCCTGGGCGAGTTCGAGATCGGCCGCCGCCCGTGCGAACGAGCCGGTCTCGGCGACCTTCGCGAAGATCGCCCAGGCTTCGAGGTCGGGCAATTTCGACATGTCAGAAATGGAAAGAATGGTATTCCATCGATTCCATTCTAAACGAAGTCGCGACGGCCTATCGTGCACCCACTCATCCACTCCACGGGAGCACGCCATGATCCTCCGCAGACCCTACGACAGCCTCGGTGGTGCCAACCACGGCTGGCTCGACGCCAAGCACCACTTCTCGTTCGCGGGCTACCACGACCCCGAGCGCATGGGCTGGGGCGCCCTGCGTGTCTGGAACGACGACACGATCGCCGCCAACACCGGCTTCCCGCCGCATTCGCATGCCGACATGGAGATCATCACCTATGTCCGCGAGGGCGCGATCACGCACCAGGACAACCTCGGCAACCGCGGGCGCACCGAAGCGGGCGACGTGCAGGTCATGAGCGCGGGCAGCGGCATCCAGCACGCCGAGTACAACCTCGAGTCCGGCACGACGCGCATCTTCCAGATCTGGATCATTCCGGATCGCCGCGGCGGTGCGCCGACCTGGGGCGCCAAGCCGTTCCCGAAGACCGACCGCTCGGGCCAGTTCGTGGCCCTCGCGAGCGGCATCGAGGGCGACACCGATGCGCTGCCGATTCGTACCGACGCGCGCGTGCTCGGCGCGACGCTGAAGGCCGGCGAGAGCGTCGAGTACACGTTCGCCGACGTGAAGCGCCACGGCTACCTCGTGCCGGCGCACGGCCGCGTGCAGGTCGGCGATGTCGTACTCGAGGCGCGCGACGGTGCGGCGATCCGTGGCGAGTCGACGATCCGCATCACCGCGCTCGAGGACAGCGAGCTCGTATTCGTCGACAGCGCGCCGTGACCGAGGGCGATGCCGGGCTGCGTGCCCGGCATCGCCTCGCGACTCAACGGGCCGGCGTGCGCGCGTCGCAGGCGGCGAGCTGCGAGCGGATCGAATCGAGCGACGGCGCGAGTCCGGCGAGCGCGGCGTCGATCGTGCCGATCGACCGCCAGCGTCCGGCCGCCGACACGCCGGCGACGCGCGTGATCGCATGCAGATCGGCGAGCGGGTCGGCGTCGAGCAGCACGAGGTCGGCACGCGCGCCGACGCGCACGACACCGTCATTCGAACCGGGCGCGAACAGCGCGTTCGCGTTGACGCTCGCGGCGCGCAGCACGTCGATCGGCGCAAGGCCGATCGCACGCAGTTCGAGCATCTCCTGCTGCACCGACAGCCCGAAGGCGAGGCCCGGCAGTGCCGCATCGGTGCCGACCGTGAGCGGGACGCCGCGCTTCCAGAGTTCACGCGTGATCACGCGCGCGGCGTCGTAGGCGGCCGGGAAGCGATCGGCGCCGGGTTGCGCGCGGAACGCGTCACCGAGGTAGCGGTTGCGTGGCGCGAGCGCATCGCGGCGCGACAGCGGGTCGAGCAGCGCATCCCATTCGGGTGGCAGCATGGCGACGCTGCGGTCCAGGTACATGCCCGTGATCGTCTTCTGCGTGATCAGCGTCGGCGTCACCGCGATGCCGCGTCGCGCGACCTCGCGAGCGAGGCGCTCGAGTGCATGCGGTGCGTAGTCGTCCGTGGCGGCGTAGCGCGCGAGTTCCTCGGCGTGCGCGATCGCATCGAGCCGATGCGTGAACGCGTCGCGCGGCCGTGCGCATCGCGCACAGCCGAGCTCGGGCAGGTGTCCCGTGGTCGGCAGCCCCAGCCGTCGTGCCTCGTCGACGACCGCGCGATACGCCTCGCGGGACAGGAACTGGTACGGCTTGACTGCGTCGTAGCCGCGGCGCTTCGCCTCGCGCACGGCCTCGATCGCGTCGGTGCGCGTGATCGGTGCGGACGGTGTCGAGGCGGGTACCGGCGTGTCGCCTGCGCCGTCGACGAGCGCGGCGCGAGGCCCGTTGATGCGCCTGGCCACGAACAGGCGCGGCCCTTCGATCGCGCCTCGCGCGATCGCGTCGCGCAGCGCGAGCAAAGCCTCGTCGGCATGCGGCGAGGCGCCGAGGTTGGCGACCGAGGTGACGCCTGCGCGCAGCAGCATGAGCATGACGTGGCGGTCGAGCGCGTGGTCGTCGCCGACGTCGAGCCCGGCGATGCACGGATCACGTGCATCCCGCACGATGCCTTCGGTGGTCAGGTGGGTGTGTGCATCGACGAAACCCGGCACGAGGAAACGACCACGGCCGTCGATGTCGCCGGGCTTTTCGTCGGCGTCGGCGGCATCGTGTGGCGTGATCGCGGCGATGCGCCTGTCGCGTACGACGACGTCGCGATGCGGGAGCCTGCCGGCTGCGTCGAGTGGAACGACGGTGACGTCACGGATGCGCCAGCTCGTCGGCTCTGCGGGAGAGTCCGCTCCTGCGCTCGTGGACGAGGCCGCGACGAAGGCGGCGAGCAGTGCGAAGAGGGCCATGCGGAGCGGCATGGCCGGACCATAGCAGGAGCGTGTACCGGCGACTCGTGATCGTCCTGGACGGAGCAGCGGGTTGCGCTCCTGCGGGTCAGCGCATCAGCCGCGGCGCACGCCGAGGATGGCGAGGCCACGTTCGCGCGATCTCGACGAGAGGACCTCGAGCACGCGCTCGTAGTCGCGTTCGTCGTGGCAGGTCATCTGCATCGCCACCGAATGCCAGAGCGGGCCTTCGAAACGACCGTGCTCGTCCGGAAAGAAGCCTGGCGAAAGGGCCTCGTCGACGACCGCACGGGCGCGGCGCACGATATCCGGCTGCGAGGTCTTGTGTTCGCGATCCCCGAAGACAACGGTCAGGCCCATCATGGTCGAACTCCGCGTGGCTGTGTGGCGACGGAGCGAGTGTCGTCGAGCGGACATGAACGGAATGCGTCCGTGACGTGTCGATTCGAACATCGTGTTCAGGTTCCGCAGGCCTGCCCGATGCTTGCGCGCGCCATGCGCACGCGTATGTCCGCACACGCGCGGGGCGGAAACGCGAGAGGCCGCCTCGCGGCGGCCTCTCGTGTCGATGCATGCGCTGCGGTCAGCCGCCGCGCTTCATCGAATTGAAGAACTCGTCGTTGGACTTGGTGTTCTTCATCTTGTCGAGCATGAACTCCATCGCGGCGAGTTCGTCCATCGGATGCAGCAGTTTCCGCAGGATCCAGATCTTCTGCAGCATGTCCGGCTCGATCAGCAGTTCCTCGCGGCGCGTGCCCGAGCGGTTGATGTCGATGGCCGGGTAGACGCGCTTCTCGGCGATGCGGCGGTTGAGGTGCACTTCCATGTTGCCGGTGCCCTTGAACTCCTCGTAGATGACCTCGTCCATCTTCGAGCCCGTGTCGATGAGCGCGGTGGCGATGATCGTCAGCGAGCCGCCTTCCTCGAGGTTGCGCGCGGCGCCGAAGAAGCGCTTCGGGCGCTGCAGCGCGTTCGCGTCGACGCCGCCCGTGAGCACCTTGCCCGACGAGGGCACGACGGTGTTGTAGGCGCGCGCGAGGCGCGTGATCGAGTCGAGCAGGATGACCACGTCCTTCTTGTGCTCGACGAGGCGCTTGGCGCGCTCGATCACCATCTCGGCAACCTGTACGTGGCGCGTCGCCGGCTCGTCGAACGTCGAGCTGATGACCTCGGCGCGCACGCCGCGCTGCATCTCGGTCACTTCCTCGGGACGCTCGTCGATGAGCAGGATGATCAGGTGCACGTCCGGATGGTTGTGCACGATGGCCTGCGCGACGTTCTGCATCATCATCGTCTTGCCGGCCTTGGGCTGCGAGACGATGAGGCCGCGCTGGCCGCGGCCGATCGGCGCGACGAGGTCGAGGATGCGGCCCGTGATGTCCTCGGTCGAACCGTTGCCGCGCTCGAGGCGGAACGACTTGCGCGGGAACAGCGCGGTCAGGTTCTCGAACAGCGCCTTGTTCTTCGACGCTTCCGGCGGCTCGCCGTTGATGTGGTCGACCTTGAGCAGCGCGAAATAGCGCTCGCCTTCCTTCGGCGGCCGGATGCGTCCGGTGATGTAGTCGCCGGTGCGCAGGTTGAAGCGGCGGATCTGCGACGGGGAGACGTAGATGTCGTCGGGACCGGCGAGGAACGACTGGTCGGGGCCGCGCAGGAAGCCGAAGCCGTCCTGCAGGATCTCGAGCACGCCTTCGCCGTAGATGCCGCCGCCGGCGCGGGCGTGCGCCTTGAGGATGTTGAAGATCACATCCTGCTTGCGTGCACGCGCGACGCCTTCCTGGATGCCGAGCGTCTCGGCCAGCGCGAGCAGGTCGAGCGCGTTCTTGCGCTTGAGCTCGTTGAGGTCGATCAGCGGCCCGGTCTCGCGCGACTCGTCCCATTCCTCGTCGACCTGGGGCAGGCCGCGATGCTGGTTGTGCTGCTGGTTGCGGTTGCCGCGGCGGTCGCGGTCACGGTCGCGCCGGTTGTTGCGCTGGCCGTTGTTGTTGTTGTTGCCCTGCTGGTGGCCGCCCTGGCCACCTTGATGGCCTTGCTGGCCACCGTGGCGCTGCTGACCGCCACCCTGGTTCTGCTGCGCGTTGTCGCGCGGCTCGCCCTGGCCACCCGAGGGGGCCTGCGAATCGGCGTTGTTCTGCGGCGCGACGTACTCGGTCGGCGGCTGGTAGTCGAGCTGCTGCTGGTCGGGACTCGGCTGCGGCGGCGTCGCCTGGGCATCGCGCGGCGGGCGCGGGGCACGCTGGCGCTGACGCGGTTCGCGCGCGGGCGGCGTGGCGCCTTCGCCACCTTCTGGATTTTCGATATCGGACACGGACGGACCTCGATGGGGTGCCGTTGGGGGAAAGGACTTACGGGGGGATTACCGGAGGATCGGAGCGGATGCGCTCCCCGGTGCGCCAGTAACTTAGCACCGTGAAATGCGGGCGACAAGCGCCCTACTCGCGTGCAATGGACCGGATCGGACCGGTCGAAGGCGTCGTCGCGTGCGGCGACGACGCTTCTGGAACGTTCAGATCGTGCGGTCGATGAGCTGCGCGAGCTGGGTCTTGCTGATCGCGCCGACCTGGGTCGCCTCGACCTTGCCGTCCTTGAAGATCATGAGCGTCGGGATGCCACGGACCTTGTAATCGTGCGGCGTTCTGCGGTTGTGGTCGATGTTGATCTTGGCGACCTTGAGGCGGCCCTGGTAGGTGTCGGCGAGCTCGTCGAGGATCGGGGCGATCATCTTGCACGGGCCGCACCATTCGGCCCAGAAGTCGACGAGCACGGGCTCGGACGACTGGAGCACTTCGGCCTCGAACTGGTCGTCGCTGACGTGGGCGATCTGCTGGCTCACGCGGGTTCTCCGGAAATGGGTGGCGGATGGGGCTAAACGGGGCGCACGCGCGTCGCGAGGCGGGTTCGGCTACACTTGCACGGTTGACCCGATGCCGAACCTGAACCGGTTTGCGCCCGGCTTCAGTCCATTTCAGCCGAACTCGGCTGCTCAGCGCAAGTTGGGGATGGAATCGCGCGGCGCAAGCCCGCGCCCCGGCTCCCCGCCTCCAGAGACCGCCACGGAATGTCACACCAGCAACCGCTCACCGACATCGTTTTCGAGAGTTTCGACCTGCACCCGAGCCTGCTTTCAGGCCTCACCGACGCCGGCTTCATCCGCTGCACGCCGATCCAGGCGCAGACGCTGCCGTTCGCGCTGCAGGGCAAGGACATCGCCGGCCAGGCCCAGACCGGCACCGGCAAGACCGCGGCCTTCCTCGTCGCCGTGCTCAACCGCCTGCTCACGCGCCCGGCCATGGTCGAGCGCAAGACCGGCGACCCGCGTGCGGTGATCCTTGCGCCGACGCGCGAGCTCGCGATCCAGATCGAGAAGGATTTCCGCAACATCGGCCGCAACACCGGGCTGACCTCCGCGCTGATCTACGGCGGCGTCGACTACGACAAGCAGCGCGACATGCTCAAGGCCGGCGTCGACATCGTCATCGCCACGCCGGGCCGCATCATCGACTACCTCAAGCAGCACGTGGTGTCGTTCCGCGCCGTCGAGGCCGTCGTGCTCGACGAGGCCGACCGCATGTTCGACCTCGGCTTCATCAAGGACATCCGCTTCCTGCTGCGCCGCATGCCGCCGCCGGCCGAGCGCCAGGGCATGCTGTTCTCGGCGACGCTGAGCCACCGCGTGCTCGAGCTCGCCTACGAGCACATGAACGAGCCCGAGAAGGTGACCGTCGAGACCGACAACGTCACCGCCGACCGCGTGCGCCAGGTCGTCTACTTCCCGGCCACCGAGGAGAAGATGCCGCTGCTGCTCAACCTCCTCGGCAAGCTCGAGGAACACCGCAGCATCGTCTTCATCAACACCAAGGCGATGGCCGAGCGCCTCACGCGCACGCTCGAGCGCCAGGGCTTCCGCGTCGCCACGCTGTCGGGCGACGTGCCGCAGGCCAAGCGCGAGCGCCTGCTCGGCCGCTTCCAGAAGGGCGAGATCGACCTGCTCGTCGCGACCGATGTCGCCGCGCGCGGCCTGCACATTCCGGCCGTGTCGCACGTGTTCAACTTCGACCTGCCGCACGATGCCGAGGACTACGTCCACCGCATCGGCCGCACCGCGCGCCTCGGCGCCGAGGGCGACGCGATCAGCTTCGCCTGCGACCTCTACGCGATGGGTCTGCCCGACATCGAGGCCTACATCGGCCAGAAGATCCCGACCGCGGCGGTCACGCCCGACCTGCTCGTGGTGCCGCAGCCGCGCCCGCGCGCCGATGGTTCGATCCCGGCGAACGAGGACGAGGACGCCGCCGACGACGCGCGCAACACCGCCGGTGCGCCGCCCAAGAGCGGACCGTCCTCGCGTGGCCCGCGTTCGCGCACGGGCGGCGGTGGTGGCCGTGACGGTGGTCGTTCCGGCGAGCGTCGCGATGGTCCGCGCCGCGAATCGCGTCCGCCGCGCGCTGCGAAGCCGGCTGTCGACGCACCGGCCCAAGACACAACCGTGGCCGTCGCGGCCGCGGGAGCTCCGGACGCCGTCGGTGCGATCGATCCCGCTACGGGGGCGCCGAAGAAGCGCCGTCGTCGCGGCGGTCGCGGCCGCAGCCGCCGTGAGGGCGATGCCGCCGCGGCACCCGCAGCGGCGAACGGTACCGCCACGCCGGCCAAATCCGACGCGCATCCCGGCGAGCGCAAGCCGCGTCGCGAGCGCGCGCCGCGCGCGGCAGGCGAGGCGCGTGCCTCGACGCCGACCGAGACCGTCACGGCACCGGCCGCCGCGCACAAGAAGCCCGGCTTCTTCCACCGCATCGCGCGCTTCTTCGGCAAGCGCTGATACATGGTGAAAGCGCCGCCTCGCGTTCGTGCGAGGCGACCATCACGGCGCCCTTCGCGGGCGCCGCGTCCCACACTCAATCGGTACAGTCGCCGACGCCGGCCGGACGCGTGATGCGATTGAGGTCGAGCGGCGTGCCCGAGCCCGGCAACACGGGCGTCGTCGTGTACTGGCCCACGCCCGAGGTACCGCAGCCGAGCTGCAGGTCGAGCTGCATCGCCGGCACGCTCTGGAACTGCGACGGATCGAAGGCATCGCCGAAGCGCGGACCGCTCGGGCGGTACAGCGTCTGCGCGGTGACGCCGGTCGTCAGCTCGCCCTCGAGCACGCCGGTCATCCACGTCTGTCCACCGGCCACGCTGCCCGGGCTGAACCACAGCGTCGCCGTGCGCGTATCGTCGAGGCGTTCGATCAGGAAGCCGTTGCCGTTGAAACGCCGGTCCGACCACGCGCCGCTCGGCTGTGCGGGCGCTTCGCCGACGTCGTCGCAGGCGAGGCCGTCGAGCGCGGTGAGGCGCCGCAGCGCGACCTCGCGCGAGCCCCAGCCTTCGGGGCCGTCCCAGCGCATGCGGCCGCTGCCGCAATCGTCGAACGTGATCCGGAGTCCGCCCCACAGCGGCTGGTCGAGGACTTCGGTGAAGGTCGCCGTATCGAAGCGCATCTGCGGGCGACGCATGTCGGGGATCGCGATCGCGTTGCCGTCGATCGGGCCGCTGCCGATCATCCACGCCTGCGTGCCGGTCACACCTTCGGGCGGGTACGTGAAGAAGTAGACGAGCGCGCGGCCGTCGGGCAGCACCTCGAGCGAGATGCCTTCGCCGCTGCGCGACGGGTCGTACCACTGGCCGCTGTAGCGCGGGTCGATCGCGCCGGCCGATGGGCGCACCGGATAGACGCTGTCGAGCGGGGGGACCACGGCATCGGCGTCGAAGCGGCAATCACCGTCGGCACCCTGCGCGACGAGCGACTCGCACGAGGCCTGCAGGTCGGCCACGGCAGGTGCCGGGCCATCGGTATGCATCCAGTCGCGCAGGACCATCCAGCCGGCGAGGCCTTCGGCGAGCGAGAAGCCGCAGTGGCTGGGCTCGGCCTCGGCGACGATCGCGCTGACGAGGCGGCCTGCCGGGATGCGCTGGCGCAGGACGTCCTGGTTGGCCGGCACGACGAGTTCGTCGCGCGAAGTGTGCATCGACATGATCTTCGCGGCGCCGGTCGCGCCGCGCACGTCGGAAGCTTCGCGAAGCTGTTGTGCAGCGAACGGATCGGCCGTGATGCGCGCGATGCCGGCCTCGATGGCCGGTTGCGGATAGACCACGCCGGCCGTCGTGAACGGATTGCGTCCGGCGAGCTTGTCCGGCGCGCGCACGAGATCGCTCATCGCATAGGTCGCGTAGGCGAACTGGGTGATGAAGAAATCCTCGTCGGTGGTACCCGCGACGGCCATCAGTTCGGCGAGACGGCGGCGCTTGTCTTCGGTGCGCAGCGAATCGGGCAGGTTCACGCCCGTGCACTGGTTGAGCGGCAGCAGGGTCGGCAGCAGCGAGAGCTGATCCTCGAAATCGTCGAGATCGGCGGGAATGTCGCCGAGGTTGAACGCCCATGGCGTCGGTTCGGCGCCGGTCGGCAGGCTGCCGGCGCCCGCGCAGACGACGTCGTAGGCGAGGCGCAGGTCGATCGCGTGGTCCCACAGGCGCGAACCCGCCGCGGCAGGGCAGGCCGCGTAGACACCGTGGATCGGCGGGAAGCCCGACGACTCGGCGATGCGCAGCGCGACGAGGCCACCGAGCGAACCGCCCCACGGGATCACCTCCCCAGGCTCACCGATGCGCTCGCGGAAGATCTCGACCAGTTCGCGGTTGTCCTCGACGGCCGTGAACACGGCCCAGCCACGCTGGCGGTAACTCGTCGCGGCCACCGCATAGCCCTGCGAAAGCATGACGTCGCGCAGCACGCCGAGTCCAGGGTTCGGCTCCGGGTGCGAGAACGTGAAGCCGTGCTGGTACAGCACGAGCGGGCCGCCGGGCTGCCAGCCCGCCGGTACCGCGATGCGCCAGTAGGCGCCCGAAGGCGTGCTGCCGTTGATGTCCTGCTGGGCGTGCGCGTGCAGCGCCACGAAGCCGAGCAAGGCGAGGGCGAATCGGATCATGGCGGGTCCCCGGGGTGAGCGACAGCCGATTCTGGAGCGACGCCACTGAGCGGATCGTTAAGCGGATCGTCTACTCGCCCTCGAAATCGGGGGGCGGTTTCCTGCACTATCCGCCACAGGGGCCGTCGCGACGCGACGGGAAACACGTAAGGCGACACGCGGCGGATGCAGATCCTTCTGACCGGAGCCACCGGATTCCTGGGGCGTGCCCTCGCGGGCGTGCTCGCCGCACGTGGCCACAAGGTGCGCGCGCTCGTGCGCCGCATCGGTCCCGAGCTCGCCGCAGCCGGTATCGAACCCCGCACGGGCAGCGCCACCGCGTTCGACGACGTCTGCAACGCAGCCGAGGGCTGCGATGCGGTCGTGCACGCCGCCGGCTGCGTCGACCCGCTCGCCGGCATCGAGGCGATGCACGAGGCCAACGTGCGCTCGACCGACTGCGTGCTCGGCGCCTGCGAGCTCGCCGGCGTGCCGCGCCTCGTGCTCACCTCGTGCGCGAGCGTCGTGCTCGGTGGTCGCGACCTCGAGAACGCCGACGAGTCGCTGCCGTATCCCGCACGATGGGCGACACCGTTGCCGCATACCAAGGCGCTCGCCGAGCAGCGCGTGATCGCCGCGAACGGCGAGCGCATCGCGACCGTGGTGCTGCGCCCGCACGTGCTGTGGGGCCATGGCGAGCCGCATCGCCTGCCGGCCTTGTTCGATCTCGCCAAGCGCGGGCGCTTCCGTCTGTTCGGCGAACCCGAGAAGCGCATCGACACCTGCCACGTCGACAATGCCGCCGAAGCGCATGCGCTCGCGCTCGAGCGCCTCGAGATCGGTTCACCGATCGCCGGCAAGCCCTATTTCATCGGTCAGGGCGAGCCGATCACGATCGAGGCCTTCTTCAACGCGCTGCTGCGCGCCGGCGGTTTCCCGCCCGAGGCACGGCGCCTGTCGGCGATCGCGGCGCGCACGCTCGCGAGCGGCGCACGCGCGCAGGGCGACGAGGCGCCGTCGCCGCTGCTCAACGCCGGCACGCTCGAACTGTTCGGCCAGGCCAGCTGGTTCAACCTCGCCGCCGCACGGCGCGACCTCGGCTACGCACCGAAGGTCAGCCTCGCCGAAGGCATGACGCGCCTGCTCACCCAGCTCACGCGCGAGCGACTGCAGGGTCGTTGAACGATGTCGTCTGGTCCTCTCGTCGCAGGGTCCTGGTGCGTCGGGCGCTTGTGATCACCGATCGTGAAGGTGATGAATGACGTTGTCGATGTGGTGGCCAGGATGCAGGAGGTGGTGTCCCGCCTTTAAACGGCCAGGCGATCCAATAGACTGGAACAACGATTTCGAATCATCCCGGGCACTGCGAGCGCAGTGCCCGGGATCGTCGTTCAGAGCGATCCTACGCAGGTCGAGTACGTCTTGGTCTGCGATGCAAATCCAGGCGCCTTGTTGCACGGTGGTCCGTCGGTCGTCACGGACACGTACGCATAGGTCGATGCCGAGCAGCTCGCTGAGGACACCGGCGCGAGCAATGTCGTCCTCCAGTTGACCTGCGCTATCGGGACGATACCTGCAGAGGAATCGGTGTGGCTGTCCGTTATCGTCGCACTTCCGCTCGGTGTGACCGAGGCACTCGCATGCTGTGTGAAAGAGGCGATTACCGGTAAAGGCCCGAAGAGCGAGTAAGCGTAGGAGACGCGGACCAGAGGCGATGCGCCTCCGAGGCCGACGGCGAAATGCGAATCGAATGCGTAGTCGAGCACATCGCACATCCCGCCGAAATTCGAAGCGGCAGGCGTTGTGGGCACCGAAGATGCTTTCGGCATGCCTGAAAGCGCTTCATGGATACGCTCGAACTCCCGGCTCTCGGCTTCCGAAAGCGTGTGTTTGTTTGCAAACTGTTCGAGCTTCAGCTCGAGCAGCGATCTTTCGTACGAGGCGCCTGCTTGTCCGAAGGAAAGACGCGTGAGAGCTCCATCGCTATCGACACCTTCATATACACCATCCGAAATACGCTCGAAATGCTTGGGAACTTCCAAAGCATGCGCATCGACGGCCAAGAAAAGGGCCAGGGAGCTCGCTAGGATCGACTTCATTCAATTCTCCATTTGAAGTGTCTTCAGCTGCAATGCAGCGTCGGCGAGACTGCCGACCGATCGATACTAGGTAATATCGGAAGTGCGAGGGAATCGACGATCGTGACGATCCTCACAAATCAAAGGAGGGAAGACGACCCCCGCCCAGTACAGGAACAAGTGCGTCGTGATCCGGCCTTACGAACGACGCTTACTCGAACCCCGTACCGAAGATGCGGTCCTGGTTGACCTCGACCGCACCGACATCGCAGCGCGTGGCCTGGCCACCGTTGATCGGGCGCGGCAGGCCGCGCGCATCGAGCGCAGGACAGCCCGTGTTGGTGCCGTTGTCGATGAGCACGCTGTCGGCGGCCGGGTGCAGCGTCGGCACCGATCCCCAGCTCTGCGTCATCGCGTCGAGGCCGAACGTGTTGAACGGCGCGTTGGGGAAGTAGCTCGTGAAGGTCGTGCCGCCGGGCGTGCTGAAGTAGCACGAGTTCTCGCCGGTGAAGACGACATCGCCGCTCTGCACGTCGATCGACGACGGGACGCAGGCCGGGCCCCCGAGCGGCTTGGCGAATACCGTGTTGCGCACCTCGGTCGCGGTGGCGCCGTTCTGCAGGTGCAGGTAGGTGCCGTGACCGACGAACGTGCTCGTGCCGCGCGCGAACGTGCTGTTGCGCAGGACGAGCGTGGTCGGCGGGCGACCGGTGCGCGTGAGCAGGTAGAGGTCGCCCGCGGCGAACCCGGTGTTCTCGAAGAACGTGCCGTTGGTGACGTTGAGGCGCGCGCTCTCGACCGAGATCGATCCGGCCGTGCGTGCCTCGTTGCCGCGGAACGTCACGCGGTCGAACGAGACGTTGCTGCCGAGGCCTTCGCCGTAGACGACGACGGCGCCTCCGGTACCGGCCTGGCGCGAGCCCGTGGCGGGGCACAGCGTGGCATTGTCGATGAACTGCGTGTCGAGGATCGCCGCGCTCGCGCTCGCGGGAAGGCTCAGCGACAGCGCACCACCCTGGCCGCCGTTGCAGGTGGTGCCGTCCTGCGTCGCGTGCGTGCGGTTGCCGATGAACTGCGTGCGCTCGATGAGGATCGAGTTCGCCTGCGGACCCGCGACGCGTACGGCACCTCCCGCATTGACGAGGCCGATGCTGCCACCATCCGACGAGGCATTGTTGGTGAAGCGCGAGCGTGTCAGGCGCAGCGTGCCGTTGGTGCGGATCGCGCCGCCGCCTGCGCCGGTCGCCGGCGGGCCGGAGTTGAAGCAGCTGTCGAACGTCGAGTCGATCACCTGCAGGTAGCCTTGCGTGGTGAGGTCGACGCAGCCGCCACCGTCCGCGTTCGAGCCGCCGCGCAGGTTGAGGCTCTGCAGGCGCACGCTCTGGCCGGAGTTGCCGCTCGCGAAACGCAGCATCGACCAGCCTGCGCCTTCGATGCGCAGCCCCGGACTCGGTGAGCCGTCGAGCACGATGCTCTGGCCGACCAGCGGCGGCAGTGCCGACGTCAGCAGGATCTGCGCATTGGCCGGTAGTTCGAAACGGATCGTCTGGATGCCGTTGTTGGGCTGCATCTGCTGGATCGCGACGCGCAGGCTGCCGCCGCCCACGTCACTCGTCGTGTTGACGACGAACGTGTTGTCGGCCAGGCACGGCGTCGCCGCGAGCGCGCCGGCGGCGAGCAGGATCAGGTGGCGCATGGTGGTCTCCCCGGAGGCATCGGGGAGATTACGCGAAACGGCGGGACGAACCTTCACGATGGTGCGCGGGGCGTGACCGCGGCACGGCACTCCTGTTCCAATACGCGTCCCGCGGCACGCCACGCCGCCGCCACGCCGACACGCGGGAGTTCCGGATGGCCACGCCGTCGATCGCCAGCACGCCCGAGCCGCCGTACTACGCGGTCCTCTTCACGTCGCGCCGGACCGAGGTCGACGACGGTTACGGCGACATGGCCGAGCGCATGCTCGAGCTCGCGTCGCGCCAGCCCGGTTTCCTCGGCATCGAGAGTGCACGTGGCGCCGACGGCCTCGGCATCACGCTCTCGTACTGGACCGATCTCGCCGCGATCGCCGCGTGGAAGCGCGACGCGGAGCACCTCGAGGCCCAGCGCATCGGCCGCGCGCGCTGGTACGAGCACTACGACGTGCGCATCGCCCGCGTCGAGAAGGCCTACGCGATGCGGCGGCGCTGACCACGCGCCACGCTAGAATGCGCGGATGACCGACGACTCCGCCGCGCCGCGCGCGCCGAACCCCGTGCTGGCCGTGCTCGGCCGCGCTCTCGAAGCCGTGCTCGACCGCGCGCTCGCGCTCGATCCCGACACGCGACAGGCCCTCGGCGCGCTCGACGGCCGTGCCGTCGCGATCACGTTCCGCGGCACGCCGCTGGCGATGCGCCTGGCCGTCGACGGCACGCGCCTGCGCGTCGGCCCCGCCTTCGGCGGTGCGAGCGACCTGCGTGTCGAGGCGACGCCGGGCAGCCTGCTCGGCATGGCCGTGGCACGCCTGCGCGGCGATGCCGACGCGGTGCTGCCGGGCCGCATCGAGATCGCCGGCGACGCCGACCTCGCGCGCCGCCTCGAGCGCCTCGCGACGCGCTTCGAGCCCGATGTCGACGAAGCGTTCGCGCGCGTGTTCGGCGACGTCGCCGGCGTGCAGGTCGCGCGCGGCGTGCGTCGTGGTCTCGCCTTCGTGCGCGACGGCGTGGTCGGCCTCGTGCGCGACGGTGCCGACTACCTCGTCGAGGAAAGCCGCGACCTCGTCGCGCGCGGCGAGATGGACGCGTTCCTCGACGACGTCGATGCGGTGCGCGAGCGTGGCGACCGCCTCGAGGCGCGCGTGCGCCGCCTGCAGGCCCGCCGATGATCGCGTTGCGCGTGCTGCCGCGCCTCGTGCGCATCCTCGCGGTCGCGGTGCGCTACCGCCTCGACGACGTCCTCGACGACGCGCGCCGCGTGCGCGCGCTGCGCTGGGCGCGCCTCGTGCTGCCGGGTCCGACGCGCGAGGTCGCGGCCTTGCCGCGCGGCGCGCGGCTCGTGCTCGCGTTGACCGAGCTCGGCCCGATCTTCGTGAAGTTCGGACAGATCCTCTCGACGCGCCGCGACCTGCTGCCGCCCGACATCGCCGACGAGCTGACGCGCCTGCAGGACCGCGTCGCGCCGTTCCCGGGTGCGCTCGCGCGTGCCGCGGTCGAGCGCGCGCTCGGCGCGCCGGTCGAGCAGCGCTACGCGCGCTTCGACGACGAACCGCTTGCCTCGGCCTCGATCGCGCAGGTGCACGCGGCGACGCTGCCGGACGGCCGCGAGGTCGTCGTCAAGGTGTTGCGCCCCGACATCCGCGCACGCATCGCGCGCGACGTCGGCCTGCTGCGCGCGCTCGGCGAACTCGCCGCGCGCGTGCATCCGAATGCCGACAAGATCCGCCCGCTCGACGTCGTCGCCGAGGTCGAGGGCACGCTGCTCAACGAGCTCGACCTGCAGCGCGAAGGCGCGAACGCGAGCCTGCTGCGACGCAACTTCCTCGGTTCCGACGACCTCTACGTGCCCGAGGTGCACTGGTCGCATACGACCGCCGAGGTGCTCACCCTCGAGCGCGTGCACGGCATCCCGGTCGACGACCTCGCCGCGCTCGACGCGGCCGGCATCGACCGCGTGCGCCTCGCCGAAAAAGGCGTGCAGCTGTTCTACACGCAGGTGTTCCGCGACAACTTCTTCCACGCCGATGCGCACGCCGGCAACATCTGGGTCGATGCCACGCGCCGCGAGAACCCGCGCTTCATCGCGCTCGACTTCGGCATCATGGGCTCGCTGTCCGAGCAGGACCAGTTCTGGCTTGCCGAGAACTTCCTCGCGCTGTTCCACCAGGACTACAAGCGCATCGCCGAGCTGCACCTGCGCGCGGGCTGGATGCCGGCCGACGTGCGCACCGACGAGCTCGAGTCGGCCGTGCGCGCCGTGTGCGAGCCTTACTTCACGCGGCCGCTCAGCGAGATCTCGCTGGCCGAGGTCGTGGTCAAGCTGTTCCAGACCGCGCGCCGCTACCAGCTCACGCTGCAGCCGCAGCTGATCCTGCTGCAGAAGACCCTGCTCAATATCGAGGGCGTCGGCCGCCTCCTGCATCCGCGCATCGACATCTGGGCGACCGCGCGACCCGTGCTCGAGAGGATCTGGTGGGCGCGCCGCGGCCCGAAGGCGATCCTGAAGAAGCTGCGTCGACGCCTGCCGGAGTGGCTCGCGGTCGCGCCCGACATGCCGCAGCTCGTGCACGACTGGCTCGAGCAGCAGACCACCGGGCGTGGCGAACTGCGCATCCGCTCCGACGACCTCGCGCGGCTCGAGGCGCGCTCGCGTACCAGCCAGCGCCTCGCGACCTGGCTCGTGCTTGGTGCGGCCTCGGCGATCGCCGCGGCGCTGCTGCAGGTGTTCGACACGCAGCTGTCGCGTTGGGGCGGTGCCTCCGTCGCCGCGCTCGCAGCGACCGGCATCGCCTTCGTCGCGTTCGTCGCCGCCGCGCGCACGCGCTGACACGGAACTTCCGATGATCCTGTTCCAGGACGACCATCTCGTCGTCGTCGACAAGCCGGCCGGCATGCCCGTGCACCGCAGCCGCATGGTCGCCTGCGACGACGCCTACCTCATCGACGTGGTGCGCGAGCAGGTGCCCGGCGCGCTGCACCTGATCCATCGCCTCGACCGCGCCACGAGCGGCGTCGTGCTGATCGGCCGCAATGCCGAGGTCGCCGGCGTGCTCGGGCGCCAGTTCATGGCGCGCGACGTCGAGAAGACCTACCTCGCGGTCTGCCGCGGCTGGCCGGACGAGACCGGCGAGATCGACTACCCGTTGCCCGGCGTGCGCGAGGACGGCGAGCGCAAGCCCGCGTTGACACGCTGGCGACGCCTGCACACGATCGAGGTGCCGATCGCGATCAACCGCTACCCGCAGCAGCGCTACGCGCTCGTCGAGGTGTCGCCCGAGACTGGCCGCTACCGGCAGATCCGCCGCCACTTCGCGCATGCGCGCCATCCGCTGGTCGGCGACACCAGCCACGGCCGCACCGAGCACAACCGCCTCTACAAGCAGTACTACGGCGTGCACCGCCTGCTGCTGCACGCGTGGCGCCTCGCGTTCGCGCATCCGGTGACGGGCGAGCGCGTCGAGGTGTCGGCGCCGCTCGATGCCGAGTTCGCGGGTCTGCTGCAGCGTTTCGAGTGGACGCTCGAGGGCGCGCCGCGCAGCGGCGAAGGTGCGGCGGCGGAGACCACCGCGGCCTGAGTCGACCTCGCCGCTACCGCACCGGATGCCGGCCTTCTCGTCGCCGATCGGCTCGCCATGCCGCACGGCAGCGTGGAGTCGCCGCGCCGCACCGCTAGAATCCGCGCATGCTCGAGATCAATGCCCAGCTGTCGATCCCCGACGACGAACTCGTCGAACGCTTCGTGCGCGCGTCGGGACCCGGCGGCCAGAACGTCAACAAGGTCGCCAGCGCAGTCGAACTGCGCTTCGACGTCGCGCGCTCGCCGTCGCTGCCCGAGGCCTTGCGCGAACGCCTGCTCGCGCGTCGCGATCGCCGCCTCACCGACGAAGGCGTGCTCGTCATCCAGGCGAGCCGCTTCCGTGACCAGGCCAAGAACCGCGACGACGCGCAGGCGCGCCTCGCCGAGGTGATCCGGGCCGCGCTCGTCGTGCCCAAGAAGCGTGTCGCGACGAAGCCGTCGCGTGCCTCGCAGGAGCGCCGCATCACCGGCAAGAAGAAGCGCGCGACGATCAAGCAGGGCCGCGGCTCGCGCGACTGGGGTGGCGATTGAGCGACGACCTGTTGCGCCGTCCGCTGCCGCCGGCGATGCCGCAGTATCCGCAGAATGCATGGCGGCGCCTCGCGCGCTGGGTGCTCGAGCGCTGCGGCTGGCGCTTCGTCGGGGAGTACCCCGATGTGTCCAGGCTCGTCCTCGTCGGTGCGCCGCACTCGTCGTGGTGGGACGGCGTATGGGGACTGCTGGTCAAGGTCGCGATCGGTGCACGCGTATCGTTCATGGCCAAGCGCGAGCTGTTCGTCGGGCCGCTGGGCTGGTTGCTGCGCCGGCTCGGCGGCATCCCGATCGAGCGCAGCGCGACGCACGGCCTCGTCGATCAGATGGTCGCGCGGTTCGCCGAGCAGCCGCAGCTGTGGCTCGCGATCGCGCCCGAGGGCACGCGCCGCCGCGTCGACAAGTGGAAGACCGGCTTCTGGCACATCGCGCGTGCGGCCGGCGTGCCGGTCATGGCGGTGTATTTCCACTACCCCGAACGCACGATCGGCTTCGGCCCCGTGTTCGAGACCACCGCCGACGTCGACGCCGACGTCGCGCGTATCCGCGCGTTCTACGCGCCGTGGAAGGGCAAGCACCGCGGCGCGTGATGCGGGCTTCGTTTGGTGCGGATCACCAGCCGGCGACGGTATGGCGCGTACACGCGAGCTTTCTCGCTACGCGCTTCGCGTTCGGCCGCATCGATGCGGCGGAGTCCATCGTGCGAGGGCACGACCCTGCCTGATTGGTGGCGTTTCGTGCGACGTCCACATCGCTGACGTGCAGGAAGCGCATCCCGCACATATCGTTGGAATCGGCTGCGCGGGTTCGCGCTGTGAAGGCAGGCGGGGTGTGACCGCGCACGGCGGAATCGACTGTGGCGGTTCCGCTGTGCGATGTGGCGTCCTCACCGATGACCTCGCCCCTGCAGACAGGAATGCCGTCGCCCCGGCGCAGGCCGGGGCCCAGTGCCTTTCGATGCCATGGTGGGCGTGAAAGCGGGAATCCGCATGTCGGCGCGTGCGTGACGTCGCGGGAAGGAGGCCACGCCACTCGTCACTCAGGCAGGCGCTGGGCCCCGGCCTGCGCCGGGGCGACGTGTCGTATGGATCGGCACCACCTTGCGTGGATCGCACATGGCACACGCTTTGACCCCGTTCGTGCGCTGGCGAGACGCAGGCAAACGGTATCCACGCCCTGCGAGAAACCCGGACGTCCACGTATGGCGTCAGGCGAAAGAGCCCGCCTCCTCGCGGAGGCGGGCCGTGGTGCTCAGTAGAACGCGTAACGCAGACCGACCCAGAACGCACGTGGCGCGCCCGGTGCGTAGAACGTCGCGTGGCGCAGCGGGCGCTCGCCGTCGACGACCGGACCCGAGAACGGGCGCGCGATGAAGCTTCCGTCGTCGGTGAAGCCGGTCGCCGCGAGTTGCGCCGCCGTGTAGTACTGGCGATCGAACACGTTGTTGACCTGCGCGAACACGGTCAGCGACGGCGTCGGGCGGAAGCTCGCGCCGAGGTTGGTCACCGCGTAGCCGCCGGTCTTGCCCTTGCCGAGGTAGTAGAGGCCGTCGGGCTCGTGCTGGTTGTTCTCGTTGCCGCGCGCGTACACGCCCGAGAGCGCGATCATGTCGGCATCGAGCGTGAAGCGTTCGGTCACGTCCCACTGCACCGAGGCCTTGAACAGGTGGCGCGGCACGAGCGGGATGCGGTCGCCCGGCTCGATCTCGATCGCGCCTTCGAAGCCGTTGCCTTCCTCGTTGGAGCTGTTGCCTTCGCCGTTGACCTCCTCCTCGCTGCGGTAGGTCGCGTCGAGGTAGGTGTAGTTCGCGCCGAGGCGGAACGCGCCGAGCTGGGTCGAGGCGCCGAGTTCGACGCCCTGGCGGCGTGTCTCGCCGAAATTGCGGAAGTAGCCGAAGCCGGCCTGCTCGTCGGACACGAACATGATGTCGTCGTGGTTGTCGGCGCGGAACACGCCCGCGTTCCACGCGATGCCGCCCGCGTCACCGCGCATACCGGCCTCGATCGTCTTGGTCACGACCTGTTCGAGCGGCGGATCGCCGGCCATCGAGTTCGGCAGGCGGCAGGGGTTCTCGGGATCGGCGCAGCCGAGCTCGATCGCCGACGGCGCGCGGCTGCCCTCGTTGTAGCCGACGTAGGCGCTCCACGCCTCCGACGGCGCGAACGTGAGGCCGACGGCCGGATTGAAACGGTCGAACGTGTGGTCGCCGTCGAGCGAGCCGGGTTCGCCGCCGGGCGTGATCGCGTCGCGGTTCTTCACGCGTGTGCGGTCGTAGCGGCCCGACACGGTCAGCGCGAGCGCCGGCGCGAGTTCGATCGTGTCGCTCGCGAAGACGCTCCACGTGCGCGTGCGGCCGCCGAGGTCGACGCGTGCGTCGAACGCATTCTCGGAATCCTGCGTGCCGTCGGCGAACGCGCCGGGGCCGTCGACACCGACCACGCCACGTTCGGGTGAGAGGTAGCCGAACTGCGAGGTCTGCCGAAAACGCGAATGACTCGCATTGGCGGACGCGCCGAACACGAGCACGTTGCGACGATCGCCGAGGTTGCCGTCGAGCGTGAACTGGCCCGAGACGCCACGATCGATCTGGTTCGTCGCGGTGCGGTTGATGAGGCCGTTGCACTTCTCGTTCGGCTCGTCGTTGAGCAGCACGTTGGCGATGCAGCGCCAGTACGGGAACGGCGTGTTCGCGGCGGTCTCGCCGCTGACCGGGAAGCCCGTGTAGCCGGCGGTCGCGAGCGCTTCGCGTTCGGCCGCGCTGGGCTGGTAGACGTTCTCCTCGAGCGCCTCCTCGTTGATGTCGCCGTTGTACGTGGTCGTCTCGATGCGACGCCACCAGGCGTTGCCCGAGAACGACAGCGTGTCGTTGAAGCGGTGGGTTGCGGCGAGGTTGAGGAAATCCGAGCGGTTGGTCGTGTTGTCGGGCTTGGTGTAGACGCTTGCGTAGTCTCGCTCGAGGAAGCGCTGTTCCTGCAGGCCGTTGCCGGTGAGGTCGGTGTCGGCCCAGGCGCCGGTCAGCGAGATGTCGGTAGTGTCGTTGCGCCAGCCGATCTTGCCGAACAGCTGCTTCGCGTCGGTCGGTGAATCGTCGCGCCAGCCGTCGTCCTTGAGCTGGTTGCCGGTGAGGTACCAGTGCACGCCGCTGTCGGCATGGCCGCCGACCTCGAACTCGCCGGCGCGACGCGAGTCGGAACCGTAGCCGAGCTGGATCGCGGCGCCCGGCGCGCTGAAGCCGTCCTTGGTGCGGATCGACAAGGCGCCGCCGAGCGTGTTGAGGCCGAACAGCGGGTTCGATCCCGGCATCAGCGCCATCGAGGTGATCGCCGCACGCGGGATCAGGTCCCAGCTGACCACGTCGCCGAACGGCTGGTTGAGGCGCACGCCGTCGAGGTAGACGGACAGGCCTTGCGGCGTGCCGAGCAGCGGCGAGGCCGTGTAGCCGCGGTAGTTGATGTCGGGCTGCAGCGGGTTGTTCTGGATGTCGTTGACGTAGACGCTGCCGAGCGTGCGGTTCATGTAGGCGGTGAGGTCGATCGCATTGCTGCGCGCAATCTCCTCGCCGGTGGCGATCTGCACGGGCGCGGCGATCTGGTCCTTGTCGAGTGCGGCACCGGGCAGAGGCGTGATGCCGATGACGGTGACGGCCGGCAGCTCGTCACCGTCGGACGGCAGCGCGGGTTGTGCCTGCGCGACGGCCGAAGCGGCGAGCGCGCCGAGCACGGCGAGCGTGATCGCGCGCGGGCGCGGGCGTGTCGTGATGGAACGGATCGGGGTGTGGCGGGTGGACATGCTGCTCTCCCTTCTTCATTGGCGGGTCGTCACCGGGGCGGTGCGATCCCTTGTCGTGATGCGGTGTCGCCGCGGCGGTCGCCCGCCGCGGCGTGGAACGGGACTACTGGAAACGCAGCGTGACGCCGCCGATCACCGTGCGTTCGGCGCCGGGGCGCAGGCCGTTGGCGTAATCGGAGAGGTAGCGCTTGTCGGTGAGGTTGCGGCCCTGCACCCACAGCGTCGCCTTCGTGTTCGGGATCGCCCAGCTCGCACGCGCCGACAGCAGCGTGCGGCCCGGCACGAGGCCGAGCACGATCGGTTCGCGCAGGTCGATCACGTCCTCGGGACCGAGCGGCTCGCCATCCTCGTTGGCGAGGATCGGATCGCGCGTGTTGGCGGGATCGGTGAAGAACTCGCCCTGGCGCGTGACCGTCGCGCTGACGTGCCAGCCCTTGTCGTGCTCGAGGCCGAGCGTGAGGCTGCCCGAATGCATCGGCACCTCGGGCACGCGGTTGCCCTTGCTCGCGCCCTGCGTGAACACGGCGTCGGTATAGCTGTAGGCGAGCAGGCCGTAGACGTTGAGCGCCGAGCCCGTGAACGCCGACGAGTCCAGGCGCACGCCGAGGTCGATGCCCGTCGCCTTGGAATCGGCGGCGTTGATGAAGAGGTCCTCGCCGCTGGCCGGATCGATGAAGGGCAGTTGCACGAGCGTGTCGCGCAGCTTGTTGTGGAACACCGCGGCCTCGACGGCGAGCCCGGCGCCGACGTTCGAGCGCAGGCCGATCTGGCTGTTGACGCCGATCTCGGGCACGAGCGGGAAGTCGCTGCCGCGCGCGGTCGCCGGCGTGTAGCCGCGCTGCACACTCGCGAAAACATGCGTGTCGCGCCAGCCGTCGTAGAGCAGGCTGATGCCGGGCAGGGCGATCGTCTTCTCGTACTCCTCGCGTGCCTCGCGCGTCGGGAACGTGCGCTGGCGGCGCTGCGTGTAGCGCTCGGCGCGCAGGCCCGGCGTGAAGGTCCAGTCGCCGAACCGCATGACGTCCTGCACGAACAGCGACACGGCCGAGGACTGGTACGGCTCCTTGCGCGTGGTCTCGCCACGATTGCTCTCCGAGAGGATCTCGCCGACTTCGCCCTCGGTGCGCTTGTCCATGAACAGATGACGCTCGACGCGCGCGCCCCATTGCAGCGTGTGGCCGACCGAGCCGGTCGTGATGCCGCCGACTTCCATGCGGTTCTCGAGGCCGAACGTGCGGTAGTGGCGGTCGCGGCTGATCATCTGCCCGTTGCCGTCCGGTCCCGGCACGAACGTGCCGTCGCCGTCGTCGAGGACGAGGCCCGGCAGGGCACCGACGAGGTACTCGCCGGGATCGACCGTGAAGCGCGGGCGGTCGAGGTCGGTCGCGAAGAACTTCGTCGACGAACGCCATTGCGACGAGAGGTCGATGTTGTGGACGAGGTCGAGCTTGGCGTAGTTGACCGCGATCGTGTCGTATTCCTGGCCGAAGCGGCCGCGCTTGCGGAACGGATCGATCGCGTATTCCTGCGGCGTCAGGTTGCTCTCGTCGTAGTGCGAACGCTCGCGCAGGTAGGTCAGCGAGACGTGCAGGTCCTGGCGGTCGTCGAGGCGGTAGTCGAAGCCTGCGTAGACGTCGTGGTACTCGGTGTCCTCGACGTCGAACACGCCGTCACCCTTGAGATGCGTGTACGACAGCACGGTGCCGAGATCGCCGTCGGTGCGGCGATGCATGACGTGCTGCTTCGAGGTCGCGTGGTTGCCGAACGCGAACTCGGCGGTCGTCTCGGGCGTCGCGGTCGGGGCCTTGTTGCGGAAGTTGACGATGCCGTGGTTGTTGAGCGGGCCGTGCAGGATCTGGCCGTTGCCCTTGAGCACGTCGATGCGCTCGAGGCGTTCCATCGGCGGTGTGTAATGGGTGCTCGAGTCGAGGTAGGTCGAGGCGTTGATCGGCGTGCCGTCCTCTAGCATGAGCACCTTGCGCGAACGCCGCGACGGTGCGCCGCGGATGCCGATGCCCGAGCGCCGCGCGAACACGTCGTCGTCCTGCGTGTGCACGCCGGGTATGAAATCGAGCGCGTCGTGCACGGTGTACGGCAGCAGCTTGTCGATCTCGTCGGCGGTGAGGATGCCGGTCGCACCGGGCGCGTCCTCGGGTTGGTGCGGCAGGATCTCGCGCACGTCGATCAGCGGCAGCGTGACCGCGTCCTCTTCCTCTCGACGCTCGGTCTCGGCGCGTGAGGCAGGCATCTCCATCATGCAGAATGTCGCCAGGACGAACGCCGAAGGCCTGATCGAAGCGGGCTTGCGGCGGCGGCGGAACGCGGTGCTGCGGACTGTCATGGACCCTTCTCCCTTGGTTGTCCGGTCGTCGATGGGGTGCATCGCGAACCGTTGTCGTGGCGGCGCGTGGTGGATCGGGAAAACTTCCTGCTCGGTGGACGTGCGAAAACTCCGATGGACATGTCACGGTTTCTAATGGGTCGGATCGCCGCGGTGTCCGCGGCGATGTTCCTCGGTGCGTTCGTGTTCGCGATGTGGCGGGCGCAGTTCGACGTCGAGCACGAAGGGCGCGGCGCGGCCGAGGTCGTGCGTGCGTTCGAACTGCTCAGTGCGCTGCAGGAAGACGACGACGAACACCTCGACGGCCACCTCGCGGCCTTGCGCGAGATCGCGGGCTCGGGACGCATGCGCCACCTGCAGCTGCGTCTCGCCGACGCAGCCGGTCGCGAGATCGTGTCGCCGGCGCCGCCGGAGGCGCTCTCCGTGATCGAGCGCGCGTTCGTCGCGCTGCTGCCGGTGACGCCGGCCGACGGCGAGACGACGACGTGGGTGATCCGCCGCGACTCGGGCGTGCGCTTCGTCGCGACCTTCATGCTCAACCCGGTCAGCGAGCAGGACGAGGCCTTCGAGGACACCGCGAGCCTGCTGGTCATGCTGTTCGGCTACGGCGTGCTCACGCTGGCCGCGATCTACTGGGCGCTGCGTCGTGCGCTCGCGCCGCTGCAGCCGATCCACGTCGCGATCGGGCACTACCAGCGCGCCGACTACGCGTGGCGCGTGCCGCGCCTGTCGATGCGCGAACTCGATGCGGTCGGCCAGTCGCTCAACCACATGGCCGGTGCGCTCGACGAGGCGCAGAACGTGCGCCGCACGCTGAGCCTCAAGCTGCTCACGCTGCAGGAGGACGAGCGCGCGCGCATCGCGCGCGAACTGCATGACGAGTTCGGTCAGGTGCTCACCGCGATGCGCGCCGACGCGGCGTGGCTGGCCCAGCAGGTCGGCGAGCGGCCCGACGTGCAGGCCGTCGTGCGCGGCTTCGCCGACCACTGCAGGCGCGTCCACGAGGACGTGCGCGACCTGCTGCGCGAACTGCGTCCGCAGGATCCGCGTGTCGAGGGCGAGGCCGTGCCGCTGCGTCGCCTGCTCGAAGATCTCGCGCGCAGCTGGAACGAGCGTCCCGGCGAGGGCGCGCGCGTCGAGCTCCACCTCGACGCCGCGCTCGACACGTTCGACGACGATTTCGCGCTCGCGCTCTACCGCATGACCCAGGAGGCGCTGACCAATGCGATGCGCCATGCCGAGGCGACGCGCATCGACGTGCGCATCGCCGTCGAGGCCGACGGCACGGTCGCGTGGAGCGTCGAGGACGACGGCGTCGGGCTCGATTCGGCGACGCGTGCGATGCATCGCGGCAATGGGCTGGCCGGCATCAGCGAGCGCGCGTGGGCACACCAGGGCGAGATCGCGATCGACGCGGCCCGCGACGACGGCGGGCGTCCCGGCCTCCGCCTCGTCGCGCGCTTCGCGCGGCCCGGCGGGGTGGCGGGATGAGGGGGCGCGGTCAGTTCGTGCGTCCGTCGCTCGTCGTCTGCAAGAGGCCATGGGCCACCGCGTAACGGTTCATGTCGAGGGCGCTGCCGAGGCCGGTCTTCTTGCGGATCGCGGTCTGGTAGTTGGCAGCGGTCTTGAAACTCATGCGGCGCTGGTCGGCGATCGCCTCGACGCTCGCGCCCTGCGCGAGCATGAGGAAGATGTCGAGCTCGCGCGGTGACAGCGACAGGTGCGGCAACGGCGTGCGGCGCACCTTCTGCTTCATGCCCTCCTCGAGGTCCTCGGACACCGGGCGTTCGCCCGCGGCGATGCTGCGCACGGCGTCGACGAGCGCTTCGGGCGGGCTGCTCTTGGTGAGGTAACCGCGCGCGCCGAGGCGCATGGCCTGCGCGGCGAGCGCGGGGCTCTCGTGCATCGTGAAGACGAGGATGTGCAGCTCCGGCGAACGCGCGTGCAGGCGCTGCAACGTCTCCATGCCGCCACGGCCCGGCATCGACAGATCGAGGATCAGCATGTCGGCATGGTGCGCGGCCAGCCACTGGCTCGCGCTGTCGCCATCGCCGAACTCGGCGACGACCTCGAGGCCGTCCTCGAGCTCGAGCAGGCGGCGGTAGCCGGCACGCACGACGGCGTGGTCGTCGGCGATCGCGATCTTCATGGCGGACATGCGCGGCTCCCGGGAGAACGGTCGGAGGGAGCGCGATTGTGCGAAGCGCGGCGGCACGCGACAACCGGACGAAAGCCGGGGGCGTGTGTGCTGCGATGCGTCGGGAAAAATTCCCGGATGGTTTCCGTTTCGTGCTGTGCTCGGGTCAGGCGTCGATCATCACGGTCGATGGGTCGAGTGGCGTGCACGGTCCGGAAAATGACTGAAGCGCCTGGAAGGGATCTTGCTTCTTCCCTGCGTGTGCCGGGAGGTTTTCCCGACGGTGTTGCCGAGAAAACCCGTCCCGCGGGTACGGGACGGGTCGTACGGCGTGATCACGGCCCGCGCATGCCGGGAAGTCTCCCGGCGCGCGCGGGCCGGCGTTGCATCAGACGAATGTGTACGTGCAGACCTTGTTGCCGGACGGATCACGCAGGTACGCCGCGTAGGCGCCCGGCAGGTGGCCGCGCGGACCCGGCTTGCCTTCGTCGGTGCCGCCGGCGGCGAGGCCCGCAGCGTGGAACGCGTCGACTTCGGCCGTGCTCGACGCGGCGAAGCCGATCGTCACGCCGTTGCTCGACGGCGCTTCGCCGTTGCCCGGCTTGGCGATGATGAAGGCCGGCTTGTCGCGGCCGTAGAGGATCCAGCCGTTGCCGAACGGGCCGAGGTTCTTGATGCCGAGGGCACCGAGCGCCGCGTCGTAGAACGCCGCGGACTTGGCCACGTCCGCCGCGCCCATGAAGACGTGGGAGACGACGCCGTCGCCGGAAATGACGGGATTTGCCATGGGGAATCTCCTTCGGATTGCAGGTGGAAAACAGTCGCCATGCCGCGACGCGCGACGGCCGATGTGATGCCGTCGCGAGGCCGGCCGGAAACGCTCAGAACTTGATGACGGAACGGATCACCTTGCCCTCGTGCATGAGGTCGAAGGCGTGGTTGATCTGCTCGAGCGGGAGGACTTCGGTGACGAACTCGTCGATCTTGAATTCGCCGGCCATGTAGCGGTCGACGTATCCCGGCAGCTGCGAACGGCCCTTGACGCCGCCGAACGCCGAGCCGCGCCAGACGCGGCCGGTGACGAGCTGGAACGGGCGCGTCGAGATCTCCTGGCCCGCGCCGGCGACGCCGATGATGATCGACTCGCCCCAGCCCTTGTGGCAGCACTCGAGCGCCGAGCGCATGACCTTGACGTTGCCGATGCACTCGAACGAGTAATCGACGCCGCCGTCGGTGAGGTCGACGATGACCTGCTGGATCGGCGTGTCCGGATAGTCCTTCGGATTGATGAAGTCGGTGGCGCCGAGCATCTTCGCCATCTCGAACTTGTCGGGGTTCATGTCGACGGCGAGGATGCGGCTGGCCTTGGCCATGACCGCGCCCTGGATCACCGACATGCCGATGCCGCCGAGGCCGAACACGGCGACGGTCGAACCCGGCGTGACCTTGGCCGTGTTGAGCACGGCGCCGATGCCCGTGGTGACGCCGCAGCCGAGCAGGCAGACCTTCTCGAGCGGAGCGGCCGGACTGATCTTGGCCAGCGCGATCTCGGGCAGCACGGTGTACTCGGAGAACGTGCTGCAGCCCATGTAGTGCAGGATCGGCTTGCCGTTGAGCGAGAAGCGCGACGTGCCGTCCGGCATGAGGCCCTTGCCCTGCGTCACGCGGATCGCCTGGCACAGGTTGGTCTTGCCCGAGAGGCAGAACTTGCACGCGCCGCACTCGGGCGTGTACAGCGGGATCACATGGTCGCCGGGCTTGACGCTCGTCACGCCGGGGCCGATCTCCTCGACGATGCCGCCACCTTCGTGGCCGAGGATCGCCGGGAACAGGCCTTCCGGATCCGAACCCGACAGCGTGAACGCGTCGGTGTGGCAGACGCCCGTGGCGACGATGCGGACGAGGACTTCGCCGGCCTTCGGTCCCGCGAGGTCGACTTCCTCGATCGACAACGGCTTGCCGGCTTCCCAGGCGACTGCAGCTCTGGTCTTCATGCGTTTTCGTGCTCCAGATGGTGATGTGTACGGTTGCAGGCCCGGAACGGCGCCGGCAGCGCACAGTATTTAGCACTGGCCGTGCCAACTGCGGAGGGCACCTCAAAGGCCTTTCATGTCAATGGGATAGGGAAGATTCCGACGTGTGCGTTGCAACATCGGCGACGCCACCGTAACCGTTCCGCGACAGTTGTCCCGGGGCAGGTGCTCCAGCGCTGGCATGGTCATCGCGCCGCACCCGGCGCGATGTCGCACCGGGCAGGGCGGGGTGGTGACACGGGGGCCGCCGCGTCGCACGGGCCTCGCGCGCGTGCGCGTTCCCTGTCATGCGCGACGAACGGCTCGACGTGCGGAGACGCGTCCGCGTGCGCGAGTGATCACGCGACATCGCGTCATCGTCGTCGTGCACATCGGGAAGAGTTCCTTCTGCGGCGCATCGTGAAGGCGTGCATTCGTCCGTCATCGCGGTGCGCAGGCGTTCATTCGCGACGCTCGAACACGCGTGCGCACAACGCTCGCGCTGCTCCGCGTGTTTCGCTTCTGGAGCATTCGTGTCACGCGAAAGCGTCGTGCCTGCACGACGCGCAACAGCGATGCGCATGCAGGAATTTTTCCCGCGTCGTCCGACGAAGTCTTGTGCGTTCACGAAGCACGTTCGCGATCGCGTCGCGCATCGTGCGCTGGCCCGCTTCCTGCTCTTCCTGTTGGTCGCAGTCGCAAGGCTCGAACCGTCCTTGCACGGCAGCTCGCAACGCACGGTGCTTGTGCAGCACGGCAACAACAACCGGGAAACAGGAGAAGGGGCAATGAGGCGAATCGTCCTTGGCGCATCGGTCCTCGCGACGTCCGTGATGGCGTCGCTCGCGATCGCGAACGACAAGCTGGTCCAGCTCTCGCAGAGCGAAGAGAACTGGGTGATGACCGGCAAGAACTACAACGCGAACAATTTCAGCAAAGCGACCCAGATCAACGACAAGAACGTCAAGCAGCTGCGTCCCGCGTGGACGTTCTCGACCGGCGTGCTCAACGGCCACGAAGGCACGCCGATCGTCGTCAACGGCAAGATGTACATCCACTCGCCGTTCCCGAACTCGACGTTCGCGCTCGACCTCGACAACCCGACGCGCATCCTCTGGCAGGACAAGCCCAAGCAGAACGCCGCCGCGCGCGCGGTCGCCTGCTGCGACGTCGTCAACCGCGGCCTCGCCTACTGGCCCGGCGACGGCAAGGTGCCGGCGCTGGTCTTCAAGACCCAGCTCGACGGCCACATCGTCGCGCTCAACGCCGAGACCGGCGCGGTGTACTGGAAGCTCGAGAATTCCGACATCCGCGTCGGCTCGACGCTCACGATCGCGCCGTACGTCGTCAAGGATCTCGTCATCGTCGGTTCGTCGGGCGCCGAGCTCGGCGTGCGTGGTTACCTCACCGCGTACGACGTCAAGACCGGCGAGCAGAAGTGGCGCGCGTTCGCGACCGGCAGCGACGACGACCTGCGCCTCGCCAAGGACTTCAACAAGGCCAATCCGCACTACGGCCAGTTCGGCCTCGGCCTCAAGACCTGGGAAGGCGACGCCTGGAAGATCGGCGGCGGCACCAACTGGGGCTGGTACGCGTTCGATCCGGCGACCAACCTCATCTACTTCGGCAGCGGCAATCCCGCGCCGTGGAACGAGACGATGCGTCCCGGCGACAACAAGTGGACGATGACGATCTGGGGCCGCAACGTCGACGACGGCATGGCCAGGTTCGGCTACCAGAAGACGCCGCACGACGAGTGGGACTACGCCGGCGTCAACGTGATGATGCTGTCGGAGCAGACCGACAAGGCCGGCAAGAAGCGCAAGCTGCTCACCCATCCGGACCGCAACGGCATCATCTACACGCTCGACCGCGAGAACGGCGACCTCGTCTCGGCCGACAAGCTCGACGACACGGTCAACTGGGTCAAGCACGTCGACCTCAAGACGGGCCTGCCCGTGCGTGATCCCGAGTTCGCCACGAAGATGGACCACAACGGTCGCGACATCTGTCCGTCGGCGATGGGTTACCACAACCAGGGCCACGACTCGTACGACCCGAACAAGCAGCTGTTCTTCCTCGGCATCAACCACATCTGCATGGACTGGGAACCGTTCATGCTGCCGTACCGCGCGGGCCAGTTCTTCGTCGGTGCCACGCTCAACATGTACCCGGGCCCGAAGGGCGATCGCCAGAACTACGAGGGCCTCGGCCAGATCAAGGCCTACAACTCGATCACCGGCGAGTACAAGTGGGAGCACATGGAGCGCTTCGCGGTGTGGGGTGGCACGCTCGCCACGGCCGGCAACCTCGTGTTCTACGGCACGCTCGACGGCTTCATCAAGGCGCGCAACGCCGACACGGGCGACCTGCTCTGGAAGTTCAAGCTGCCGTCCGGCGTGATCGGCCATCCGATGACCTACACGCACAAGGACACGCAGTACGTCGCGATCTTCTACGGCGTCGGCGGCTGGCCGGGCATCGGCCTCGTGCAGGATCTCGAGGATCCGACCGCGGGCCTCGGTGCGGTCGGCGCGTTCAAGAAGCTCGCCAACTACACGCAGATGGGCGGCGGCGTCATGGTGTTCTCGCTCGACGGCAAGGGTCCGTACGACGACCTGAAGATCGGCGAGTACGCGAGCAAGTGATGCCACGCGCGGGGCGCCACATGGCGCCCCGCGTTCTCCACGCCCTGCCATGGACACCACGATGACCGTTCGAAACCTTTCCACCACGCTGTGTCGCGCCGTGCTCGCGGCCGCCGCGCTGTTCGCCCCGTTCGCCGCGGCGCAGACGGAGAAATCGCTGCGCATCTGTGCCTCCGAGATCGAGGCGCCGTACTCGTACAAGGACGGCAGCGGTTTCGAGAACCGCATCGCCGAGGCGATCGCCGAAGCCATGGGTCGCAAGGCCTCGTTCGTGTGGTCGCCGCGTGCGGCGATCTACCTCGTGCGCGATCAGCTCGACAAGAACGAGTGCGATGTCGTCATGGGCCTGGACAGCGGCGACGAGCGCGTGCTCACGTCGCGGCCGTACTACCGCTCGGGCTACGTGTTCGTCACGCGTGCCGATCGTGGCCTCGACCTGACCGCATGGAACGATGCGCGACTCGCCGCGATGAAGCAGATCGCGACGGGCTTCGCGTCCTCGGGCGAGGCGATGCTCAAGAAGATCGGCAAGTACGAGGACAACTCGAACTACGTCTACTCGCTGGTCGACTTCAAGTCGCGCCGCAACCAGTACATCCGTGTCGATCCCGCACGCATGGTCAACGAGGTCGCTCAGGGCAACGCCGAGGTCGCGATCGCGTTCGGCCCCGAAGTCGCGCGCTACGTGAAGGGATCGACGACACCGTTGCAGATGAAGCTCGTGCCGCCCGACGAGACCGGGCAGGGCGAGCCGATCCCGTTCCAGTTCGACCAGTCCGTGGCCGTCCGCAAGGGCGACCAGGCCCTGCTGGACGAGATCAATGCGGCGCTCGTCAAGGCGGCACCGCGCATCCGCAAGATCCTCGACGACGAAGGCGTGCCGGTGCTGCCGGTCGCGTCCTGACATTCCCGACGCGACGCGTTCCACGGACTACCCAGACAGGCAGACGATGAAGAAAGCAGTACGCATGATCCTTGCCGCGACCGCCCTGGCGGCCGGCCTCTCCGCGACGAGTGCGATGGCGCAGATCACGTTCCGCAACGTGACCGACGGCTCCGCGCTCGACCTTTCCAATGCGCGCGACGAGGGCAAGGACACGCCCGGCGTGAAGCAGTTCCTCGAGACCGGCAAGAACCCGTACAACAGCAAGCCCGCATGCCTGAAGAAGGGCGAGGAGCTCATGCTCACGGCGTGCTCGGCCTGCCACGGCCATTACGCCGAGGGCAAGATCGGCCCTTCGCTGACCGACGACTACTGGACCTATCCCGAAGGCAAGACCGACGAAGGCCTGTTCTCGATCGTGTTCGGTGGCGCGCGTGCGCAGATGGGCCCGCAGTACCTCGCGCTGACGCTCGACGAGATGCTGCAGGTCATGGCGTGGGTTCGCCACATCTACCACGGCAAGGTCGAGGAAGCCGAGTGGATGAGCGACGAGCAGAAGAAGGCCTACAAGCCCTGGTCGAAGGACGACAAGCTCGAGGTACCCGCCGGGGCCGAGTGCACATGATCAAGAAATGCGGCGCGTCGGCGAGGGGCCGGCGTACCGATGAGGTTCCACGTCCAACCGAGAGAGGACCACGATGAAGACGAACACCACCTTGCGCATCACCGCTTCCGTGCTCGTGCTCGCCGCGGCGGGCCTGTTCGCGGGCTCCGCGTCCGCCTACGACGGCACCAAGTGCAAGGAACCCGGCAACTGCTGGGAACCGAAGCCGGGCTATCCCGAGAAGGTCGCGGGTTCGAAGTACGACCCGAAGCACAACCCGACCGAGCTCAACAAGCAGTCGGTGTCGCTGGCGGCGATGGAAGAGCGCAATGCCAAGCGCATCGCGAACTTCAAGAAGACCGGCAAGTTCGAGTACGACGTCGCCAAGCTGCCGAATCCGTGATGCATGAGGTCGCCGCGGCCGGATGGCACCGGCCGCGGCGATGCTCTGCGAGCGATCGTCGCGCGGGAGGCGCGTGCGGGCGCACATCCCGACCCCAACGACACTCCTGCACGAACGCGTGAACATGTCCAACGGATCCGTCGCGTCACCTCCCGTCGACCTCGCGGCCTGGCGCGAACGCGCGTTGCGGTTCGAACACGAAGTCGGCAAGGCCGTCGTCGGCCAGTCGCGCGCGCTGCGCCTGCTCACGATCGCGGTGTTCGCGCGCGGCCACGTGCTGCTCGAGGGCGACGTCGGTGTCGGCAAGACTACGATGCTGCAGGCGGTCGCGCGTGCGATCGGCGGCGCCTACGGGCGCGTCGAAGGCACGATCGACCTCATGCCGGGCGACCTCGTCTACCACACCTACCTCGACGAGCACGGCAAGCCGCGCGTCGAACCCGGCCCTGTGCTTCGCGAAGGCGAAAACCTCGCCGTGTTCTTCTTCAACGAGATCAACCGCGCGCGTCCGCAGGTGCATTCGCTGCTGCTGCGCCTCATGGCCGAGCGCACGCTGGCGGCGTTCAATCGCGAATACACGTTCCCGCACCTGCAGGTGTTCGCCGATCGCAACCAGGTCGAGCGCGAGGAGACGTTCGAACTGCCCGCCGCGGCACGCGACCGCTTCTTCATGGAAGTCGCGATCAGCGCGCCCGACGACGCCGCGACGCGTCGTGCGCTCGTGTTCGATCCGCGTTTCCACGACGTGGCTGCGCTGGTCGCGGGCGTCACGCCTGGCGTGCTCGATCCGTCCGCGCTCGACGGTGTCGCGCGCGCGATCCAGTCGCAGGTCGCTGCGAGCGACAGCGTGCAGCACTACGTCGAGGCGCTGTGGCGTGCGGTGCGCGACCCGGCCGCGGCCGGCCTCGTGATCGACGGTGTCGACACTGCGCGCCTCGTCGTCGGCGGCGCGAGCCCGCGCGGCATCGCGAACCTCGTGCGCGCGGCGCGCGTGCGGGCCTGGCTCGAAGGGCGCGACATGCTCGTGCCCGAGGATCTGCGCGCGGTGTTCTTCGAAGTCGTCGCGCATCGCGTGTTCCTTGCGCCGGTCTACGAGCCGCGCCGCGACACGATCGTGCGCGCGCTGTGCAAGGCCGTGTTCGACCACGTGCCGGCCCCCTGACGCAGGCGCCGCGCCGATGACGAGCAGCACCGTCCAGGCCGTCGTCGCGTCCGACGACGCGGTGCTCGCCTACGCGCTGCGCTGGCGCGTGCGTTCGCCGATGCCGGGTGCGCATCGTGGCGCGGATGCCGGCGCGCTCGGTCATCTGCGCCAGATCGTGCCGTTCGACCGCTCCCCCGATCCGCGCCGCATCGACCTGCGCGCGAGCCTGCGCGATCCGTTCGGCGGCCTGCACGTGCGCGAGTTCGAGCAGCGAGCGGCGGCGGCCGTGCACGTCCTCGTCGATGCCTCGGCCTCGATGCGGCCGGCATGGCCACGCGCGTGCGCGCTGGCCCGCCTCGTCGCGACGGCGACACGCACGCTGCGCGATGCGTTCGGCCTCGTCGTCGCAGGACGTGCCGTGCTGCACGAGCGCACCGCACGTCACGCGAACGCCGACGGCGATCTCGATGCGCTCGACGCCGCAATGCCCGAGGGGCGTGGCATCGACGCGCTCGTCGGCGCTGCGGAGCGTCTCGGCCGGCGCCGCAGTCTCGTGTTCGTGGTATCGGACTTCGCGTTCGGACCCGACGAGGCGGGGCGACTGCTCGAGGCGCTCGCCGCGCACGATACCGTGCCCTTGCGCCTGCTCGATCCGTCGCAGGACACGCTGCCGCGTCATGGCCTCGCCGAGTTGCGCGACCGCGAGGATGGCCGTCGCCGACTCGTCTGGCTGCGGCCGGCGCTGCATGCGCGCTGGCGCGAGGCGCGCGAGGCGCAGTCGCGCGCACTGCATGCGACCTGCGCCGCGCACGGCGCCGCGATGCTCGACATCGGCGCGCGCGTCGATGCCGAAGCGTTGTCCGCCCACCTGCTCGGACGCTGACATGCACGGCCTCCGCATCGCCGCCATCGTTCTTGCTGCCCTGTCGGCCGGTCTCGCGCACGCCCAGGTCCGCGGCGTGCACGCGGTCGACACGCGCGCCTACGGCTTCATGATCGGCGACCTCGTACCGCGCACGGTCGAGATCGAGGTCGAGCGCGGATGGTCGCTGCAGCCGACGTCGTTGCCGGCACCGGGTGCGCAGCGCTACTGGCTCGAACTGCGCAGCGTACGCACGTCGTCCCGCCGCGACGTCGATGTCGACGTGCTGCGCATCGACCTCGACTACCAGACGTTCTACGCACCGATCCAGGCGCTCGAGCGCACGCTGCCGGGCTTCACGGTCGGTGTCACCGACGGCACCACGGTCGTGCAGGCACGCGTGCCCGATGCGATCGTGACGATGTCGCCGATGCGCGAGGTCAAGCTCGGCTCCGGTGGTGTCGACGGCGAGCGCACGATCGCGTTGCGGCTCGATGCCTTGCCGACGATGCGCGGCACGCGATTGGTGCGGATCGCCGCAGCCGCGTGTACGGTGCTCGTGCTGCTCTCACTCGCTGTTGTCGCACGCCGCCACGCGTGGTGGCCGTTCCATGCCCGGCCCGATCGGCCTTTCGCGCGTGCCGCACGCGCGCTGCGCCGCGCCGACGACGCCCGTTACGACGACCACGTGCGCCAGCTGCACCGCGCCTTCGATGCGAGCGCAGGCCGTCGCCTGTTCGCCGAGGACGTCGCGGCATGGCTCGCCGCACGGCCTGCGTTCGCCATGCGCGCCGAACCGATCGGGCGCTTCTTCGCGGCGTCGCGCGCGCTGTTCTTCGCCGGCGACGGCGCAGCCGCCCGTACGATCCTTCCGGCACGCGAACTCGCCGCGCTCGCCACCGCGCTGGCCGTCGCCGAGAGACGGACACGATGAGCGTCTGGTCGCACCTCGTGCTGCTGCGGCCGCAGGCCTTGTGGCTGTTGCCGCTCGCGATGCTGCCGTGGTGGCTCGGCAGCCGCGCGGTCTCGGACTGGAGCTGGCTCGGCAGCGTGCCGGCCGACAGCGCGTCCGACGCGCTCGACATCGCATTGCGCACGCTCGGCTCGCTCGCGCTCGTCGCGTTCGTGCTCGCGCTGGCCGCTCCCGTGCGCCAGCACGACAGCATCCCGCGCACGAGCACGGGTGCCCACCTCGGCCTCGTCATCGACCGCAGCGGCAGCATGAACAGCACGTTCGCGGGACGCACGCCCGAAGGCGGCGAGGAATCGAAGGCCGCGGCCGCGAAGCGACTGCTCGATGCGTTCGTCGAGCGTCGTGGGCATGACCGCGTCGGTGTCGTCGGCTTCTCGACCTCGCCGATGTTCATCCTGCCGATGACCGATCGGCGCGAGGCGATCCGCGCCGCGATCGCGCCGATCGACGAGCCCGGACTCGCCTACACCGACGTCGCACGCGGCCTCGCGATGGCGTTCTCGCTGTTCGACGAGCGCGATCCGGCCACCTCGCAGGTCATGGTGCTCGTCTCCGACGGTGCCGCCGTGATCGACCGCCGCGTGCAGGAGAGCCTGCGCGCCGCGTTCGCGGCGCGGCCGCTCCGTCTGTACTGGCTGTTCCTGCGCACCGAGCGCAGTGCAGGGCCGTTCGACGCGCCGGCCGATCCGTCGCAGGACACGCCGCAGTCGATGCCCGAGCGCCATCTCGACCTGTTCTTCCGCACGCTCGGCGTGCCGTACCGCGCGTTCGAGGCCGAGAACGCGGGCGAGCTCGCTGCCGCGATCGACGCGATCGACGAGGCCGAGCGCGGCGAGGTGCACTGGCTCGAGCCCGTGCCGCAGCGCGACCTCGCGCCGTTCGCATTCGGACTCGCGGCATTCGCGTGCGCGCTGCTCGCGGCCGCGAAGCTCGTCGAGGTGCGCGTCGACATGCCCATGTCGGGAGCGCGCCGATGAGCGCGCGCTGGCGTGACGTCGTCACCTGGGCTGCGTTCGCGATCGCACTGCTCGCACTCGCCGCGAGTCTGCTCGCCTGGAAGCGCATCGTCGACGACAACCGCATCATCGCGTCGCTCGCGCGCGGCGACGACGTGGCCGTGGCCGACGATGCACGCGACGCGGTGCGCTTCGCACGCGTGCACTGGCTGGCCTCGCGCGACCGTTTCGACGAGGCGCGTCCGCTCGTCGAGCACCTCGCCGCCGACGGCGCGCCCGCGTTCGCGGCGGCCGCGCTCTACGACCTCGCCAACGCGCATCTTCGCCAGGCGCTCGCGATCGTCGGCGCGCACCGTTACGACGACACGATCGCGCAGGTGGACCTCGCCAAGCAGTTCTACCGGCGTGCGCTGCAGATCGATCCGGCGCACTGGGATGCCAAGGTCAACCTCGACATCGCGATGCGCCTCGTGCGCGATTTTCCCGACGGCGAGGCCGAGGGCGACGAGGAACAACCCGAGCAGCCCGACAAGCTGTGGACCGATCTGCCGGGTCAGCCGCGGGGCGGGCCGTGACCGGCTGGCGCGACGCACGCTTCTGGCTGTTCGCCGCCGCGGCGGCATGCGCGATCGTCGCGGCGTTCTCGCCGCGCGTGTCGATCCCGCGCCAGCGTGTCGATGCGCTGTTCGTCGTCGACATCACCGGCAGCATGAACGTACGCGACTACCGCCATGGCGAGGAGCCCGAGAGCCGTCTCGCCCACGTCTCGCGCGAGCTCGCCGCGCTGGTCGCAGGATTGCCGTGCGGATCGCGTGCAGGCCTCGCGCTGTTCGCGGAGCGGCGCCCGTTCCTGCTGCTCGCCCCGATGGAGACCTGCGCGAACTACGCCACGCTCGCGGGCGCGCTCGCCGCGCTCGACTGGCGCATGGGATGGGAGGGCGACAGCTACGTCGCTTCGGGCCTGTACCAGTCGATCGACCTCGCCTCGCGCTACGGCACCGACCTCGTGTTCCTGACCGACGGCCAGGAGTCGCCGCCGACGCACTGGAGCGGTCCGCCGCGCTACGAAGGCGAGCCCGGCAAGGTGCGTGGCCTCATCGTCGGCGTCGGCGGCACCGTGCCGTCGCCGATCCCGAAGTTCGATCGCGATGGTCGCGAGATCGGCTTCCTCGCAGCCGACGAGGTCATGCAGGAGAACCGCAGCGGCGAACCGCCGGCCGACGTGCAGCAGCGCGAAGGCTGGCATCCGCGCAATGCGCCCTGGGGTGCCGCCGCCGCGCAGGGCGAGGAACACCTGTCGTCGGTGCGCGAACCGTTCCTGCGCACGCTCGCCGGCATGACCGGACTCGGCTACGCGACGCTCGCACCGGGCCTCGATCTCGAGCGCGCGATCGTGCGTGCGGCGACACCGCGCGAGGTCGACGCACACGTGCCGCTCGCACCGTTCCTCGCCGCGCTCGCGCTCGCCTGCCTGTGCATCGTCTGGCTGCTGCCGGGCATCGCGCGGCTCGCGCGCCACATCCGCTTTCGTTCCATGCTCACCAGGAGACCCGCATGAAGATCCCGTTCCTCCTCGCCGCGTGCTTCGCCGCGGCGGCATTCGCCGCGCCGGCGCACGCGCACGGCCCGACCCCGCACAAGGCCGACGAGACCGTGAAGGTCGCCAAGCCGCCCGCCGAGGTCTGGAAGCTGGTCGGCGACTTCGGCAACCTCGCGGCATGGAATCCGGCCGTGAAGGCGAGCACGGTCAGCAACGGCAATACGCCCGGTTCCGAGCGCAAGGTCGAGCTCGCCTCGGGCGGCGAGATCGTCGACAACCTCGATACCTGGGACGCCGCGGCGATGACGTACTCGTATCGCCTCTACCAGGAGAACCTCGAGGCGTTCCCGGTCAGCTACTACACGGCCGAGCTGAGCGTGAAGCCGGCCGACGGCGGCAGCGAGGTGACCTGGTCGGCGCGCTTCTACCGCGGCGACACGCACAACGATCCGCCCGAGAATCTCAACGACGATGCGGCGAAGAAGGCGATCCACGACCTGCTGCGCGCGGGTCTCGACAATCTCGCGAAGAAGCTCGGCTCGTGAGCGGAAAGGCGCGGCGGCCAAGGGCTGCCGCGCCGGGTGGACTCAGGGACCGACGATGACGCCCCACGGCATCTCGCCGACCGGGATGTCCTTGAGTTTCGTGCGCGTGGTCGTGTCGATCACGCTGACGCTGTTGGAGCGCCCGTTGGCGACGTAGAGCTTCTTTCCGTCCGGCGTCAGCGACGGGTTCCACGGGCGCTCGCCGACCTTGACCTCGGCGACGACCTCGCCCTGGGCGACGTCGATGACCGAGATGCTGCCCGCGCCGCCGTTCGACGCGTAGACGTGCTTGCCGTCCCTGCTCGCGGTGAGGCCGGCCGTGCGCAGGCCCGCGGCGATGCTCGACAGCTTCTTGCGCGCCGCCACGTCGATCACGTCGACGACGTTGCCGGTTTCCTGCGCGACGTAGAGATGGCCCGTGCCGGGTACGAAAGCCATGCCGCGCGGATGGCCCGTGGTCTCGATCGTCGCGACCGAGGTGTTCGTGGCGAGATCGATCACGTCGAGGTCGCTCGAGGCCTCGTTGCTCGTGACGAGCCACTTGCCGTCGGGCGAGAACACGCAATGCTCGGGATTGCGTCCCTGGGTCTTGATGTCGGCCTTCGTCGCGAGCGTGGTCGCATCGACGACGAGCACGTGCTGCGAGCCTTCGACGCAGACCGCGAGCGTCTTGCCGTCGGGCGAGACGGTCACGCCTTCGGCGTCATCCTCGATCTCCGTGGACGTGCGCACCGTGTCGGTGGCGATGTCGAGCGCGACGAGCTTGGAGTGCGCGGCGTCGATCACGAACAAGGTCTTGCCGTCGCGGTCGACGGCCACCTGCTGCAGGCGCTTGCCGAAGCTCTTCTGGCCGTCGAGCGTGCGCACGACGGTGTCGGTGCCCGTATCGATGACCGAGATCGTGCCGCTGCGCTGGTTCGGCACGTAGGCCATCGGGGCGGCGTGTGCGAGCGGCGCGAGCGCGGCGAGCGCGGCGAGCGCGAGCAGGGCGAGGCCACGGGGCGTTCGGATCATGCGGTGATCTCCTTCATGCGGGGCAGCGCGGCGTGCACGGCATCCGGCACGCCGGTCGATGCCGCACCATACCCGCGCCGCGCGTGCCGCGGGTAGCCCGAGCACCGGCGGGGCCGGCGCTCGGGAAATTCCTCAGTGCTTGCCGTAGTCCGCCTTCGCGGCGGAGGCGTCCTTCGAAGCGTCGCCGAACTTCTTGGCCGGGCTGCCGCGCCAGTTCGAACGGATGAACGTGATGATCTTCCAGAGATCGTCGTCGCTCTTGATGATCGTGCCGAACGGCATCATCGGGCCGACCACGTTCTCCTTGCCGATACGGTGGTAGCCGTCTTTCTGCAGCGCGTCGCTGCCCTCGGAGACGAGGCGGAACAGCGTGTCGTCGTCGCCACCGTAGACCCAGGTCTCGTTGGTCAGCGGCGGGCACATGCCGCCACCACCCGATCCGCCATGGCAGCCGTTGCAGCTCGCGCGCATGAACAGCTTGCGGCCTTCGTCGACGATCGCCTTGTCCTCGTCCGTGTAGGGGTTCTTGAGCTGTCCCTTCGGTGTGGCCTTGACGCGCTCGAGCGGTGGCATCGTGCCACCCGCGGCGGCGGGAGCGGCGGCCTTCTCCTCGGCGGCCTGGGTCATGCCGGCGGCGCCGAACAACGCGGCGATCACGAGCACCATCGGGATACCTGCTGCAACTGTCTTCAACACGAACGACTCCTCATGCTTGCCTGGTATGTCACCTGGGTAACGCGGGCGGGTCGTGGCTCAGCCACGCTGCGCCGCACCGCCTGAACCGCTGCCCTTCACGCCCGAATGGGCCTGCTGCAGCACCTCGACCACGGCCTTGTTGTTGCGCTCGCGGGCGATGCCGAGCGCCGTGGTGCCGTCCTCGCTTTTCGCATTCGCATCGGCGCCCTTCGCGAGCAGGCGCTTGACCGACTCCACGCGGTTGGCCGCCGCCGCGATGATCAGCGGCGTGATGCCGGCCTTGTTCTGTGCGTTGACGTCGGCGCCGCGCTCGATGAGCTTCGCGGCGGCGTCGTCCCAGCCGCCGACCAGGGCGAGCATGAGCGGCGTGTAGCCACCGCCGCCGACGACGACGCCGACGTTCGCGCCCGCTTCGAGCAGTGCCGCGGTCGCGCCGCTCTTGCCGTGCTGCGCAGCGATGCACAGCGGGGTCAGGCCCTGCTTGTTCGCGGCCTCGATCGCCGCACCCTTCTGCAGCAGCATGCCGACGATCTCGGGGCTGTCGCGCCAGGCCGCGTACATGAGCGGCGTCCAGCCGTCGCGGTCGGCGAGGTTGACGTCGGCACCGGCCTGGATGAGGTAGCGCGTGAGCTCGTTGTAGCGCGTCTTCACGGCGGTCAGCAGCGGCGTGTAGCCCTCGTCGTCGCGCACGTTGATGTCGGTGCCGAGCTCGACGAGGTACTTCACGCGCACGACGTCGCCGGCGGTCGCCGCGTTGGCGAGTTCCTGCTTCGGATCGGCGCCTTCCTTGAGCCAGCGCTTGAGTTGGTCGAGCGAGGCGCCGGTGCCGCCTTTCGGCGTGGCCATCGTCGCGACCTCGGTCGCCGGCTTCGGCGTCGTGTCGGCCTTGGCGACGAGGTCGCCGCTGATGATGCAGCCGTCGCACTGCACGAGCGGCACGCCGTATTCGTCGAGGATCGCGCGGATCTTGTCCTTGTTGGCCTCGAGCAGCGTGTCGAGCTTGTCGCGCAGCTGGCGGTCGCCGCGGCGCACGCCGAGCGCCATGTCGAACTGCAGCGGTTCGCCGGTCGACATGAGGTTGGCCGGCTGCAGCGTGATCGGCTGCTGCTTGATCGTGCGGTACCAGCCCGCGAACGGGCCCCAGATCGCGACCATGTCCAGCTCGCCGTCGATCATGCGCTGGACCTGGTACGACGGCTGGTGCTCGGGCACGCGCGCGCCGTCGTAGCTGATGAAGTGGGTGACCGTGTTCTCCTTGACGTCGTGGTCGGCGAGCGCCGCGCGGATCGACGACATCTGGTAGACGCCGATCTTCAGCTTCTTGAGCTGCGGGTCGTCGAGGTCGCGCACGACGAGCTTGCGGTCGTTGCGCGAGACGAACACGAACGTGCTGCGGTACAGCGGCTTGGTCGCGAGGATGCGCTCGAGGTCCGCAGGCAGGTCGAACATCACGTCGCACATGTTCGCGTCGAGCGTGCCGCGCATGAGGCCGCGCTCGGTCGACGGACGGAAGTCGTACTGCACGCCGGTGCCGAGCGCTTCGCCGAGCACCTGGGCGATCTTGTTCTGGAAGCCTTCGCCCTTGTCGTTGGACAGCGGCAGGTTGCCGGGATCGGCGCAGACGCGCAGCGCACGGATCTCGTCGTCGGCGTGGGCGTGGGCGGCGGCGCCCGCGAGGGCGAGCGCGGCGAGGATCGCCAGGGGAAGTGTCCGGGGCATTCGTGCGGCTCCTGCGGCATCCATCGCATCGGGACGCGCAGAGCCTGTTCTCGGCAGCGGCATCGCATCAACACGACTTTGGTGGGGGTACGGAAACGCAAATGCCCGGCGCCTGTTCGGCGCCGGGCAGGTGTCACTCGGGTTGCGTCGCGTCGCGGTCAGTCACCGACACGGAACGTGTAGAGCGTGCCGCCCTGCGGGATCTTGTCGAGGTTGGCCGCCTTGGTCATGGCGGTGGCGCCGATCGCGCCGAACTTGTCCTCGAGGTCGAGACCCGCGGTGACCGGCAGGCCGATCCAGCCGCCGATGCCGCTCCACACCGACACGTACTGCTTGCCGTTCACCTTGTAGGTGATCGGGTTGCCGATGATTCCGGAGCCGAGCTTGCGCGACCACAGCACCTTGCCGGTCTTGCGGTCGACGGCGCGGAAGTCGCCGCCGAGGCTGCCGTAGAACGCGAGGCCGCCATCGGTCACGAGCGCGCCACCCCAGTTCGGATACGGATCGGGGATTTCCCACACCGTCTCGCCGGTGAGCACGTTGAACTTCTTGAACTTGCCCGTGACGCCCGGCTTCTCGGGGTACATGTACACGTTGGCGAACACGTACACGGTGCCCTGCTGGGTGTGCGAACGCTCCTGCGGCTCGAGCTCCATGCACCAGTTGTTGGTCGGGCAGTAGGCGACGCCTTCCTCGTTCGGGTCGAGCGCGCACGGCTGCTGGTCCTTGCCGCCCATCGCCGACGGGCAGACCTGCGTGTTCTGCTCGACGCTGAAGGGCGAATGCTCCTTGACCTTGACCGGCTTGCCGGTCTTGAGGTCGACCTTCTCGGCCCAGTTCGCGGTGACGAACTTGTGCGCGCGGAGCAGGGTGCCGTCGGCACGGTCGAGCACGTAGGCGAAGCCGTTGCGGTCGAAGTGCACGAGGACCTTGCGCTTCTTGCCGTCGACGGTCCAGTCGGCCAGCATGTTCTCGTTGATGCCGTCGTAGTCCCACTGGTCGAACGGCGTCATCTGGTACGACCACACGGCCTCGCCGGTGTCGACCTTGCGCGCGAAGATCGTCATCGACCAGTGGTTGTCCTGGTCACCCTTGTTGCACTCCTCGTGCGTCTTGTACTTGCAGCGGTACGAGGGGCTCCACAGGCCGGGGTTGCCGGTCGCGTGGTAGACGAGCTTGAGGTCGGGGTCGTAGCTGTAGAAGCCCCAGCTCGCACCGCCGCCGCGCTTCCACTCGTCGCCCGGGTAGCTCGAGATGCCGATGTCCTTGCCGCCCTGGCCGTGGTGCGGGTTGGCCTTGTTGGTGTTCTTGGTGACGCACACGTCCTTGTCGCTGCCGGTGGCGTGGCATTCCCACACCTTCTTGCCGTCCTTGAGGTTGTAGGCGGTGAAGCGGCCACGCGCGGCGAACTCGTCGCCACCGAAGCCGATCAGCACCTTGTCCTCGGCGATCATCGGCGCGGGCGTGATCGTCTCGCCGGCATCCGGGAACGCGTGCTTGACGACCCAGACTTCCTTGCCGGTCTTGGCGTCGAGCGCGATCAGGAAGCCGTCCAGCGTGCCGAACACGACCTTGCCGTCGGCGTACGAGAGGCCGCGGTTGACGGTGTCGCAGCAGGCGCGCGGCACGGCCGATTCGTCGCGATCGGTTTCCTTGTTGTAGCGCCAGATCGCCTTCGGATTGTCCGGGTCGGAGAGATCGAGCGCCTGCACGATGTTCGGCCAGCCGCTGATCATGTACATCATCGCCTTGCCGCCCTCGGTCACGACGACGGGCTGGCCCTCGTGGCCGCGCAGCGTGCCGCTGGACTGCGACCAGATCATCTGCAGCTTGCCGACGTTGTCGGTCGAGATGTCCTTGAGCGAGCTGTGACGGGTCATGCCGAGGTCGCGGCCGGGCGCCGGCCACTGGTTCGGATCCTTCTGCCGCTGCAACGTCTCCGGATTCGCGAGCGCGCTTCCGCAGAGCACTCCCGCGAGCACTGCGGAACACGTCATCGCCACTGTTCTGAATTTCATTCGCTGCTCTCCTCTCCGCGTATGGGGACCCCCGGCAACGGCGATGCCGGCGGCATGCACCCGTGGGTCATGCGCCGAACCGCATCGCTTACGATCGTTGCGCATGGCCTTATAAGCAGTGGTTGTGCCAATCGCGGCCGGGAAAAAAATCCCTTTGCGTTCAGTTGCATGCGAAAAGAAAAAGGGATGTTTTCCTTGTGCGTCGCAACAGGAAGTGTTCCCGATGCGTGACACTGCCTCGGATGCGGCTGTGCCATCGCCATCGACACAGTGCGCCATGCTGCGACGCGTCATGTGCCGTTGGCGTGATCGGCGCTGTGCTAGCGTGGCGCACATTTTCAGGAAACCGGGGAGACACGAGATGCGCCGATTCCGAGCGTTGCCGATCATCGGCCTCGCCTGCACCGCCGTGCTGCTGGCCGCGTGCCAGCGCGAGGCGTCACCCGATGCGAAGACCACCGAAGCACCGAAGGCCGAAACACCTGCTGTGGCCGCGGCGACGCTGCCGTCGCGCCAGTACACGATCGAGGAGTTCGTCGACACGACGAGCGTCGCCAATGCCTCGTTCTCGCACGACGAATCCAAGCTGCTGTTCTCGTCGAACAGGAGCGGCATCTGGAACGCGTACACGATCCCGGTCGCGGGCGGCGAGTGGACCGCGGTCACGCAGTCGACCACCGACAACGTCAACGCGGTGGCGTGGTTCCCGAACGATGATCGCAAGCTCGTCACGCGTGACGGTGGCGGCAACGAACTCAACCACCTCTACGTGATCGAGGCCGACGGCAGCGAGAAGGACCTCACGCCCGGCGACAAGCTCAAGGCCGCGTTCGCGGGCTTCAACCACGCCGGCGACGCGTTCTACGTGACCACCAACGAGCGCGATCCGAAGTTCTTCGACCTGTATCGCTACGACGCGAAGACCTACGCGCGCGAGCGCCTGTACGAGAACACCGAAGGTTACGAGATCGGCCCGCTGTCGCACGACGAGAAATGGCTCGCGCTCGGCAAGCCGCGCACGACCAACGACAGCGACCTCTACCTGCTCGAGCGCGCGAACGGCACGCTGCGCCACCTGTCGAAGCACGAAGGCAACGCCCAGTTCGCCGCGCAGGATTTCTCCCCGGACGGCACCAGCCTGCTCTACCTCAGCAACGAAGGCAGCGAGTTCGATCGCCTGCGTCGTTACGTGATCGCCTCCGACACCCACGAGGACGTGCAGAAGGAAGACTGGGACATCGTCTATTCCTACTTCTCGCATGACGGCAAGTACCGCGTCGTCGCGATCAACGCGGACGGCAGCACGCGCCTGGAAGTGCGTGACGCGGCGAGCGGCGACAAGGTCGCACTGCCGACCCTCCCGGCCGGCGAGATCCGCGGCGTCGTGATCGCGCGCTCCGAATCGCGCGCGGCGCTGTTCCTCAACGGCGACCGCCAGCCCAGCGACCTCTACCTCGTCGAGTTCGGCCAGCCCGAGGCGCGCCGCCTGACCACCAACCTCAGCGCGAAGATCGCCCCGACCGACCTCGTCGACTCGAGCGTCGTGCGCTTCAAGAGCTTCGACGGCCTCGAGATCCCGAACATCCTGTGGAAGCCGCACCAGGCCAGTGCGACGAACAAGCGCCCGGCGATCGTGTGGGTGCACGGCGGTCCGGGCGGCCAGACCACGCGGGCCTACAACCCGGTCATGCAGTACCTCGCCAACAACGGCTACGTCGTGCTCGGCATCAACAACCGCGGCAGCTCGGGCTACGGCAAGACGTTCTTCGCCGCCGACGACGGCAAACACGGCCGCGAGCCGCTGTGGGACTGTGTCGAGGCGAAGAAGTACCTGCAGTCGCTCGACTACGTCGACGCCGACCGCATCGGCATCGCCGGTGGCAGCTACGGCGGCTACATGACGCTGGCCGCGCTCGCCTTCCAGCCCGACGTGTTCAAGGTCGGCGTCGACGTGTTCGGCGTCAGCAACTGGGTGCGCACGCTCGAGAGCATCCCGCCGTACTGGGAGAGCATGCGCGAGGCGCTCTACCAGGAGATCGGCAATCCGGAGACGCAGAAGGACTTCCTGATCGAGATCTCGCCGCTGTTCCACGCCGACAAGATCAAGCGTCCGCTGCTGGTCCTGCAGGGCAAGAACGATCCGCGCGTGATCCTCGCGGAGTCCGACGAGATCGTCGAAGCCGTGAAGAAGAACGGCGTGCCGGTCGAGTACGTCGTGTTCGACGACGAGGGCCACGGCTTCACGAAGAAGAAGAACCAGATCGCCGGCTACGGCGCGATGCTGGCCTTCCTCGACAAGCACCTGCGCGACGCTCCCGTCACGCCGTGATGCACGCGCCCGCGCCGGCGAGTCTGGCGCGGGCGTGAACGGCCTTGGCACGCAGGTGCCACGGCGTTCCCGCGTTCATGCGCGCCGCGGCACGCTGCGCGCATGCCCACGACGCCGCGTTCGCCCGCTTCCGTACCGCCGCCGCCCGAAGAGGCGAAGCTCGCGCGGCGCGCCGGCCTCGTCTATGTGCTCGACACCGCGCCCGGCATCCGGCGACGCCGCGCCGGCAGCGGCTTCACCTACCTGGGCATCGACGGCCGCCGCATCACCGATGCCGACGAACTCGCGCGCATCCGCTCACTCGCGGTGCCGCCCGCGTACACGCAGGTGTGGATCTGTCCCGATGCGCGCGGCCACCTGCAGGCGACCGGGCGCGACGCGCGCGAGCGCAAGCAGTACCGCTACCACGCGCGCTGGCGCCTGCGTCGCGACGCCGACAAGTTCGCGCGGCTCGTGGCGTTCGGCGAGGCCTTGCCGCGCCTGCGCCGCCGTCTGCGCCGTGACCTCGCGCTGCCGGGCCTGCCGCGCGACAAGGTGCTCGCGGTGGTCGTCGCGCTGCTCGCCGGCACGCTCGTGCGTGTCGGCAACGAGCAGTACGCACGCGACAACCGCTCGTTCGGCCTGACCACGCTGCGTGCACGCCATGTCGACTTCGTGCGCGGCGGGCGCGTGTCGCTGAGCTTCAAGGGCAAGAGCGGGCTCGAGCACGCGATCGCGGTCGACGATGCACGGCTCGCGCGCATCGTGCGCCGCTGCCAGCAGCTGCCGGGCCAGCAGCTGTTCCAGTACCTCGACGACGACGGAGGGCGCCAGGGCATCGACTCGGGCATGGTCAACGCCTACCTGCACGAGGCGATGGGCGAGGGCTTCACGGCCAAGGACTTCCGCACCTGGGGCGGCACGCTGCACGCGGTCGCGCGCCTGGCCGCCGAGTCCGTGCCGGAGGGCGAGCGCGCGGTCACGCGTGTCGTCAACGAGGTCGTGCGCGATGTCGCGGCGTCGCTGCGCAACACGCCGGCCGTGTGCCGCGCGTCCTACATCGATCCGCGCGTGTTCGAGGCCTGGCGCGATGGTCGCCTGCACCGATACGCCGGTGACGGTGCGCGTGGTGCACGCCAGCTCGAGGCGCTGGCGCTGCGTGTGCTGCGTTCGCACGGTGCGACGAAAGCGTCGTCGACGCGCGGTTGACGCGGGGTGGAGCGGCCTCAGCCGCAGTGCGCGCGTACGACCTTGTCGTCGGCGTCGAGATCGAGATTGAGGCGGTCGGGACTGAAATCCTTGGTGACGGCCTGGCCCGGGCGGATCACGCGTACGAGCTGCGCGCCGCTGTCGCGCTGTGCCTTGTCCGTGAGCGCGTCGCCGATCCGCTCGCCGGTGGTCCACGCCACGTGCGAGGCGTCGCACGAGGTGGGAGCCACATGATGCGGCGGAGCCGATTGCGCGGTTCCCGACGTGCGCGCCGAGTCGGCGCAGGCGGCGACCACGCCGAGCGCGCCGATCAGGAAGGCGAGGGAAGGAAAGCGCGTCGTGCGGCGCATGGGGCGATCCGGCAGGGCAGTGGCGGAATGTTCGCCTACCGGCGCTGAACGCCGAGCGAGCCGAAGCGCCGTGTCAGGAGGCCTCGCCGGCCGCGGGAGCGACGATTCCCGCCATCGCGAACGCGCGGATGCGCTCGCGGTCCACGGCATCGAAGGCACGGTACGGCAAGGGTACGGCGCCTTCCCCAAGCTCGAGCAGGAACCCGGGCCCGTAGGCGTGCAAGGCCTTCACGCGTGCCCACGGCACCGATGCGGTACCGAGCCGTGATCCGCGTGTCAGGCCTCGTGCGTCGATGACGAACGTGCAGCGGCCCAGGCGCAACGACTTGATCGCGAACGCGAACGTCGCGACGACGACCATCAGTACGCGCGCCTGCACGCGCTTCCATCGACCCGCATCGCGCAGCTCGGGATCGACATCGAACGCATGCTCGACCACGAACGCGAGGTACTCGCCGAGGCGGTAGCGCACCGTGAAGGCGACCGCATGCGGGTCGGTCACGAAGGGCTGCCCTTGCCGGCAGGGCCGATCCTGCCGGCCAGGTTCTCAAGTGACGACGCGACGTGCCGGGGCACGCCGCGTCGGCGGACGTCGATCACTTTTTCGCGGGACGCGCGAAGTCGGCGCCGGGCTTCCACTGGGGGAACGTGGCCTCGTCGGCGAGCTTGCGGCCGACCGCGTAGAGCGCCTCGAGGTCCTGCACGGTGCCACGGTAGTCCCAGTTCGGATCGTAGTTGTCGCCGGGCTTGTGGTAGCGGTTGCGCGTGTAGTCCTCGGCCGCGGCGCGACCGGCCGCCTCGCCACCCTCGACGAGGTCGAGGCCGCCCGACGCGTACAGCGCGGGAATGCCGGCGCGCGCGAAGTTGACGTGATCGGAGCGGAAGAAGAAGCCCTTCTCGGGTTCCTCGTCGCCGCCGACGATGCGGCCCTGCGCCTTCGCGACCTCCTCGATGTAGCCGTCGAGTTCGGACTGGCCGAGGCCGATCACGGTGACGTTCCTGGTCGGGCCGTCGACCGGCAGCGCGTCGAGGTTGATGTTGGCGGCGATCTTGTCGAGCGCGAACGGCGAGTGCGCGACGAAGTACTGCGCGCCGAGCAGGCCGGATTCCTCGAGCGTCACGGCCGTGAACACGACCGAGCGCTTCGGTGCCGGATCCTGCTTGGCGAACGCCTCGGCGATCTCGATGATGCCGGCGACGCCGGTCGCGTTGTCGATCGCGCCGTTGTAGACCTGGTCGCCCTGCAGTGACTCGTCCTTGCCGAGATGGTCCCAGTGCGCGGTGTAGACGATCGCCTCGTCGGGACGCTCGCTGCCCGGGATCATCGCGACGACGTTCTCGGAGCTGCTCGTGTCGACGCGGCTCTTGAAGCTCACCGAGAGCTTCGCGTCGAGCGCGGTCGGCTTGAAGCCGCGCACGTCGGCGCTCTTCTTGAGGGCGGCGAAATCGAGGCCCGAGCTCGCGAACAGGCGCGTCGCCGCGGCTTCGGTGAACCAGCCGGCGGTCTTGAGCTTCGGCGCGGGATCCTCGCTCGGCGGCAACGACTGGCGCGGCCCGTTCCAGCCGCTCTGCACGACGCCGAACGGATAACCGGCGCCGGCATCCTCATGCACGATGAATGCGGCGGCGGCGCCCTGGCGTGCGGCCTCCTCGTACTTGTAGGTCCAGCGGCCGTAGTAGGTCAGCGCCTTGCCCTTGAACAGTTCCGCATCCTGGTTGCCCCAGCCCGGATCGTTGACGAGCACGATGACGGTCTTGCCCTTGACGTCGAGGCCTGCGTAGTCGTTCCAGTCGGGAGCGTTGACGCCATAGCCGACGAACACGACGTCGGACGCCTTGAGCTCGACGTCGGTGCTGCCGTCGAGCGTGCCGACGACGGCGTCGCCCGTCAGCGAGAAGCTCTCGTTGCCCTTGCCGCCGGCGACCTCGATGGCGACCTTGTCGGCGTCGAGCAGCGTGGTGGTCTGCATCGGCACGGTCTGGAACCAGCTGCCCTTGTTGCCGGGTTTGAGGCCGGCACGCTCGAACTGGTCCTTGATGTAGGCCGTGGTCGCACGCTCGCCGAGCGTGCCGGGCTTGCGGCCTTCGAACTCGTCCGAGGACAGCGTCTTGACGCGCGCGGCGAAGTCCTCGGCCTTGATCTCGGGCGAGAAGCGGCCTTCGGAGGTCGGCACGACCGGGGCCGGCTTGGCCGCGACGGGTGCGGGAGGTGGCGTCGCCGGAGCGGCAGGCGCTTCAGCCTCCTGCTTGCCGCAGGCGGCGAGGGCGAGCGCGATCGCGCTGACGAGGGCGAGTCGAACCATGGACGGTCTCCGGGCGAGGGGAACCCCGATTCTAGTCCGCGCCGCGCGATCGCGCGCAAGGCCGCAAGTCACGATGCGGCACATGAAAATGCCCGCCCGGCGTCGCCGCCGGACGGGCATCCCCCTGCGGCACCGCGCGTCAGCGCTGTGCCAGACCGGAACTCACGATCACCTCGACGCGGCGGTTCTGCTGGCGACCGGCTTCGTTGCCGTTGCTCGCGACCGGATAGTCGGGGCCGAGGCCACGCGTGCGCAGGCGTGCATCCGGAATGCCCTGGCTCACGAGGTAGTTGCGCACCGTGTTGGCGCGGCGTGCCGACAGATCGATGTTGTAGGCGTGGTTGCCCGTCGAGTCCGTGTGGCCTTCGATGCTCACGCTGGCCTGCGGATCCTCGCGCAGCGCGGCGGCGAGCTGGTCGAGCGAGCGCGCAGCACCGGGCTTGAGCTCGGAGCGGTTGACCTCGAACAGCACGTCGCCGAGCGTCACGACGAGGCCACGTTCGGTCTGCTTGGTCTCGAGCTCGGTGAGCTTGCTGCGCATCGTTTCGAGTTCGCTGCGCGCAGCGAGAGCATCCGCACGTGCGAGCTCCGCGGCGCGGCGCTCGGATTCGGCCGTCGCGAGCGCCGAGCTCGCGGCGAGGCGTGCATCCGCCGCTTCGCGGGCGCGCACGTCGACGAGCAGGCGGTCACGCTCGATGCCGAGCTCCTTGCCGCGCGTCTCGGCGTAGCGCGCGAGGCCGTTCGCCTCGGCCGTCTGCACGAGGCGGTCGGCGATGTAGATGCCGTGGCGGAACATCGGCTCCTTGAGCTGGCGATGCTCGGCGGCGAGCAGCGACACCGCGGCGTCGGCGCGACCGATCTCCTCGACCGCGTTCGGTGCGATCGCGGGATCAGAACGCAGGCGCGTGACCTCGTCCTGCAGGCGCACGATCTCGGGCGGCGGGCCCTTCGGCGTCGAGGCACACGCGGCGAGCAGGGCGACGGCGAGCAGCGGGGTGGCGCGGCGGATGACGGTGTTCATGCTCAGACTCCCGGGCGGGCGAGTTCGCGGCGCAGCGTCTGCACGCTCGCGTCGATCTCGGCAGTGGCGGATTCGGCACGTGCCTGGCGGGCACGCGAGGCGGCGAGGTCGGCGTCGGCCTTGGCCTTTTCCGCATTCATCGCACTGTCGGTCCAGTTGCGGCGCTCGAGCGCGCCGCGTGCGGCGACGAGGTTGTCGCGTGCCGACGCGTAGTCGGGAGCCGCCGCGGCGCCGGCATCGGCGCGTTCGGCCGCCTGCACGGCCGTCTCGGCCTGGGCGAGGGCGATCTCGGCGTCCTTGCGGTCGGCGGCGAACGCCGAGGCACTGCAGGTCGCGACGAGCAGCAGCAACAGGTAACGGGTCATGGGGTTTCTCCTGCAGGTGCGCGGCGGGCCGCGCGGCGTGGAACGTCGGTGGTGTGTCGGCACCACGATTCCACCGCTGCAGTGAACCTGAACCGAATTCAGGGGAGGTTCGGCGAGGTGAACCTTGCGTTCACGTCGCAGCGCCGGCGCACCGCACGAAGCAGGCGCCGGCGCGAGGCATCGCGAGCGTTACGGCGAGGTGCCGCTGAAGCGCTTCGCGGTGGCGCCCTTGATCTCGCCGACGCGCGCGGTGTCGCTCACGAACAGCTCGACCTCGCGGCGGAACTCGAGTGTGCCTTCGACGACCGCATTCGGGCCGATCACCACGCGCGGCAGCTTGGGCTTGCCGAACGACCAGCCGCTCGGCTTCTCGACGAGGATGCCGCGCTCGACGCGCGAGCCCGCGCCGATCTCGATGTCGCCGTTGACGGTCTCGATGCCGCCACCGACACGTGCCGATTCGAGACGGATGAGGCCATTGACGGTCGAGGCCTTGCCGGAAAGGTCGCTGCCTTCGCGCAGCGTCAGCGCACCGTTGACGGTCTCGGCGTCGCCGGCGACCTGCACGCGTGCGCCGATCGCGATGCGCCCGTTGACGGTCTCGACGGCTTCCAGCGACACGCCGGACTCGATGTCGATCGCGCCGTTGACCGTGGAGACCTTGCGCACGCGCGCGTTCTCGCCGATGCGGATCGCGCCGTTGACGGTGTCGACATCGCCGGCTTCCTGGCCGGCCTCGACGCGGATCGCGCCGTTGACCTTGCTGATGTCGTCGGCGGCATGGGCCGAAGCGGCGGTGAACGCGAGGGCGAGGGCGAGGCAGAGGGGGCGCAGCATGGTCGGTCTCCTTGGGGGTCGTGCGGCATGGGATGCGGCCGGAGGCGAAACCGTTTAAGCGCCCGGCGATGCTTCCGCTACCATGCCGCGTCGTTTCCCGCCGAGACCTGCCCGCCGATGTCCCGACCCAAGCCCGTCCTGCTGCTCATCCTCGATGGCTGGGGCCATCGCGAGGCGCACGAGCACAATGCGATCGCCAAGGCCGAGTGTCCGAACTGGCGCCGCCTGCTCGACGAATGCCCGCACACGCTGGTCGAGACGCACGGCCTCGCGGTGGGCCTGCCGGACGGGCAGATGGGCAACTCCGAAGTCGGCCACATGAACATCGGTTCGGGGCGCATCGTCTACCAGGACCTCACGCGCATCGACGCGGCGATCGCCGACGGCAGCTTCGCCTCGAATGCGGCACTCGTCTCGGCCTGCGACGCCGCAGTGACCTGCGGCAGCACGCTGCACCTGTTCGGCCTGCTCTCGCCGGGCGGCGTGCACAGCCACGAGGCGCACGTGCATGCGATGATCGCGCTCGCCGCCGCGCGTGGCGTCCCCCGCATCGCCGTGCACGCGTTCCTCGACGGCCGCGACACGCCGCCGCGCAGCGCCGGCGCATCGATCGATGCACTCGAAGCCTTGTGCACGGCCACGCCGGGTGCGTTCGTCGCGAGTGTCAGCGGCCGCTACTACGCGATGGACCGCGACCAGCGCTGGGATCGCGTGCAGAAGGCCTACGACGCGATCGCCGAGGCGCGCGCCGATCACGTCGCGGCGACTGCGCGTGCCGCGCTCGACGCGGCCTACGTGCGCGGCGAGAACGACGAGTTCGTGCTGCCGACCGTGATCGGCGAGGGCGCGCGCATCGCCGACGGCGATGCCGTGGTGTTCATGAACTTCCGCGCCGATCGCGCACGCCAGCTCACGCGCGTATTCGTCGACGCCGCGTTCGACCGCTTCGTGCGGTCGCGTCCGATCGCGCTGTCGGCGTTCGTGTCGCTGACCGAGTACGCCGCCGACCTGCCCGTCAGCGCGATCGCGTGGGGCGCACAGTCGATGGCCAACACGCTCGGCGAGTATCTCGCCGCGCTGGGCCTGAGCCAGCTGCGCATCGCCGAAACCGAGAAGTACGCCCATGTGACGTTCTTCTTCTCGGGCGGGCGCGAGGCGCCGTTCGAGCGCGAGGAGCGCATCCTCGTGCCGAGCCCGAAGGTCGCGACCTACGACCTGCAGCCCGAGATGAGCCTGCCCGAACTCACCGCCCGCCTCGTCGAGGCGATCCGCGGCGGGCGCTTCGATTTCATCGCCTGCAACGTCGCCAATGCCGACATGGTCGGCCACAGCGGCATCGAGGCCGCCGCGATCAAGGCGGTCGAGGCGATCGACGTGGCGCTCGGGCGCATCGTCGCGGCGATCCGCGAAAGCGGTGGCGAGATGCTCATCAGTGCCGACCACGGCAACCTCGAACAGATGCTCGACGGTGACGGCGTCGCCCATACCCAGCACACGGTCGGCCCCGTGCCACTGGTCTACGTCGGCCGCCCCGCCAAGCTGCAGCCCGGCGCCTTGCGCGACCTCGCGCCGAGTGCGCTCGCGCTCATGGGCCTGCCGCAGCCGGTCGAGATGACGGGCCGCAACCTGGTCGAGTTCCTCGCCTGATGCGCGTGCTCCTGGCCTGCGTGCTGTCGCTGCTCGTCGCTGCGACCGCGCAGGCACAGCCCGAGGATGCTGCGAAGCGCGCCGCCGAGGAGCAGGTCGCGCGCGGCAAGCTCGAGACGCTGCGCGCGCAGATCCGCGAGCTCACGGAGCAGCAGCGCGGCACCACCGGCGAGCGCGACGAGGCCACGCGCGCGCTGCGCACGCACGAGACCGCGATCGCAGGCGCCATCGGCGAGCTGCGCGCGCTCGACGCGCGCCTGGGCGGGCAGCAGGAAGAACTCGCCGGGCTCGAGGCGCAGCGCTCGACGCTGACGAAGGCGCTCGGCACGCAGCGCGAGGCGCTCGCGGCGCTGCTGCGCTCGGCCTACGCGCTCGGCCACGACGAGGAACTCAAGCTGCTGCTGCAGCAGGAGGACGTCGGCCGCATCGCGCGCGTCATGGCCTATCACCGCTATTTCCAGCGCGCGCGTGTCGAGCGGATCGACGGCCTGCTCGCCGACCTGCGCGCGCTCGCCGACGTGCAGACCGCGATCGAGGCCAAGAACGCCGACCTCAACGCGACGCGCGCCGAGCAGCAGGCGCGGGTCGCCGATCTGGAACGCGAGCGTGGCGAGCGTGCCACGCTGCTCGCCGACCTCGAGGCGCGCGTCAAGGACCAGCAGGCGCGCCTGGCCACGCTCGGCAAGGACGAGAAGGGCCTGCTCGATCTCATCGAGCGCCTGCGTGACGTGTTCGCCGACATCCCGCGCCAGCTCGACGGCTCGGCGCCGTTCGCGAGCCGACGTGGTGCGATGGGCTGGCCGGCCACCGGCAAGCTCGTCGCCGGTTTCGGCGGGCGCGATCCGTCCGGTCGGCGCCTGTCGGGCCTGCTCATCGGTGCCGAAGCCGGCAGCGACGTGCGCGCCGTCGGCCACGGCCGCGTCGCCTACGCTGATTGGCTCAAGGGTTACGGCCTGCTGCTCATCGTCGACCACGGCGACGGCTACATGAGCCTGTACGGCTACAACCAGGCCCTGCTCAAGGACGTCGGCGACTGGGTCGCGCCCGACGAGGCGATCGCCCAGGCCGGTGCGACCGGTGGCCAGTCGACGCCGGCGCTGTACTTCGAGCTGCGTCGCCAGGGCCAGCCGGTCGACCCGAAGCCGTGGCTGCGCGCACGCTGAGCGCGAACCGATCGCGCGCGCGAGGGTCTGACGTCATTCGGCACGCGCCTTCCGGGGCCGTTCCGCCAACCGCGCTATGATCGGCGCGATCCTGCCGAGGTATCCGTGATGTCCCGTTTTCCGCGTCGCTGCCTGCTCGCCCTTGTCGCCACGTTCGCCGGAGCCGTGCATGCGGCGGATCCGCCTGCTGCGCTTCAGGTCGAGGCCGACGAGGCTGAAACGGTAGCGGGCGAGGCACCCGCGCCCACGCCCGCCGGCATGCCGTCCACGGGCCAGATCAGCCTCGAGGACGTGCGCACGTTCACGGCGGTCATGAGCCTGGTCAAGCAGGCCTACGTCGAGGACGTCGACGACAAGGCGCTCATGCAGGCGGCGATCCGCGGCATGCTGGTCGGGCTCGACCCGCACAGCGAGTACCTCGAGTCGAGCGCACTCGACCAGCTCAGCGAGGACACCAGCGGCAGCTACCAGGGCCTCGGCATCGAGGTGACGACGCTCGACGGCACGCTGCGCGTGGTCTCGCCGATCGACGACACGCCGGCCGCGCGCGCCGGCATCAAGCCCGGCGACACGATCCTGCGCATCGACAACACGGTCGTGCAGGGCGAGAACGTCAACGAGGCGGTCGACCTGCTGCGCGGCAAGCCCGGCAGCGAGGTGACGCTGTCGATCCTGCGCGAAGGCGTCAGCGGCCCGCAGGAATTCAAGCTCAAGCGCGAGACGATCCGCGTCGTCAGCGTGCGCGGCCGCCTGCTCGATCCCGGTTATGCCTACCTGCGCATCAGCCAGTTCCAGCAGGAGACCGGCAGCGAGCTGCGCCGGCGCATCGACCGCCTGCAGAAGGAGAACGGCAAGCCGCTCGCGGGCGCGGTCATCGACCTGCGCAGCAACCCGGGTGGCCTGCTCACGGCAGCGGTCGAGGTCAGCGACACGCTGCTCGACAGCGGCACGATCGTGACCACGCGCGGACGGGTCAAGGAAGCCGAAATGGCGTTCCGCGCGACGCCGGGCGACGCCCTCAACGGCGCGCCGATCGTCGTGCTGATCGACCAGGGCTCGGCCTCGGCCGCGGAGATCGTCGCCGGTGCGCTCAAGGACAACCACCGCGCGCTGCTCATGGGGCGCCGCAGCTTCGGCAAGGGCTCGGTGCAGACCGTGCTGTCGCTCGACGAGCAGCATGCGATCAAGCTCACGACCGCGCGCTACTACACGCCGAGCGGCGTCTCGATCCAGGCCGCCGGCATCGCGCCCGACATCGAGCTCGCCGACCTGCAGCTCACCGAGAGCGACCGCGATCCGTACCCGATCGCGAGCGAGCGCGACCTGCGCAACCACCTGCGCGGCGACAACGAGACTCCCGGCGCGACGCCACCCGTGACGACGCCGCTCGTGCGCAGCGAAGCGCCGCGCGACTACGCGCTCAGCGAGGCGCTCAACGCCCTCAAGGCGATGGCGCTGCAGCGGCGTCCGCCGCCGGCGGCGAATGCCGGCAAGGGCTGATCGTCGCCACATCATCCGTTCGATGCGATGCCCCGCGGCACGTGTCGGCGCCGCGCTGCGGTCGTCGGCGATGTCGGGCACGCGATGCCGCGCGTCCTGACCGCGTGACGGAAGGAGGCCTGCGTCCGGGCGGGCGGCTGGTTCGCGTGCCTGCGCTATGCTCGCGAATGCCCGCCCCGGAAGGACGCCAGCCTTGAAGTCTCCGCTGCCGACACGCTACTGGTTCTTCGCCGCGGTCGTGATCGCGTTCATCGCCTCGCTCGTGCTGTGGAACGACGGCTGGGCCTGGCGCGTGCTCGCGCTCGCGAGCGGCGTCCTCACGGTGGTCGGCGTCACCGACATCGCGCAGACGCGCCGCACGCTGCCGCGCAACTTCCCGATCCTCGCCCACGTGCGGTATTTCTTCGAGACGATCCGGCCGATGATGCGCCAGTACGTCGTCGAGGCCGACGACGACGAGGTGCCCTTCTCGCACGACCAGCGTGCGATCGTGTACCAGCGCGCCAAGCTCGCGCTCGAGACGCGTCCGTTCGGCACCGAGCGCAATGTCTACGCGGCCAACTACGAGTGGATCAACCACTCGATGATGCCGACCGAGATCGAGCACCACGATTTCCGCGTGCCGGTCGGCGGACCCGACTGCACGCAGCCGTACTCGGCGAGCGTGTTCAACATCTCGGCGATGAGCTTCGGCTCGCTGTCGCCGAACGCGATACGTGCGCTCAACGAAGGCGCGCGTCGCGGCGGCTTCTACCACGACACCGGCGAAGGCTCGCTGTCGCCGTACCACCGCGAGATGGGCGGCGACGTCGTCTGGGAACTCGGCTCGGGCTACTTCGGCGCCTGCGAACGCGCCGGCGTGTTCAGCGAGGAGCGCTTCGTCGAACGCGCCGTGCTGCCGCAGGTGCGCATGATCGAGCTCAAGCTCTCGCAAGGCGCCAAGCCCGGCCACGGCGGCATGCTGCCCGGGGCCAAGGTGACGCGCGAGATCGCGCTGACGCGCGGCGTGCCCGAGGGCGAGGACTGCATCTCGCCCGCGCGCCATTCGGCGTTCGACACGCCCGAAGGCCTGCTGCGCTTCATCGCGCGCCTGCGCACGCTGTCGGGCGGCAAGCCGACCGGGTTCAAGCTCGCGATCGGCCATCCTTGGGAATGGTTCGGCATCGCCAAGGCGATGCTCACGACTGGCATCCGTCCCGACTTCATCGTCGTCGACGGCGGCGAGGGCGGCACCGGCGCGGCGCCGATGGAGTTCGCCGACCATGTCGGCGCGCCGCTGCGCGAGGCGCTGCTGCTCGTGCACAACACGCTGGTCGGGCTCGGTCTGCGCGACGAGGTGCGCATCGGCGCGGCCGGCAAGATCATCACCGGATTCGACGTCGCGCGCACGCTCGCGCTCGGCGCCGACTGGTGCAACGCCGCGCGCGGCTTCATGTTCGCGCTCGGCTGCATCCAGTCGCAGACCTGCCACACCGACCATTGCCCGACCGGCGTCGCGACGCAGGATGCCAAGCGCTGGCGCGCGCTCGACGTGCCCGACAAGGCCGAGCGCGTGAAGAACTTCCAGCAGAACACGCTGCGCGCGCTGCGCGAGCTCGTCGCGGCCGCCGGCCTGCGCCATCCCGGCGAGCTCGGCCCCGAGCACATCATCCGCCGCGTGTCGGGCAACGAGGTGCGCTCGCTCGCCGTGCTCTATCCCTTCGTGCGCCCCGGCGAACTGCTCGACGGCGTGCCCGAGCACGCGGTGTTCCAGCGCTTCTGGCCCGAGGCGCGCGCCGACGCGTTCACGCCGCCGGCGGGCGTCGCCGAGATGCGCTGGAGCAAGCTGGTCTGAGCGCCCGTTACTGGATCAGGTCGGCCTGCTTCGTCGAGGTGTACCAGAGCAGGCCGAAGTGGCCCCACGTGTACGTGGTGCTCGTGTCCTCGCCCGCGATCGACGAGGCGTGCACGCCGGCGACCGTGCACACGCCGGTCGCGCAGACGATCTCGTCGTAGTAGGACTTGATCGAGTGCACGCGCGCGCCGAAGCGCTTGCCCGCGATGCCGTTGAGGAACGGGCTGTTGACCGACAGGCCCCAGGCGCCACACGTGCTGGTCCAGACGTTGTACGGATAGGTGCCGCAGCTGCGCAGGCCGCGGAACGCGCCGGCGATGCCGACGAAGCTGTCGACGTAGTTCTTCATGCCGAGACGATCGATCACGCGCGCGGCCAGCGTCGCGCCCATCGAGTGGCCGATCACGTCGATGCGGCCCGTGCACGACGAGGCGATCGCGTCGATCAGCGCATTCTCGACCGGTGTCTCTTCGCTGCCGAGGTGGTCGTTGCAGGCCGCGCACGAGGTGCCCCACGACGGGCGGATGATCTGCGCGGAGGTGTAGCCGCGCGCGAGCAGGGTATTCGTCGTGTTGACGAAATCAGAGGGGCTGCCCGTGTTGCCGTGCACGAGCACGACGTTGTCGACGCAGGCGGCGTGGGCGAGGCCCGCGCCGGCGAGACAGAGCGCGGCGAGCGCGCGCGAGACGGTACGCATGATGCTTCCTCCCGAGGTGCCCCGAAGGGCTGGCCCGGGCCAGCGTAGTCGCCGCGTCGCGTAGCCGCCGTCGTACTTTGGTACGACGGCGGAGCGTGACTCAGTGCACGGCGAGCTCGCCGTGGTCGTGGTGGTCGTCGCCGCCACGCAACGCGAGTGCGGCGCGGTAGTCGCGCAGGTCGGCGTCGTCGATGACGGCGGCCGACGCGCGCGGCGTAGCGCCTGCGACGATGCGCGACCCGAGCCCGGCGTAGAGGAAACGCTCGCCGAAGGCCTTGCGGAACGCCGCGAACGCGGGCTCGCCCGTGCAGTGTCCCGGCGCGAGGTACTTCACCTTGAAGCGCTGGTCGAGCGCGGTCGCGAGCGTGCCGATCGCGGCGTCGTCGGCGACCACGAGGTGGAAGCCGCGCGCGATGAGCTGGATGCGCGGATCGATCGCGGTCGCGGCCTCAACGATGCGGTCCAGGCCCGGATGCGAGCAGCCGACGACGAGCACGGTGCCGTTCGTCGTCTCGAGCGCGAGCGAGAGCTCGCGCAGCTCCAGCGTGCCGGTCTTGTCGGACACGAGCGCGATCAGGTGCACGCCCGGCGCGACCTCGATCGTCTTGTCGACGAGCGCGATGTTGGCCTTCGGCCACGCCGAGCCGAAGCGCAGCGTCTCGGGCGGGGTGCCGTCGAAGTAGCGCTGCTCGGCCGGCAGAGAGGCATCGCGGCGGTAGAACGTGGCGGGCAGGTCACCGCCATAGACGCCGAAGCCTTCCTTCGGCGCATAGATCTTCACCTTCGGGTTGACCGCGAGCAGATGGTCCATGCCGCCCATGTGGTCGCCGTGGCGATGCGACATGACCACGAAGTCGAGCTTCGCGAGGTCGACCTTCTTGGCCTCGACGTTGCGGCGGAACACTTCGGGATCGTTGCCGGTGTCGAACAGGATGCGCGTGTCGCCGTACTCGACCAGTGCCGCGTAGCCCCAGTCCTTGTGCGTGCCCGCGTCCTTGCCGAACGCGTCGTAGAGCACGGTCACGGTCGCCTCGGCGGGCTTCGTGGCCGGCGCGGCGTGGGCTGTCATGGCGAGGCAGGCGAGTGCGCAGGCGGCGGCGAACAGCGGGGCGAGGCGGGACATCGGAGGGCTCCGGGCGGGCGAGCCCCCGATCATGCGTCGCGCCGGCGGCACCGGCCCATGCCCGCCTGCCATATCGATATGGCAGGCAGTGGCGCCTGCTCAGCGCGTGCCTTCGCGGCGGTCGATGCGGTGCAGGACGGGCGAGGCCGGTGACGAGCGCAACGGGCGGCGCGGGATCCACGCGCGCCCGTTCGGATCGAACAGCGATTCGACGCGACCGTGGCGGTCGAGGCGCGCGATGCGTTCGCGTGGCAGGCCGCCGAACGAGGCGAAGCCGCCCGCGACGATGACCTGGCCTTCGCGCTGCACGGTGATGCGGTCGATCCACGCATCGGCGCCGACGGCGAAGCGTGCATCCACGCGTCCTTCGGCGGTCACGCAGGCGAGGTTGTGGCGTGCGTGGCCGTCGACATGTGTGAACGCGCCACCGACGAGGGTCGCGCCGTCGGGCAGCGTCGCCAGCGCGAGCACGGTGCCGTCCACGCCAGGATCGAACGCGGTGTCGACCGTGCCGTCGGCACGCAGGCGCGCGAGGCCTGCGCGCGCCACCCCGCCGACGTTCGCGAACACGCCCCCGATCAGCACGCCACCGACGGCGTCGAGCGCGATCGCGCAGACCGCACCATCCACGGACGCAGGCTGGTGGCGATGCAGGCGGTCGTCGGCACCGAGCCGCACGAACCACGTCGGCGCCGCATCTGCCCACGCGCCGAAGCGACCGCCGAGCAGATGCCCGCCATCGGGCATCGCCACGCAGGCGTACACGGCGTCACGAACGCGCGCGTCGAGGCGTGCGTGCAGGCGTGCGGGCAGGATGCAGGGGCGGGGTGGCGCGGCGGTCATGCAACGTTTCCGGACCCCTCGGAATCACGAGGGTGTGCGGAGGCGTACGGAAAACCGGCCGGATGGGTGACAATCGTCTTTTTCTGCGGCGCACCATCCCGCGTGTGCCGTGACGAGGGTTTCCGGATGACATCGTTTTTCCCGCGCCTCGCGCTCGCCGCCTGCGGCGTGGCCGGTCTTGCCGCGTGTGCCACGGCTTCACGCCCGGTGGCGAGCGTGGCCGCACCGCCGATCGACGTGCCGTCGATCGACCGCCCCGGCGGTGAGACGCCCGAGTGGTGGTACCGCGCCGGCGCCGCGACGGCCGCGGCGCAACGCGGGGACGCGCCGCCGCGCGCCCGCAACGTGATCGTGTTCCTCGGCGACGGCATGGGGATCTCGACGATCGCCGCGGCGCGCGTGCTCGCGGGCCAGCGTGAAGGACGCTCGGGCGAGGAGACGCGCCTGTCGTTCGAGGATTTTCCGTACACGGCGCTGAGCCGCACCTACGAAGTGGACGCGCAGACCGCCGACTCGTCCGGCACGATGAGCGCGATCATGACCGGCGTGAAGACGCGCTTCGGTGTCATCTCGGTCAACCAGCGCACGCAGCGCCGCAACTGCGCGACGCTGGCCGGCAACGAGGCGGTGACGGCGCTCGAGCTCGCCAGCGTGGCCGGCCTCGCCACCGGCGTCGTCTCGACCGCGCGCCTGACCCACGCCACGCCCGCAGCAACCTACGGCCACTCGCCCGATCGCAACTGGGAGGCCGACGTCTCGCTGCCGGCGGCGGCCGTGGCCGAAGGCTGTGTCGACCTCGCGCGCCAGTTCGCCGGGTACGACGTCGGTCGTGGCATCGACGTGACGTTCGCGGGCGGGCGCGCATGGTTCATGCCGGATACGACGCCTGACCCCGAGTATCCGGCGCTGCGCGGCAAGCGCCGCGACGGTCGCGACCTCGTCGCCGAATGGTCGGCCGTGCCGGGCTCGACCTACGTCTGGAACCAGGCCCAGTTCGACGCCTTGCCGGTGCCGAGGCAGGGGCGCGTGCTCGGCCTCTTCGAACCCGACCACATGCGTTACGAGCATGATCGCGTCACCGACGGCGCCGGCGAGCCCTCGCTCGCCGAGCTCACGCGCAAGGCGATCACGCTGCTGCGCGACGATCCGGAAGGCTACTTCCTCATGGTCGAAGGTGGCCGCATCGACCATGCCCACCACGGCAGCAACGCGTTCCGCGCGCTGTCGGAGACGGTCGCGCTGTCGGACGCGGTGCGCGCCGCGGCGGAGATGACCTCGGCCGACGACACGCTGATCCTCGTCACCGCCGATCACAGCCACACGCTCACGATCGCGGGCTATCCGGTGCGCGGCAATCCGATCCTCGGCAAGGTGCGCGGGCTGTCCTTCGAGGGGGCGCCGAGCGACACGCTCGCGCACGATGCGACGGGCCGCACCTACACGACGCTCGGCTATGCGAACGGCTCGGGCTACCTCGGTGCCTCGAACCTGCAGCCCGAAGGTCCGAAGCATTTCCCGCACGAGCCCAAGCGCTTCGCCGCACAAGGGCCCGACCGCCATCCGCTCGACGACGTCGACACCGCGCATCCGGACTACCAGCAGGAGTCGGGCGTGCCGCTGGCCAGCGAGACGCACGGCGGCGAAGATGTCGCGGTGTTCGCGCGTGGCCCCGGTGCCGAGGCCGTTCGTGGTTCGCTCGAGCAGAACGTGCTGTTCCACCTCGTCGTGCAGGCGCAGCCCGGCCTGCGCCGCGTGCTGTGCGAACTCGGCACCTGCGATGCGCACGGACGGTCGGTGACGCCTCCTGCGCATGCTGCACTGCCGCGCAAGCCGGACTGACGAGCGGCGCGATCCCGCGCCGCAGGAATCGATGGCGGCCGGCTCCCCGCGAGACTATTCTTCACAATGTTCACATGGCGGGCCCTGACCCGCCCCCGGTCCGGTGGAGGGTGGTCCACCGGCCGGGAAGGGCGTGAAACAAGGGGAACATCATGTCGAGCCGATGGATCGTCCGCGCGCTGTGCGCGCTGCTCGTGGCCGGATCGCTGCCTGCGATCGCGCAGACCTACACCTATTCCGTCTACGTCGATACCGACGCGGACCCTGCCACCGGTTGCGTCGAAGCCCCCGCGGGCGGTGCCGAGGTGCGCCTCGACGTGGTGGTCGCCGGTGGCAGCTCGCCGCAGGTGACCTCGATGACGCGCCACCGCTGCAGCGGTGGCGCGTTCGGCGCCGGTACGTCGCTCGGCGCGGGCTATCCGGTCGGTGTCGGCAACGGCATCGCCGGTACCGATACGGTCGAAATCGCCGATGCGCTTGGCCAATTCCAGGTCGGCGCAGCCGCGCGCTTCACGGTCGCGGTCGTGGCACGCAGCGCAGCCGGCAGCGACGACATGCTCGCCGGTGCGGACGGCGGTCCGATCGTGGTCGGCCTGCCGGCGATCGCGATCCCGACGCTGGCCTGGCCGGCCGTGCTGCTGCTCGCGACGCTGATGGCCTTCGCCGGCGCGCGCCGCGCACGGCGTCTCAAGGCGGCGTGGCGCCTCGTCGGCCTCGTGCTGCTCGGCAGCAGCGGCGCGCTCGCGGCGAACTTCGTGGTCGACGGCCTGACCGGCGACTGGAGCGGCGTCGGCCCGCTCGCGGTCGACGCGGCCGGTGACGCGACGAGCGGCGAGGCCGGCATCGACCTGCGCGCGTTCTTCGCCGCGATCGAGAACGGCCGCGTGTTCATGCGCATCGACGTGACCAACACGCGCAACACGCCGCCGACCGCGACGCCGACGTCGGCGACCACGCTCGAGGACACCGCCGTCACGCTGACCTTGTCCGGCGTCGATCCGGAAGGCGAGGCGCTCGTGTTCGCGATCGCCACTCCGCCCACGCAGGGCACGCTCGGGCCGGTCACGTCGACCACGCCGTCGACCGCCACGGTCACCTACACCCCGGACACCGACCGCAACGGCAGCGACAGCTTCACGTTCACGGCCGGCGACGGCCAGGGCGTCTCGATCCCGGCCACGGCGGCGGTGACGATCACGCCGGTCAACGACGCACCCGAATTCACGCCGCAGGATCCGCCGGCGGTCGACGAGGATGCGGGCCCGCAGACCTCGACCGTCGCGACCGGGGTCCGCCCCGGTCCGGCCACGGCGACCGACGAGTCCGGCCAGGCCCTCACGTTCGTGATCACCGCGAACGGCAACCCGACGCTGTTCGACGGCACGCCGACGATCAGTCCGGCCGGCGTGCTGAGCTGGACACCGGCGGCGGGCCAGAACGGCACCGCGGCGCTCACCGTCGTGTTGCGCGACGACGGCGGCACCGCGAACGGTGGCGTCGACGAGAGCGCCCCGCAGACGATCACGATCACCGTGAATGTGGTCGACGATCCACCGGTGGTCACGGCGGGTGGCACGCTGGCCTGGACCGAGGGTGATGCGCCGGCGATCCTCGATGCCGGCGTGACCGTCACCGATCCCGACAGCACCGACCTCGTCGGCGCGGCCGTGCAGATCACGACGGGCCTGCAGTCCGATGCCGACGTGCTGTCGTTCGCGAACACGCCGACGATCACGGGTGTCTACACGGCCGCGACCGGCATGCTCGTGCTGAGCGGCACCGACACGGTTGCGAACTACCAGGTCGCGCTGCGCGGCATCCGTTTCGAGAACACCTCGCAGGATCCGACGACGTCGCCGCGCACGCTCGCCTGGACCGCCACCGACGACACCGGCGCGACGAGCACGCCCGCGACCGGGACGATCACGGTCACGGCCGTCAACGACGCCCCGACCCTCGAGGCCGATCACGGTGACGTTCCTGGTCGGGCCGTCGACCGGCAGCGCGTCGAGGTTGATGTTGGCGGCGATCTTGTCGAGCGCGAACGGCGAGTGCGCGACGAAGTACTGCGCGCCGAGCAGGCCGGATTCCTCGAGCGTCACGGCCGTGAACACGACCGAGCGCTTCGGTGCCGGATCCTGCTTGGCGAACGCCTCGGCGATCTCGATGATGCCGGCGACGCCGGTCGCGTTGTCGATCGCGCCGTTGTAGACCTGGTCGCCCTGCAGTGACTCGTCCTTGCCGAGATGGTCCCAGTGCGCGGTGTAGACGATCGCCTCGTCGGGACGCTCGCTGCCCGGGATCATCGCGACGACGTTCTCGGAGCTGCTCGTGTCGACGCGGCTCTTGAAGCTCACCGAGAGCTTCGCGTCGAGCGCGGTCGGCTTGAAGCCGCGCACGTCGGCGCTCTTCTTGAGGGCGGCGAAATCGAGGCCCGAGCTCGCGAACAGGCGCGTCGCCGCGGCTTCGGTGAACCAGCCGGCGGTCTTGAGCTTCGGCGCGGGATCCTCGCTCGGCGGCAACGACTGGCGCGGCCCGTTCCAGCCGCTCTGCACGACGCCGAACGGATAACCGGCGCCGGCATCCTCATGCACGATGAATGCGGCGGCGGCGCCCTGGCGTGCGGCCTCCTCGTACTTGTAGGTCCAGCGGCCGTAGTAGGTCAGCGCCTTGCCCTTGAACAGTTCCGCATCCTGGTTGCCCCAGCCCGGATCGTTGACGAGCACGATGACGGTCTTGCCCTTGACGTCGAGGCCTGCGTAGTCGTTCCAGTCGGGAGCGTTGACGCCATAGCCGACGAACACGACGTCGGACGCCTTGAGCTCGACGTCGGTGCTGCCGTCGAGCGTGCCGACGACGGCGTCGCCCGTCAGCGAGAAGCTCTCGTTGCCCTTGCCGCCGGCGACCTCGATGGCGACCTTGTCGGCGTCGAGCAGCGTGGTGGTCTGCATCGGCACGGTCTGGAACCAGCTGCCCTTGTTGCCGGGTTTGAGGCCGGCACGCTCGAACTGGTCCTTGATGTAGGCCGTGGTCGCACGCTCGCCGAGCGTGCCGGGCTTGCGGCCTTCGAACTCGTCCGAGGACAGCGTCTTGACGCGCGCGGCGAAGTCCTCGGCCTTGATCTCGGGCGAGAAGCGGCCTTCGGAGGTCGGCACGACCGGGGCCGGCTTGGCCGCGACGGGTGCGGGAGGTGGCGTCGCCGGAGCGGCAGGCGCTTCAGCCTCCTGCTTGCCGCAGGCGGCGAGGGCGAGCGCGATCGCGCTGACGAGGGCGAGTCGAACCATGGACGGTCTCCGGGCGAGGGGAACCCCGATTCTAGTCCGCGCCGCGCGATCGCGCGCAAGGCCGCAAGTCACGATGCGGCACATGAAAATGCCCGCCCGGCGTCGCCGCCGGACGGGCATCCCCCTGCGGCACCGCGCGTCAGCGCTGTGCCAGACCGGAACTCACGATCACCTCGACGCGGCGGTTCTGCTGGCGACCGGCTTCGTTGCCGTTGCTCGCGACCGGATAGTCGGGGCCGAGGCCACGCGTGCGCAGGCGTGCATCCGGAATGCCCTGGCTCACGAGGTAGTTGCGCACCGTGTTGGCGCGGCGTGCCGACAGATCGATGTTGTAGGCGTGGTTGCCCGTCGAGTCCGTGTGGCCTTCGATGCTCACGCTGGCCTGCGGATCCTCGCGCAGCGCGGCGGCGAGCTGGTCGAGCGAGCGCGCAGCACCGGGCTTGAGCTCGGAGCGGTTGACCTCGAACAGCACGTCGCCGAGCGTCACGACGAGGCCACGTTCGGTCTGCTTGGTCTCGAGCTCGGTGAGCTTGCTGCGCATCGTTTCGAGTTCGCTGCGCGCAGCGAGAGCATCCGCACGTGCGAGCTCCGCGGCGCGGCGCTCGGATTCGGCCGTCGCGAGCGCCGAGCTCGCGGCGAGGCGTGCATCCGCCGCTTCGCGGGCGCGCACGTCGACGAGCAGGCGGTCACGCTCGATGCCGAGCTCCTTGCCGCGCGTCTCGGCGTAGCGCGCGAGGCCGTTCGCCTCGGCCGTCTGCACGAGGCGGTCGGCGATGTAGATGCCGTGGCGGAACATCGGCTCCTTGAGCTGGCGATGCTCGGCGGCGAGCAGCGACACCGCGGCGTCGGCGCGACCGATCTCCTCGACCGCGTTCGGTGCGATCGCGGGATCAGAACGCAGGCGCGTGACCTCGTCCTGCAGGCGCACGATCTCGGGCGGCGGGCCCTTCGGCGTCGAGGCACACGCGGCGAGCAGGGCGACGGCGAGCAGCGGGGTGGCGCGGCGGATGACGGTGTTCATGCTCAGACTCCCGGGCGGGCGAGTTCGCGGCGCAGCGTCTGCACGCTCGCGTCGATCTCGGCAGTGGCGGATTCGGCACGTGCCTGGCGGGCACGCGAGGCGGCGAGGTCGGCGTCGGCCTTGGCCTTTTCCGCATTCATCGCACTGTCGGTCCAGTTGCGGCGCTCGAGCGCGCCGCGTGCGGCGACGAGGTTGTCGCGTGCCGACGCGTAGTCGGGAGCCGCCGCGGCGCCGGCATCGGCGCGTTCGGCCGCCTGCACGGCCGTCTCGGCCTGGGCGAGGGCGATCTCGGCGTCCTTGCGGTCGGCGGCGAACGCCGAGGCACTGCAGGTCGCGACGAGCAGCAGCAACAGGTAACGGGTCATGGGGTTTCTCCTGCAGGTGCGCGGCGGGCCGCGCGGCGTGGAACGTCGGTGGTGTGTCGGCACCACGATTCCACCGCTGCAGTGAACCTGAACCGAATTCAGGGGAGGTTCGGCGAGGTGAACCTTGCGTTCACGTCGCAGCGCCGGCGCACCGCACGAAGCAGGCGCCGGCGCGAGGCATCGCGAGCGTTACGGCGAGGTGCCGCTGAAGCGCTTCGCGGTGGCGCCCTTGATCTCGCCGACGCGCGCGGTGTCGCTCACGAACAGCTCGACCTCGCGGCGGAACTCGAGTGTGCCTTCGACGACCGCATTCGGGCCGATCACCACGCGCGGCAGCTTGGGCTTGCCGAACGACCAGCCGCTCGGCTTCTCGACGAGGATGCCGCGCTCGACGCGCGAGCCCGCGCCGATCTCGATGTCGCCGTTGACGGTCTCGATGCCGCCACCGACACGTGCCGATTCGAGACGGATGAGGCCATTGACGGTCGAGGCCTTGCCGGAAAGGTCGCTGCCTTCGCGCAGCGTCAGCGCACCGTTGACGGTCTCGGCGTCGCCGGCGACCTGCACGCGTGCGCCGATCGCGATGCGCCCGTTGACGGTCTCGACGGCTTCCAGCGACACGCCGGACTCGATGTCGATCGCGCCGTTGACCGTGGAGACCTTGCGCACGCGCGCGTTCTCGCCGATGCGGATCGCGCCGTTGACGGTGTCGACATCGCCGGCTTCCTGGCCGGCCTCGACGCGGATCGCGCCGTTGACCTTGCTGATGTCGTCGGCGGCATGGGCCGAAGCGGCGGTGAACGCGAGGGCGAGGGCGAGGCAGAGGGGGCGCAGCATGGTCGGTCTCCTTGGGGGTCGTGCGGCATGGGATGCGGCCGGAGGCGAAACCGTTTAAGCGCCCGGCGATGCTTCCGCTACCATGCCGCGTCGTTTCCCGCCGAGACCTGCCCGCCGATGTCCCGACCCAAGCCCGTCCTGCTGCTCATCCTCGATGGCTGGGGCCATCGCGAGGCGCACGAGCACAATGCGATCGCCAAGGCCGAGTGTCCGAACTGGCGCCGCCTGCTCGACGAATGCCCGCACACGCTGGTCGAGACGCACGGCCTCGCGGTGGGCCTGCCGGACGGGCAGATGGGCAACTCCGAAGTCGGCCACATGAACATCGGTTCGGGGCGCATCGTCTACCAGGACCTCACGCGCATCGACGCGGCGATCGCCGACGGCAGCTTCGCCTCGAATGCGGCACTCGTCTCGGCCTGCGACGCCGCAGTGACCTGCGGCAGCACGCTGCACCTGTTCGGCCTGCTCTCGCCGGGCGGCGTGCACAGCCACGAGGCGCACGTGCATGCGATGATCGCGCTCGCCGCCGCGCGTGGCGTCCCCCGCATCGCCGTGCACGCGTTCCTCGACGGCCGCGACACGCCGCCGCGCAGCGCCGGCGCATCGATCGATGCACTCGAAGCCTTGTGCACGGCCACGCCGGGTGCGTTCGTCGCGAGTGTCAGCGGCCGCTACTACGCGATGGACCGCGACCAGCGCTGGGATCGCGTGCAGAAGGCCTACGACGCGATCGCCGAGGCGCGCGCCGATCACGTCGCGGCGACTGCGCGTGCCGCGCTCGACGCGGCCTACGTGCGCGGCGAGAACGACGAGTTCGTGCTGCCGACCGTGATCGGCGAGGGCGCGCGCATCGCCGACGGCGATGCCGTGGTGTTCATGAACTTCCGCGCCGATCGCGCACGCCAGCTCACGCGCGTATTCGTCGACGCCGCGTTCGACCGCTTCGTGCGGTCGCGTCCGATCGCGCTGTCGGCGTTCGTGTCGCTGACCGAGTACGCCGCCGACCTGCCCGTCAGCGCGATCGCGTGGGGCGCACAGTCGATGGCCAACACGCTCGGCGAGTATCTCGCCGCGCTGGGCCTGAGCCAGCTGCGCATCGCCGAAACCGAGAAGTACGCCCATGTGACGTTCTTCTTCTCGGGCGGGCGCGAGGCGCCGTTCGAGCGCGAGGAGCGCATCCTCGTGCCGAGCCCGAAGGTCGCGACCTACGACCTGCAGCCCGAGATGAGCCTGCCCGAACTCACCGCCCGCCTCGTCGAGGCGATCCGCGGCGGGCGCTTCGATTTCATCGCCTGCAACGTCGCCAATGCCGACATGGTCGGCCACAGCGGCATCGAGGCCGCCGCGATCAAGGCGGTCGAGGCGATCGACGTGGCGCTCGGGCGCATCGTCGCGGCGATCCGCGAAAGCGGTGGCGAGATGCTCATCAGTGCCGACCACGGCAACCTCGAACAGATGCTCGACGGTGACGGCGTCGCCCATACCCAGCACACGGTCGGCCCCGTGCCACTGGTCTACGTCGGCCGCCCCGCCAAGCTGCAGCCCGGCGCCTTGCGCGACCTCGCGCCGAGTGCGCTCGCGCTCATGGGCCTGCCGCAGCCGGTCGAGATGACGGGCCGCAACCTGGTCGAGTTCCTCGCCTGATGCGCGTGCTCCTGGCCTGCGTGCTGTCGCTGCTCGTCGCTGCGACCGCGCAGGCACAGCCCGAGGATGCTGCGAAGCGCGCCGCCGAGGAGCAGGTCGCGCGCGGCAAGCTCGAGACGCTGCGCGCGCAGATCCGCGAGCTCACGGAGCAGCAGCGCGGCACCACCGGCGAGCGCGACGAGGCCACGCGCGCGCTGCGCACGCACGAGACCGCGATCGCAGGCGCCATCGGCGAGCTGCGCGCGCTCGACGCGCGCCTGGGCGGGCAGCAGGAAGAACTCGCCGGGCTCGAGGCGCAGCGCTCGACGCTGACGAAGGCGCTCGGCACGCAGCGCGAGGCGCTCGCGGCGCTGCTGCGCTCGGCCTACGCGCTCGGCCACGACGAGGAACTCAAGCTGCTGCTGCAGCAGGAGGACGTCGGCCGCATCGCGCGCGTCATGGCCTATCACCGCTATTTCCAGCGCGCGCGTGTCGAGCGGATCGACGGCCTGCTCGCCGACCTGCGCGCGCTCGCCGACGTGCAGACCGCGATCGAGGCCAAGAACGCCGACCTCAACGCGACGCGCGCCGAGCAGCAGGCGCGGGTCGCCGATCTGGAACGCGAGCGTGGCGAGCGTGCCACGCTGCTCGCCGACCTCGAGGCGCGCGTCAAGGACCAGCAGGCGCGCCTGGCCACGCTCGGCAAGGACGAGAAGGGCCTGCTCGATCTCATCGAGCGCCTGCGTGACGTGTTCGCCGACATCCCGCGCCAGCTCGACGGCTCGGCGCCGTTCGCGAGCCGACGTGGTGCGATGGGCTGGCCGGCCACCGGCAAGCTCGTCGCCGGTTTCGGCGGGCGCGATCCGTCCGGTCGGCGCCTGTCGGGCCTGCTCATCGGTGCCGAAGCCGGCAGCGACGTGCGCGCCGTCGGCCACGGCCGCGTCGCCTACGCTGATTGGCTCAAGGGTTACGGCCTGCTGCTCATCGTCGACCACGGCGACGGCTACATGAGCCTGTACGGCTACAACCAGGCCCTGCTCAAGGACGTCGGCGACTGGGTCGCGCCCGACGAGGCGATCGCCCAGGCCGGTGCGACCGGTGGCCAGTCGACGCCGGCGCTGTACTTCGAGCTGCGTCGCCAGGGCCAGCCGGTCGACCCGAAGCCGTGGCTGCGCGCACGCTGAGCGCGAACCGATCGCGCGCGCGAGGGTCTGACGTCATTCGGCACGCGCCTTCCGGGGCCGTTCCGCCAACCGCGCTATGATCGGCGCGATCCTGCCGAGGTATCCGTGATGTCCCGTTTTCCGCGTCGCTGCCTGCTCGCCCTTGTCGCCACGTTCGCCGGAGCCGTGCATGCGGCGGATCCGCCTGCTGCGCTTCAGGTCGAGGCCGACGAGGCTGAAACGGTAGCGGGCGAGGCACCCGCGCCCACGCCCGCCGGCATGCCGTCCACGGGCCAGATCAGCCTCGAGGACGTGCGCACGTTCACGGCGGTCATGAGCCTGGTCAAGCAGGCCTACGTCGAGGACGTCGACGACAAGGCGCTCATGCAGGCGGCGATCCGCGGCATGCTGGTCGGGCTCGACCCGCACAGCGAGTACCTCGAGTCGAGCGCACTCGACCAGCTCAGCGAGGACACCAGCGGCAGCTACCAGGGCCTCGGCATCGAGGTGACGACGCTCGACGGCACGCTGCGCGTGGTCTCGCCGATCGACGACACGCCGGCCGCGCGCGCCGGCATCAAGCCCGGCGACACGATCCTGCGCATCGACAACACGGTCGTGCAGGGCGAGAACGTCAACGAGGCGGTCGACCTGCTGCGCGGCAAGCCCGGCAGCGAGGTGACGCTGTCGATCCTGCGCGAAGGCGTCAGCGGCCCGCAGGAATTCAAGCTCAAGCGCGAGACGATCCGCGTCGTCAGCGTGCGCGGCCGCCTGCTCGATCCCGGTTATGCCTACCTGCGCATCAGCCAGTTCCAGCAGGAGACCGGCAGCGAGCTGCGCCGGCGCATCGACCGCCTGCAGAAGGAGAACGGCAAGCCGCTCGCGGGCGCGGTCATCGACCTGCGCAGCAACCCGGGTGGCCTGCTCACGGCAGCGGTCGAGGTCAGCGACACGCTGCTCGACAGCGGCACGATCGTGACCACGCGCGGACGGGTCAAGGAAGCCGAAATGGCGTTCCGCGCGACGCCGGGCGACGCCCTCAACGGCGCGCCGATCGTCGTGCTGATCGACCAGGGCTCGGCCTCGGCCGCGGAGATCGTCGCCGGTGCGCTCAAGGACAACCACCGCGCGCTGCTCATGGGGCGCCGCAGCTTCGGCAAGGGCTCGGTGCAGACCGTGCTGTCGCTCGACGAGCAGCATGCGATCAAGCTCACGACCGCGCGCTACTACACGCCGAGCGGCGTCTCGATCCAGGCCGCCGGCATCGCGCCCGACATCGAGCTCGCCGACCTGCAGCTCACCGAGAGCGACCGCGATCCGTACCCGATCGCGAGCGAGCGCGACCTGCGCAACCACCTGCGCGGCGACAACGAGACTCCCGGCGCGACGCCACCCGTGACGACGCCGCTCGTGCGCAGCGAAGCGCCGCGCGACTACGCGCTCAGCGAGGCGCTCAACGCCCTCAAGGCGATGGCGCTGCAGCGGCGTCCGCCGCCGGCGGCGAATGCCGGCAAGGGCTGATCGTCGCCACATCATCCGTTCGATGCGATGCCCCGCGGCACGTGTCGGCGCCGCGCTGCGGTCGTCGGCGATGTCGGGCACGCGATGCCGCGCGTCCTGACCGCGTGACGGAAGGAGGCCTGCGTCCGGGCGGGCGGCTGGTTCGCGTGCCTGCGCTATGCTCGCGAATGCCCGCCCCGGAAGGACGCCAGCCTTGAAGTCTCCGCTGCCGACACGCTACTGGTTCTTCGCCGCGGTCGTGATCGCGTTCATCGCCTCGCTCGTGCTGTGGAACGACGGCTGGGCCTGGCGCGTGCTCGCGCTCGCGAGCGGCGTCCTCACGGTGGTCGGCGTCACCGACATCGCGCAGACGCGCCGCACGCTGCCGCGCAACTTCCCGATCCTCGCCCACGTGCGGTATTTCTTCGAGACGATCCGGCCGATGATGCGCCAGTACGTCGTCGAGGCCGACGACGACGAGGTGCCCTTCTCGCACGACCAGCGTGCGATCGTGTACCAGCGCGCCAAGCTCGCGCTCGAGACGCGTCCGTTCGGCACCGAGCGCAATGTCTACGCGGCCAACTACGAGTGGATCAACCACTCGATGATGCCGACCGAGATCGAGCACCACGATTTCCGCGTGCCGGTCGGCGGACCCGACTGCACGCAGCCGTACTCGGCGAGCGTGTTCAACATCTCGGCGATGAGCTTCGGCTCGCTGTCGCCGAACGCGATACGTGCGCTCAACGAAGGCGCGCGTCGCGGCGGCTTCTACCACGACACCGGCGAAGGCTCGCTGTCGCCGTACCACCGCGAGATGGGCGGCGACGTCGTCTGGGAACTCGGCTCGGGCTACTTCGGCGCCTGCGAACGCGCCGGCGTGTTCAGCGAGGAGCGCTTCGTCGAACGCGCCGTGCTGCCGCAGGTGCGCATGATCGAGCTCAAGCTCTCGCAAGGCGCCAAGCCCGGCCACGGCGGCATGCTGCCCGGGGCCAAGGTGACGCGCGAGATCGCGCTGACGCGCGGCGTGCCCGAGGGCGAGGACTGCATCTCGCCCGCGCGCCATTCGGCGTTCGACACGCCCGAAGGCCTGCTGCGCTTCATCGCGCGCCTGCGCACGCTGTCGGGCGGCAAGCCGACCGGGTTCAAGCTCGCGATCGGCCATCCTTGGGAATGGTTCGGCATCGCCAAGGCGATGCTCACGACTGGCATCCGTCCCGACTTCATCGTCGTCGACGGCGGCGAGGGCGGCACCGGCGCGGCGCCGATGGAGTTCGCCGACCATGTCGGCGCGCCGCTGCGCGAGGCGCTGCTGCTCGTGCACAACACGCTGGTCGGGCTCGGTCTGCGCGACGAGGTGCGCATCGGCGCGGCCGGCAAGATCATCACCGGATTCGACGTCGCGCGCACGCTCGCGCTCGGCGCCGACTGGTGCAACGCCGCGCGCGGCTTCATGTTCGCGCTCGGCTGCATCCAGTCGCAGACCTGCCACACCGACCATTGCCCGACCGGCGTCGCGACGCAGGATGCCAAGCGCTGGCGCGCGCTCGACGTGCCCGACAAGGCCGAGCGCGTGAAGAACTTCCAGCAGAACACGCTGCGCGCGCTGCGCGAGCTCGTCGCGGCCGCCGGCCTGCGCCATCCCGGCGAGCTCGGCCCCGAGCACATCATCCGCCGCGTGTCGGGCAACGAGGTGCGCTCGCTCGCCGTGCTCTATCCCTTCGTGCGCCCCGGCGAACTGCTCGACGGCGTGCCCGAGCACGCGGTGTTCCAGCGCTTCTGGCCCGAGGCGCGCGCCGACGCGTTCACGCCGCCGGCGGGCGTCGCCGAGATGCGCTGGAGCAAGCTGGTCTGAGCGCCCGTTACTGGATCAGGTCGGCCTGCTTCGTCGAGGTGTACCAGAGCAGGCCGAAGTGGCCCCACGTGTACGTGGTGCTCGTGTCCTCGCCCGCGATCGACGAGGCGTGCACGCCGGCGACCGTGCACACGCCGGTCGCGCAGACGATCTCGTCGTAGTAGGACTTGATCGAGTGCACGCGCGCGCCGAAGCGCTTGCCCGCGATGCCGTTGAGGAACGGGCTGTTGACCGACAGGCCCCAGGCGCCACACGTGCTGGTCCAGACGTTGTACGGATAGGTGCCGCAGCTGCGCAGGCCGCGGAACGCGCCGGCGATGCCGACGAAGCTGTCGACGTAGTTCTTCATGCCGAGACGATCGATCACGCGCGCGGCCAGCGTCGCGCCCATCGAGTGGCCGATCACGTCGATGCGGCCCGTGCACGACGAGGCGATCGCGTCGATCAGCGCATTCTCGACCGGTGTCTCTTCGCTGCCGAGGTGGTCGTTGCAGGCCGCGCACGAGGTGCCCCACGACGGGCGGATGATCTGCGCGGAGGTGTAGCCGCGCGCGAGCAGGGTATTCGTCGTGTTGACGAAATCAGAGGGGCTGCCCGTGTTGCCGTGCACGAGCACGACGTTGTCGACGCAGGCGGCGTGGGCGAGGCCCGCGCCGGCGAGACAGAGCGCGGCGAGCGCGCGCGAGACGGTACGCATGATGCTTCCTCCCGAGGTGCCCCGAAGGGCTGGCCCGGGCCAGCGTAGTCGCCGCGTCGCGTAGCCGCCGTCGTACTTTGGTACGACGGCGGAGCGTGACTCAGTGCACGGCGAGCTCGCCGTGGTCGTGGTGGTCGTCGCCGCCACGCAACGCGAGTGCGGCGCGGTAGTCGCGCAGGTCGGCGTCGTCGATGACGGCGGCCGACGCGCGCGGCGTAGCGCCTGCGACGATGCGCGACCCGAGCCCGGCGTAGAGGAAACGCTCGCCGAAGGCCTTGCGGAACGCCGCGAACGCGGGCTCGCCCGTGCAGTGTCCCGGCGCGAGGTACTTCACCTTGAAGCGCTGGTCGAGCGCGGTCGCGAGCGTGCCGATCGCGGCGTCGTCGGCGACCACGAGGTGGAAGCCGCGCGCGATGAGCTGGATGCGCGGATCGATCGCGGTCGCGGCCTCAACGATGCGGTCCAGGCCCGGATGCGAGCAGCCGACGACGAGCACGGTGCCGTTCGTCGTCTCGAGCGCGAGCGAGAGCTCGCGCAGCTCCAGCGTGCCGGTCTTGTCGGACACGAGCGCGATCAGGTGCACGCCCGGCGCGACCTCGATCGTCTTGTCGACGAGCGCGATGTTGGCCTTCGGCCACGCCGAGCCGAAGCGCAGCGTCTCGGGCGGGGTGCCGTCGAAGTAGCGCTGCTCGGCCGGCAGAGAGGCATCGCGGCGGTAGAACGTGGCGGGCAGGTCACCGCCATAGACGCCGAAGCCTTCCTTCGGCGCATAGATCTTCACCTTCGGGTTGACCGCGAGCAGATGGTCCATGCCGCCCATGTGGTCGCCGTGGCGATGCGACATGACCACGAAGTCGAGCTTCGCGAGGTCGACCTTCTTGGCCTCGACGTTGCGGCGGAACACTTCGGGATCGTTGCCGGTGTCGAACAGGATGCGCGTGTCGCCGTACTCGACCAGTGCCGCGTAGCCCCAGTCCTTGTGCGTGCCCGCGTCCTTGCCGAACGCGTCGTAGAGCACGGTCACGGTCGCCTCGGCGGGCTTCGTGGCCGGCGCGGCGTGGGCTGTCATGGCGAGGCAGGCGAGTGCGCAGGCGGCGGCGAACAGCGGGGCGAGGCGGGACATCGGAGGGCTCCGGGCGGGCGAGCCCCCGATCATGCGTCGCGCCGGCGGCACCGGCCCATGCCCGCCTGCCATATCGATATGGCAGGCAGTGGCGCCTGCTCAGCGCGTGCCTTCGCGGCGGTCGATGCGGTGCAGGACGGGCGAGGCCGGTGACGAGCGCAACGGGCGGCGCGGGATCCACGCGCGCCCGTTCGGATCGAACAGCGATTCGACGCGACCGTGGCGGTCGAGGCGCGCGATGCGTTCGCGTGGCAGGCCGCCGAACGAGGCGAAGCCGCCCGCGACGATGACCTGGCCTTCGCGCTGCACGGTGATGCGGTCGATCCACGCATCGGCGCCGACGGCGAAGCGTGCATCCACGCGTCCTTCGGCGGTCACGCAGGCGAGGTTGTGGCGTGCGTGGCCGTCGACATGTGTGAACGCGCCACCGACGAGGGTCGCGCCGTCGGGCAGCGTCGCCAGCGCGAGCACGGTGCCGTCCACGCCAGGATCGAACGCGGTGTCGACCGTGCCGTCGGCACGCAGGCGCGCGAGGCCTGCGCGCGCCACCCCGCCGACGTTCGCGAACACGCCCCCGATCAGCACGCCACCGACGGCGTCGAGCGCGATCGCGCAGACCGCACCATCCACGGACGCAGGCTGGTGGCGATGCAGGCGGTCGTCGGCACCGAGCCGCACGAACCACGTCGGCGCCGCATCTGCCCACGCGCCGAAGCGACCGCCGAGCAGATGCCCGCCATCGGGCATCGCCACGCAGGCGTACACGGCGTCACGAACGCGCGCGTCGAGGCGTGCGTGCAGGCGTGCGGGCAGGATGCAGGGGCGGGGTGGCGCGGCGGTCATGCAACGTTTCCGGACCCCTCGGAATCACGAGGGTGTGCGGAGGCGTACGGAAAACCGGCCGGATGGGTGACAATCGTCTTTTTCTGCGGCGCACCATCCCGCGTGTGCCGTGACGAGGGTTTCCGGATGACATCGTTTTTCCCGCGCCTCGCGCTCGCCGCCTGCGGCGTGGCCGGTCTTGCCGCGTGTGCCACGGCTTCACGCCCGGTGGCGAGCGTGGCCGCACCGCCGATCGACGTGCCGTCGATCGACCGCCCCGGCGGTGAGACGCCCGAGTGGTGGTACCGCGCCGGCGCCGCGACGGCCGCGGCGCAACGCGGGGACGCGCCGCCGCGCGCCCGCAACGTGATCGTGTTCCTCGGCGACGGCATGGGGATCTCGACGATCGCCGCGGCGCGCGTGCTCGCGGGCCAGCGTGAAGGACGCTCGGGCGAGGAGACGCGCCTGTCGTTCGAGGATTTTCCGTACACGGCGCTGAGCCGCACCTACGAAGTGGACGCGCAGACCGCCGACTCGTCCGGCACGATGAGCGCGATCATGACCGGCGTGAAGACGCGCTTCGGTGTCATCTCGGTCAACCAGCGCACGCAGCGCCGCAACTGCGCGACGCTGGCCGGCAACGAGGCGGTGACGGCGCTCGAGCTCGCCAGCGTGGCCGGCCTCGCCACCGGCGTCGTCTCGACCGCGCGCCTGACCCACGCCACGCCCGCAGCAACCTACGGCCACTCGCCCGATCGCAACTGGGAGGCCGACGTCTCGCTGCCGGCGGCGGCCGTGGCCGAAGGCTGTGTCGACCTCGCGCGCCAGTTCGCCGGGTACGACGTCGGTCGTGGCATCGACGTGACGTTCGCGGGCGGGCGCGCATGGTTCATGCCGGATACGACGCCTGACCCCGAGTATCCGGCGCTGCGCGGCAAGCGCCGCGACGGTCGCGACCTCGTCGCCGAATGGTCGGCCGTGCCGGGCTCGACCTACGTCTGGAACCAGGCCCAGTTCGACGCCTTGCCGGTGCCGAGGCAGGGGCGCGTGCTCGGCCTCTTCGAACCCGACCACATGCGTTACGAGCATGATCGCGTCACCGACGGCGCCGGCGAGCCCTCGCTCGCCGAGCTCACGCGCAAGGCGATCACGCTGCTGCGCGACGATCCGGAAGGCTACTTCCTCATGGTCGAAGGTGGCCGCATCGACCATGCCCACCACGGCAGCAACGCGTTCCGCGCGCTGTCGGAGACGGTCGCGCTGTCGGACGCGGTGCGCGCCGCGGCGGAGATGACCTCGGCCGACGACACGCTGATCCTCGTCACCGCCGATCACAGCCACACGCTCACGATCGCGGGCTATCCGGTGCGCGGCAATCCGATCCTCGGCAAGGTGCGCGGGCTGTCCTTCGAGGGGGCGCCGAGCGACACGCTCGCGCACGATGCGACGGGCCGCACCTACACGACGCTCGGCTATGCGAACGGCTCGGGCTACCTCGGTGCCTCGAACCTGCAGCCCGAAGGTCCGAAGCATTTCCCGCACGAGCCCAAGCGCTTCGCCGCACAAGGGCCCGACCGCCATCCGCTCGACGACGTCGACACCGCGCATCCGGACTACCAGCAGGAGTCGGGCGTGCCGCTGGCCAGCGAGACGCACGGCGGCGAAGATGTCGCGGTGTTCGCGCGTGGCCCCGGTGCCGAGGCCGTTCGTGGTTCGCTCGAGCAGAACGTGCTGTTCCACCTCGTCGTGCAGGCGCAGCCCGGCCTGCGCCGCGTGCTGTGCGAACTCGGCACCTGCGATGCGCACGGACGGTCGGTGACGCCTCCTGCGCATGCTGCACTGCCGCGCAAGCCGGACTGACGAGCGGCGCGATCCCGCGCCGCAGGAATCGATGGCGGCCGGCTCCCCGCGAGACTATTCTTCACAATGTTCACATGGCGGGCCCTGACCCGCCCCCGGTCCGGTGGAGGGTGGTCCACCGGCCGGGAAGGGCGTGAAACAAGGGGAACATCATGTCGAGCCGATGGATCGTCCGCGCGCTGTGCGCGCTGCTCGTGGCCGGATCGCTGCCTGCGATCGCGCAGACCTACACCTATTCCGTCTACGTCGATACCGACGCGGACCCTGCCACCGGTTGCGTCGAAGCCCCCGCGGGCGGTGCCGAGGTGCGCCTCGACGTGGTGGTCGCCGGTGGCAGCTCGCCGCAGGTGACCTCGATGACGCGCCACCGCTGCAGCGGTGGCGCGTTCGGCGCCGGTACGTCGCTCGGCGCGGGCTATCCGGTCGGTGTCGGCAACGGCATCGCCGGTACCGATACGGTCGAAATCGCCGATGCGCTTGGCCAATTCCAGGTCGGCGCAGCCGCGCGCTTCACGGTCGCGGTCGTGGCACGCAGCGCAGCCGGCAGCGACGACATGCTCGCCGGTGCGGACGGCGGTCCGATCGTGGTCGGCCTGCCGGCGATCGCGATCCCGACGCTGGCCTGGCCGGCCGTGCTGCTGCTCGCGACGCTGATGGCCTTCGCCGGCGCGCGCCGCGCACGGCGTCTCAAGGCGGCGTGGCGCCTCGTCGGCCTCGTGCTGCTCGGCAGCAGCGGCGCGCTCGCGGCGAACTTCGTGGTCGACGGCCTGACCGGCGACTGGAGCGGCGTCGGCCCGCTCGCGGTCGACGCGGCCGGTGACGCGACGAGCGGCGAGGCCGGCATCGACCTGCGCGCGTTCTTCGCCGCGATCGAGAACGGCCGCGTGTTCATGCGCATCGACGTGACCAACACGCGCAACACGCCGCCGACCGCGACGCCGACGTCGGCGACCACGCTCGAGGACACCGCCGTCACGCTGACCTTGTCCGGCGTCGATCCGGAAGGCGAGGCGCTCGTGTTCGCGATCGCCACTCCGCCCACGCAGGGCACGCTCGGGCCGGTCACGTCGACCACGCCGTCGACCGCCACGGTCACCTACACCCCGGACACCGACCGCAACGGCAGCGACAGCTTCACGTTCACGGCCGGCGACGGCCAGGGCGTCTCGATCCCGGCCACGGCGGCGGTGACGATCACGCCGGTCAACGACGCACCCGAATTCACGCCGCAGGATCCGCCGGCGGTCGACGAGGATGCGGGCCCGCAGACCTCGACCGTCGCGACCGGGGTCCGCCCCGGTCCGGCCACGGCGACCGACGAGTCCGGCCAGGCCCTCACGTTCGTGATCACCGCGAACGGCAACCCGACGCTGTTCGACGGCACGCCGACGATCAGTCCGGCCGGCGTGCTGAGCTGGACACCGGCGGCGGGCCAGAACGGCACCGCGGCGCTCACCGTCGTGTTGCGCGACGACGGCGGCACCGCGAACGGTGGCGTCGACGAGAGCGCCCCGCAGACGATCACGATCACCGTGAATGTGGTCGACGATCCACCGGTGGTCACGGCGGGTGGCACGCTGGCCTGGACCGAGGGTGATGCGCCGGCGATCCTCGATGCCGGCGTGACCGTCACCGATCCCGACAGCACCGACCTCGTCGGCGCGGCCGTGCAGATCACGACGGGCCTGCAGTCCGATGCCGACGTGCTGTCGTTCGCGAACACGCCGACGATCACGGGTGTCTACACGGCCGCGACCGGCATGCTCGTGCTGAGCGGCACCGACACGGTTGCGAACTACCAGGTCGCGCTGCGCGGCATCCGTTTCGAGAACACCTCGCAGGATCCGACGACGTCGCCGCGCACGCTCGCCTGGACCGCCACCGACGACACCGGCGCGACGAGCACGCCCGCGACCGGGACGATCACGGTCACGGCCGTCAACGACGCCCCGACCCTCACCGCGACCGGCAACGTCGACTACCTCGAGGGCAGCGCACCGGTCATGGCCGCACCGTTCGCGCTCGTGAGCGACGTCGACGACACCATGCTCGAGGGGGCGACCGTACAGATCACCTCCGGTCTCGTCGCGGCCGAGGACGTGCTCGCGTTCACGGCCGGAGGTGGCATCAGCGGCGTCTACACGGCTGCCACCGGAACACTCGTGCTGAGCGGCACGAGCAGCGTCTCGACCTACCAGGCCGCGCTGCGCACGGTGACCTACGTCAACACGATCGCCCTGCCGACGACGGCACCGCGCACGCTCACGTGGACGGTGACCGACGGCGACCTCGCCAGTGCACCCGCGACCACGACCGTGACCGTGCAGCGCCTCAACGAAGCGCCGGTCGTCACGGCAGGCGGCACGCTCGCCTATACCGAGGGCGGTGCAGCCGCGGTGATCGATGCCGGCGTCACGGTGAGCGATCCCGACGACACCGACCTGGCCGGCGCGACCGTGCAGATCGCCTCGGGCTTCACGAGCGGCCAGGATGTCCTCGCCGCCACACCGGCCGGCGGCATCGGCGCGAGCTTCAACCCCGCGACCGGCGTGCTGACGCTGACCGGCACGGCGAGCCTCGCGGCCTACCAGGCGGCGCTGCGTTCGGTCACCTACGCGAACACGTCCTCGAACCCCTCGACCACGCCGCGTTCCATCGCCTGGACCGTCACCGACGGCGAGGCCACGAGCGCCACGGCGACGAGCACGATCACGATCACGGCCGTCAACGATCCTCCCGTACTCACCGCAGGCGGCACGCTGGCCTACGAAGAGGGCGATCCCGCGACGTCGGTCGACGCGACGGTCACGGTGGCCGATCCGGACAACGCGACGCTCGCCGGTGCGAGCGTGCAGGTCACGGCCAACTACGTGAACGGCGAAGACGTGCTCGCATTCGCGAACACCGCCACGATCACCGCGACGTTCGATGCCGGAAGCGGCACGCTGGCACTCACGGGCACCGATACGCTCGCCAACTACCAGGCGGCGTTGCGCGCGGTGACCTACGCGAACACGTCGGGTGATCCCTCGACGTCCGCGCGCACGATCACGTGGGTCGCCAACGACGGTGCGGCGACGAGTGTTCCCGTCACGAGCACGGTCACGGTCGCCGCGGTCGACGACGCTCCGGTCGTCACGGCCGGAGGCACGCTCGCCTTCACCGAAGGTGATGCGGCGACGCCGGTCGATCCGGCGCTCACGGTCACCGACGTCGACAGCACGAACCTTTCCGGCGCGACCGTGCAGCTCACGACGAACCGCGTCGAGGGCGAGGATGTGCTCGCGTTCGTGAACACCGCGACGATCAGCGCGACGTTCGTCCCGGCCACGGGCACGCTGACCCTGGTCGGCACCGACACGGTCGCGAACTATCAGCTCGCATTGCGTGCGGTCACCTATGCGAACACGTCGGACGATCCGTCGACGCTGCCGCGCACGGTCGCCTGGACCGCGACCGACGCCGGTGGCGCGACGAGCACGCCCGCGACCGGCACCATCACCGTCGCAGCCGTCAACGACGCACCCGTGGTCACCGCGGCCGGCAACGTCGACTACCTCGAGGGCAGCGCGCCGGTCGCCGCCGCGCCGGCGTTGACCGTCACCGATCCCGACGACGACGACCTCGAAGGCGCGACCGTGCAGATCGCCGCCGGCCTCGTCGCCGCCGAGGACGTGCTCGCGTTCACACCGGGCAACGGCATCACGGGCAGCTACACGGCCGCGACCGGCACGCTCGTGCTGACCGGCACGAGCAGCGTCGCCAACTACCAGGCCGCGCTGCGCAGCGTGACCTACGTCAACACGATCGCGCAGCCGACCACGGCACCGCGCACGCTCGCGTGGAGCGCGACCGATGGCGACCTCGCCAGCGCACCCGCGACCACGACCGTGACCGTGCAGCGCCTCAACGAGGCGCCCGTCGTCACGGCCGGCGGCACGCTCGCCTACACCGAAGGCACCGGTGCCGTCGCGATCGCGCCGGCACTGACCGTGACCGACGCCGACGACACCCAGCTCGCCGGTGCGACCGTGCAGCTCACGGCCGGCTACACGAACGGCCAGGACGTGCTCGGTGGCGGTTCGGGCGGTGGCGTCTCGGCCTCGTTCAACGCGGGCACCGGCACGCTGACGCTGACCGGCACGGCCAGCGTCGCCGCCTACCAGACCGCGCTGCGCTCCGTGACCTACACGAACACCTCGTCGAATCCGTCGACCGCGCCGCGCACCGTGGCGTGGGTCGCCACCGACGGCGAGGCCACGAGCGCCACGGCGACGAGCACGATCACGATCACGCCGGTCAACGATGCACCGGTCGTCACGCCGCCTGCAGCGCTGCCGGTGCATTCGCACATCGCGATCGACGTGGCCGCGGGCACGACGGGTTACCTGCTCGCACCCGCTTCGATCAGCGATCCCGACAGTTCGAACTTCGTGATCGGCGGATCGATCCCGACCACGACGAACCTCGGTGGCGTCGTCACGATCACGCCCGCGACCGGTGCCTACACCTACGATCCGCCGGCCGGCGTGTCGTCGGGCACGGACAGCTTCAGCTACCAGGTCTGCGACGACGGTGTCCCGGTCGCCTGCAGCGTGCCGGTGGCGATGACGTTCACGCTGTCGGGCCCGCGCACGTGGTTCGTCGATCCCGCGGCCGCGTCGGGCGGCACGGGCACGCTGCAGAGGCCGTTGCAGACATTCGCGACCGCTGCGGGCCTCGCCAACGCGAACACCGACAGGATCTTCCTGTACAGCGGCACGCATACGGGCGGTGCGACGCTCTCCGCCGGCGTGTGGGTGATCGGACACTCCATCACCGGCGCGGGCTTCGATGCCGTGTTCGGTCTGCTCCCGCCGTCCAACAGCGTCCCGCGCCCGGCGATCGGGCAGGCGCGTCCGGTGATCACGACGACCACCGGCACCACGCCGGGCATCGTGCTCGGCAACGGCAACACGCTGCGCGCGCTCGAGATCGGCAATACGACCGGACCTTCGATCAGCGGCAACGGCTTCGGCGCGCTCAACGTGCGCGACGGCGTGCTGATCAGCGGCAGCGGCCAGGCGCTCGCGCTGAGCAACGGAAGTTTCGTGGCGGGCTCGATCTTCGAAGGTGTCTCGTCGAGCAGCGGCAACGGCAACATCGCGTTGACGAACGTCAGTGGCGAAGTGAATTTCGGCAACGGCGCGCTGTCGGCCAGTGCCGCGGGCAGTCCCGCCGTGCTGGTCAGCGGCGGCAGTCTGACCGCGATCTACTCGGGCAGCGTCGGCAAGACCACGAACGGGCACCTCTTCGACATCGGCACGCGCACGGGCGGCGCGCTGACGTTCAGCGGGAACCTGTCGTCGAGCGGCGTCGGCAGCGGCGTCCGCGCGAACGCCAACAGCGGCGGCACGATCACCTTCTCGGGGGCGTCGAAGACGTTCACGAGCACGACCGCGAATGCGATCGACCTCACGACCAACACGGGTTCGACGCTCGCGTTCACCAACGGTGGCCTCGTGCTGTCGACGACCACGGGCGCCGGTTTCCAGGCCACGGGCGGCGGCACGATCACCGTGGAAGGCACGGGCAACACGATCTCGAGCGGTTCGGGCGTCGCGCTCAACGTCCTCAATACGACGATCGGCTCCGGCAACGCGACGTTCCAGTCGGTGTCGTCGAACGGCGCGTCGAGCGGCATCGTGCTGAGCGCGACGGGTACGTCGGGTCGCCTCGTCGTGACCGGTACCGGCGGCGCCGGCAGCGGCGGCACGATCCAGAGTGCGACCGGGCACGGCATCCAGATGACCGGCACGTCCAATCCGTCGTTCACCTCGATGCGCGTCCTCGGCACCGTCGGCAGTGGCGTGAAGGGCACGCTGGTCAACGGCTTCACGTTCGCCAACGGCGCGATCGACGCGTCGGGCACCGGCGGCGCGCCGGGCGAGTCGAACATCGCGTTCAACACGTCGGTGGCCGGCACCGAGGTCAACCTCACCGGTGCCGTCGCGATCACGAACAATGCGCTGACCAATGCGCGCTATCACGGCGTGCACATCGCGAACTACGCCGGAGCGATCTCGAACCTGCAGGTGTCGGGCAACACGTTCACGAGCAGCACCAGCAACCTGCAGTCGCTCGGCAGCGGCATCCTCGTCGTTGCCAACGGCAATGCCGGAGGGGCCGCAGCGGTCAACGCGGCGACGATCACGAACAACGTGATCACGAACTTCCCCGGAGGCTCGGGCATCCGCGTGCAGGGCGGCAACGCGGCAGGCGCGACGCAGGCCACGCTCGGCATCCCGCACGACGGCGGCAACCTCATCGCGATCACGGGCAACCAGGTGCGCGGCGAGAGCGCAGCCAATCGCATCAACCTGGAAGGCATCCTGTTCGCGATCAACGACCGCGGGCGCGGCAACGTCAACATCTCGGGCAACGGTACCGCCGGCACGCCGATCGCCAACATCACCGGCAGCGCGATCTCGGTCAGTGCCCTCAACGCGGGCGCCGAAGTCACGGGCTCGATCACGAACAATGTCGTCGCGCCCGCCCACCCGGCGAATTCGCTCGGCGCCAACGGCATCGCGTTCGGCGTCAACGGTGTCAACGCGACCGACAACCCGACGATGAGCATCAACGTCAGCAACAACACCGTCAGCCAGACCGACGGCAACGGCATCCTCGGTGTCGTTCGGGCGACCCAGGGCGTGCTCAATGTCCGCGTGGAGAACAACACGGTCGCTGCGCCTCTCGGTGGTGTGCGCCCGGGCATACGCCTCGATTCGGGCAACAATGCGGCGGGCGAGAACACGACGTTGTGCGTGGCGCTCTCGGGCAACACGAGTGCGGGCAGCGGCGGTACGCAAGGCATCGGCCTGCGCAAGCAGGGGGCCGTGGCGACGACCGATGCGTTCGGAATCGTCGGCCTCGGGGCGAACACGGCGTCGCCCGCACTCCAGGCCTACGTGAACGCGCAGAACCCGGCGGGCGGCGGTACGCTCCTGATTTCCGCGACGTCCGGATTCCGCGACTGCACCCTCTGATGAAGCCTGCATCCGGTGGCGAGTCGCCACCGGCATCAACGAACCGCCAGGAGATGCACCGATGTCGCAACCGTTCCTCTCCGAGATCCGCATGATGAGCTTCAACTTCCCGCCGCGGAGCTGGGCGCTGTGCAACGGCCAGCTGTTGCCGATCAACCAGAACCAGGCCTTGTTCTCGCTGCTCGGGACGACCTACGGCGGCAATGGCCAGGTGAACTTCGCCCTGCCCGACCTGCGCGGTCGCGTGCCGGTCCACTTCGGCAGTGGCCGTACGCTCGGCGAGAGCGCCGGCCAAGCCGCGCACACGCTGAACCTGCAGGAGATGCCGACCCACGCGCACCTGCTGCAGGCGAGCAACGCCCTCGCGACCACGTCGACGCCGCTCGCGAACGACGTGCTGGCGCGCACGACGGGATCGGCGCTTTACGCGAGCGCGGCATCCGCCAACGTCGCGATGGCCCCCGATGCCATCACGCCGAACGGCGGTTCGCAGCCGCACGAGAACCGCCAGCCCTTCCTCACGATCTCGTTCTGCATCGCCCTGCAGGGCATCTTCCCCTCCCAGAACTGAGGCCTTTCGCCATGGGTACCCCTTACGTAGGCGAGATCAGGCTGTTCGCAGGCAACTTCGCCCCGGCGGGCTGGGAATTCTGCTCCGGGCAGCTGCTGCCGATCTCGGAGAACGAGACGCTGTTCAACCTCATCGGCACGACCTACGGTGGCGATGGAGAGAGCACGTTCGCGCTGCCCGACATGCGGGGGCGCGTGCCGGTGCATCAGGGAACGGGACCGGGAGGCGTCTCCTACAGCATGGCCCAGAGCGGCGGCGTGGAGTCCGTCACGCTCGGCACACCGCAGATGCCCTCGCATTCGCACGTGCTGCTCGCGACCAAGGTGCTCGCCACCGATGCGACGCCGGTCGGTCTCGTACCAGCCGCGAGCGCGTCGGCCACAGTCTCGCCCTACGGCACGGATGCACCGTTCGCGACGCTCGCGCCGCAGTCGGTGACCCCCGCGGGCGGCAGCCAGCCCCACGAGAACATGCAGCCGTACCTGTGCGTGAACTACATCATCTCGATGTTCGGCGTCTTCCCTTCGCCGACCTGAGGACCTTCGAATGAGCGATCCCTTCGTCGCCGAGATCCGCATCTACCCGTTCAACTTCGCGCCTAGAGGCTGGGCGTTCTGCAACGGGCAGATCCTTCCGCTGTCGCAGAACACGGCGCTGTTCTCGCTGCTCGGTACCACCTACGGCGGCAACGGCCAGAGCAACTTCGCGCTGCCGGACCTGCAGGGCAGCGTGCCGATGCATCCGGGCCAGGGACCCGGCCTGTCGCTGCACGACCTCGGTGAAGTCGGCGGTGCCGCGACCGTGACGCTGCTGGAATCGGAGATGCCGGTCCACGCGCATGGCGTGACCGTGTCGCAGGGCGATGCGATCAGCATCTCGCCCGAGAACAACCTGTTCGCGACGGGCATCGGCGGCATCGCCGCGTACGCACCGCTCGCGCAGGCCCCGCTGACGCCGTCGGTGCTGCTGCCTGCAGCCGGTGGCGGGCTCCCGCACAACAACATGCAGCCGTACCTGACACTCAACTTCTGCATCGCGCTGCAGGGCGTGTTCCCGCCGAGGCCCTGAGTGCCGTGCGCGCAAGGTCGTGCCTGATACCTGTCCTCTTTTTCCAACCCGCCGCGATGGCCGTTTGACTTCGCCGGAGAACCGATCGCCATGAAACGCCGCCACTTCCTGCTCGGTGCCAGCCTCGCACCGGCCGTACCGGCCATGCTCGGTGCGACGGCGCCCGCGTACGCGGTCGATCGTGCCCCGCTCGACGGCCTGCTGCGTCGCGACGTCGGCGACGACGGCATCGTGCGCTGGACCACGGTCGCCGCGCATCGTGCGGTCGATGCCGCCTCGGTGCAGGCCTGGCGCGTGCACCTGCATGGCCTCGTCTCGACGAAGGACAGCCCGCTCGCCGGCCTCGACGTGCAGGCCGTGCACGCCGACGGCGAGGGCGGGGCGCATCGCCACGACGTGCTGCGCTGGCGTGCCGATGCACCTGCGGAGACCAGCGCAGGCCTCGTGTTCCACGCCACGCGCGGTGTCTGGTGCGGCTTCGACGTCGCCGCGACACGGCACGGCGACGTGCCCGGCACGTGCTCGACGCTCGCTTGCGCGCCGGCCTCGACACCCGATGCGGGGCTCGAGCCCGGCGTCTACGCGTGGATCGTGCCGACCTCCGCGCGGGCACCGGTCGTGGTCGCCGACAGCGGCGACGTGCGCTGGCCGCTCGCGAACCTCGACGGCACGCCGCTGCTTCGCGACTACCTCGTGTTCTCGGTCACGGCTGCGGCGTGACCGAGGCATCGCTCGCCGCGGCGCTCGCGGCGCGTTGCCCCGGCCTCGTGTTTGCCGTCGAGGACGACACGCACCTCGCGCTGCTGCAGCAGGTCTACGCCGACGGCCGCGCCGAGGAGCTCGCCGTGGTGCCGTGGACGCCCGAACAGAAGCGCGCGTTCCTCGACAGCCAATCCGCGCTGCAGCGGCATCACTACCGTACGCATTACGCGGGAGCCGAGTTCCTCGTGATCGTCGAAGGCGGCGAGCCGATCGGCCGCCTGTGCCTGCACGTCGACGATGGCACGCTCAACCTCATGGACATCGGCCTGCTCGCCGGCCGGCGCGGGCGCGGTGTCGGTACGCGCATCCTCGAAGCCCTGCTCGCGATCGCACGCGAACACGGCTGGCGCATGACCCTGCACGTCGAAGCCCACAACCGCGCCCACGACTGGTACCTGCGGCACGGCTTCGAGCTGCTCGAGGATCGCGGCATCTACCGCTTCCTCGGCTGGACGCCTAATTGAACGTGATCTCGTAGCGCATGCCGTCGCCGTCGGGGCCGAGCGGCACGACGAACAGGTCGAGGTCGCCGTGCTCGGGGTGCGTGAGACGGTAGAGGCCTTGCGGCCACGATGCCTTGGCACCCGGATCGCGCAGCAGCACCGAGAACGGCGCGACGGGGCGCGGCGACGGTGCGGCCAGCGGTTTGACCTGCACGACCTCCCACGAGGCGACTGCGTCCGCGGCGGCCACCGTGACCTGCTGGCCGACCAGCGAGGCGAACGAGGCGGCGTCGAGGCGGTCGAGCATGCGCGTGATCCGGGGCGGGGGCGCGCAAGCGTAGCAGGCGCCGACGTGCGCGGGCCCACCATCCAACGGAAATGACGGGCCCACGAGGTTCACTGCGGAGGAATCACCAGCGGCGCGGCGGATCCGGCACGAAACGGTTCGGGAACGGATCGGGCTCGACGTGGCGTGCGATCGGCTGGCGCGGAATGATGCCGCGCGCGATCAGGTTCGGGCGGCTGTCGTACCAGATCGCGACCTGCTCGGCCGGGCGGCTGCTTGCACGCTCGAACGTCGTCGTGCCGACGCGCGACCACTCGCGTTCGCCATGACCGGTGCCGAGGCGCGGTGCTTCGGCGCGCTTGGCCATTGCGTCGTTCGACGAGCGCTCGGCTTCGGCCGGCGCGGCTTTCGATTCGCCGAAGCCTTCGGCCGAGCGCGAGGCCTGCGGCGCGCCGGCCGGGGCGGGCGGCGGCGCAGCCGCATCGGCGATCGCCTGGCGCTCGCGGCGCGTCGGCACGCGTTCGGTGAACACGGCCACGCCGATCACGCCGACGTTGTCGGGACGGCCCGTCTGCGCGGCGTAGCTGTCGGGCAGCGCGGTGAAGTTGAACTGCGCGACCTCGTCGAGCGACTTGCGCCAGCCGTTGATCGTCGTCGTCTCCCAGGCGTCGAGCACGTAGCCGTTCTGCGACGGGCCGGCGGTCTCGCCGCTGACCGCGTTGACGCCGTCGACGGACAGCACCGCGAGGATGCGGCCGCCGCTGCGGTTGCTCATGCGCACGGCGTAGCGATGGCCCGGCTTGCCGGCGATGTAGAGCTTGCCGTTCTTCATGTAGGTCGGCAGCGTCGTGCCCGTGTCGCGGTCGACGACGGACAGGTCGACGAGGTTGCCGGCGAACGCGGGCAGGCTCGTCGAGAGGGCGATCAGGGAAGCGCAGAGCAGGGCACGCATGGGTCACCTCCGGTTGTGTGGAGGGTTCAACGCGGCGCCCCGTGTGGCGGGGTTGGCGGGTCGACGCCGCCGCGGAAGCGTTCAGCCGGCAGTCGGTCTCCTGCGCCGGCCGTGCGCGCCGGATCTGATCGTCGGAGCGCGCACGCGGATCGCTTAGACTGCGCGATCCCTGCGTCACCGAACCGCCATGACCACGACCATCCGCACCCTGACCGGCATCACGACCACCGGCACGCCGCATCTCGGCAACTACGTCGGCGCGATCCGCCCGGCGATCGTCGCGAGCCGCCGCGCCGACGTCGAGTCGTTCTACTTCCTCGCCGACTACCACGCGCTGATCAAGTGCGAGGATCCGCGCCGCATCGCGCAGTCGCGTCTGGAGATCGCGGCGACGTGGCTCGCGCTCGGCCTCGACACGGACCGCGCGTTCTTCTACCGCCAGTCCGACATCACCGAGATCCCGGAGTTGACCTGGCTGCTGACCTGCGTGACCTCGAAGGGCCTGCTCAACCGTGCGCATGCGTACAAGGCCGCGGTCGACCGCAACACGATGCAGGAAGAGGTCGATCCCGACGCCGGCATCACCGCGGGCCTCTTCATGTACCCGGTGCTCATGGCCGCGGACATCCTCGTGTTCAACGCGCACCGCGTGCCGGTCGGGCGCGACCAGATCCAGCACATCGAGATGGCGCGCGACATCGCGCAGCGCTTCAACCACCTGTACGGCGACGCCTACCGTCGCGTCACGGGCGCCGACGGTGTCCCGTTCGTGCTGCCCGAAGTCGTCATCGAGGAGAACGTGGCGACGCTGCCCGGACTCGACGGCCGCAAGATGTCCAAGAGCTACAACAACACGATCCCGCTGTGGCTGCCCGCGGCCGACCTGCGCAAGGCGATCCTCGGCATCGTGACCGACTCGCGCGCGCCGGGCGAGGCCAAGGAGACGGAAGGCTCGAACGTGTTCGCGCTGTACCAGGCGTTCGCGACGGACGAGGAGACCGCCGCGATGCGCGAGGCCTTCGCGGCCGGCATCGGCTGGGGCGACGCCAAGCAGAAACTGTTCGAGCGCATCGACGCCGAGCTCGCCGAGCCGCGTGCGCGCTACGACGCGCTCATCGCGCGTCCGGACGACATCGAGCAGCACCTGCTCGCCGGTGCGCGCAAGGCGCGCGAGCGCAGCGCGCCGTTCGTCGCCGCGCTGCGCGAGGCGGTCGGTCTCGGCGGCATCGTGCCGGCCACCGTCACGAAAGCGCCTGCTGCTTCGGCCAGGCCCGTCTTCAAGAACTACCGCGAGGACGACGGCCTCTTCTACGTCAAGCTCGTCGCCGGCGATGGTGCCGTGCTGCTGCAGAGCGCGGGCTTCACCTCGCCCAAGGACAGCGGGCGCCTCGTCGCCGCGCTCGTCGACTCGGGTGGTGCATTCGAGCAGGTCATCGCTGCCGCCGGCGTGACCGTGGTGGCCGGCGATGCGGGAGCCCTGCGCGCGGCGCTCGCGGCGCTCAAGGCCGACAAGGACGCGAATAAGGACAAGCCCTGATGCGCTGGCTCGCGCTCGTGCTGTTCGCGCCGTGGTTCGCGATCCTCGTGTGGGCGTACTGGGCGTTCCCGAAATCGCTGCCGCGCACGCTCGCGCGGCGCGCGTTCGACCTCGCCGCGATCGCGGTCGCCGTCGGCATCTCGGCGTGGGCGATGATCGCGTCATACGAGGCCAACGCGGCGGTCGGCGGCTCGATCTGGAAGCAGGTCGCCGCGTCGAGCTTCATCTACGGCGCGTTTCTCGGCGTGCTGCTGCTCGCCGTGGTCGTGCGCGCGCTGGCGTGGCGGCGACGCACGCCGTGATGCGCGACGCGGCGCATCGGCGAACTCGCGGCGCGATCACGCGCTGACATGGCCGCCGCGCGCCTCGCCTCGGTCGATGCGCTGCGCGGCATCACGGTCGCGGCGATGCTGCTCGTCAACAACCCGGGCGACTGGTCGCACGTGTACGCCCCGCTGCGCCACGCCGACTGGCACGGCTGCACGCCGACCGACCTGATCTTCCCGTTCTTCCTGTTCGTGGTCGGCGTGTCGATCGCGCTCGCGCTCGGTCCGCGCATCGAGGGCGGTGCCGATCGTGCGGCGCTGTCGCGTGGCGTGCTCGTGCGTGCGGCGCGGCTCGTCGCGCTCGGCCTCGGACTGCACCTTGCGGCGTGGTGGCTGCTCGGTGGCGAGCACTACCGCCCCTGGGGCGTGCTGCAGCGCATCGGCCTGTGCTTCGCCGCCGCCGGCCTGCTCGCGATCCGTGTACGTGCGGCGGGGCAGTGGACCGTCGTCGCGGCGCTGCTCGGCGGAACCTGGGCGCTGCTCGCCGCAGGCGGCAGCTACGAGCCTTGGGAGAATGTCGCGAGCCGTCTCGATACCGCCTTGTTCGCGCCGTGGCTGTACCAGATCGACCCCGCGACCGGGCGTGGCCATGATCCCGAAGGCCTGCTGTCGACGCTGCCGGCGATCGCGACCACGCTGCTGGGCGTACGCGCGGGCGAGGCGCTGCGGCGTGGCCGCGTCGGCACGATCATGGCCGGTTCGCTGATCGCGCTGGCCGTCGGAGCCGCATGGTCGCTCGTGCTGCCGATCAACAAGGCGCTGTGGACGCCGTCCTACGTGGCCTGGACGGCCGGCTGGGCGGGTCTCGCACTCACCGTGGCACACGCGCTCGTCGACCGCCTCGGCGTGCCGGCATGGGGGCGGGCCTTCGGAGTCCACGCGATCGCGGCCTATGTCGGCTCGGCGCTGATGGTGTACGTGCTCGCTGCGGCCGGCCTGTGGTCGGCGCTGTACGAGGCCGGTTTCGCCGGCTGGATGACGCCGCGGTTCGGGCCGACCCTGCCGTCGCTCGTGTTCGCGCTGGCGTTCGTCGCGTTCTGGTGGGGTGTCGTGCGCATCATGGATCGGCGCGGCTGGCAGCTGCGCGTCTGATGCATGCGGGAGGCGCGTCGCCGCGTCCGCATGCTTCCTGCCGCTCGTCCCCCGCAGCGTCGATGCCGCGCGATCGCCGGGTGATCGGTACCGGTCGCACGGTCATTGTCACGAAGACACACACCCTGGGGCGCCGACCGGCCGCATCACGTGACGTGCCAGAGGCCTGCTCTGGTGCCAGCCGGACTGGGTTCCCGCATCCGGAATGGCGGCCCCGCGCCCTTTTCGCGGGATCCGCGCGCGAGGAGCGGGGATGTGACCCGCTTCGTTAAAGGTCGTTAAAGATCGTAACGTTGGCGCGGTAAATGCTTGGGCCGGGGTAGTCTGCCCAGGCACCTCAAGCGATGTACGCCGCGTCACTGATGAGCGATTCCGATTACCGTTTCGACTTGCTGCGCGAGCGCTATCGCGCGTCGCTCTCGACCAAACGCACTGCCCTCCAGGCCGCCTGGCGTCGCGTCGTGGCCGACCCTGCCGACGCGACCAGCGAGGCCGAGCTGCGCTCGCTCGTGCACCGGCTCGCCGGTTCGGCCGCCGCTTACGGCTACGAAGCCCTCGGCGAGGCCGCCACGGCGCTCAATGCACACCTGCTCGACCGCCGCCGCACGCTCGCCCAGATCCTCGTGATGCCCGTGGTCGAGCGCCTCATGCCGCGCGTGCTCGCCGCGATGGACGCCGTGTCCGCCGGAGAAGTGCGTCATGGCGGCGCGTTGCGGGGCGAGGACGCCGGCCTGCGCGTGATCCTGTGCGAGGACGATGCCGACCAGGCGACCGTCATCGCGGCAGCGCTGCGCGAGGCGGGTTGCGAGGTCGTGACGGCCGCGCACCGCGATCTCCTCTGGGAACGCATCACGACGTGGCCGTGCGATGCGGTGATCACCGATTACTGGCTCGAGGAGGAAACCGCGCTCGGCATCGTGCGCGTGATCCGCGACGAGCCGAGCTTCGCGTCCGTGGCGATCCTGTGCTTCACGGTCGAACGCGATGTGGCGCGCCACGACGAGATCCTCGCCTGCGGCTGCGACGTCGTGCTGCTCAAGAACGAACCGATGGGACGCCTCATCGAGGAACTGCATCGCCGGGTCGTCGCGCGCCGCGCAGGCTGAACGCGCCGCGGCGCGTTGGCCGTGCATTGCCGGCATGGACTATCCTGCCGGCCTTTTCCGGCACGGCGGATCACCCATGCAGCGTTTCCCCCCCATTTCCCTGATCGGCGCCCCGACCGACATCGGCGCCGGCCATCGCGGCGCCTCGATGGGGCCCGAGGCCCTGCGCGTCGCGGGCATCGAGCAGGCGCTCGTCGCGCGCGGTCTCGAGGTCGTCGACCGTGGCAACCTCGGTGGTCCGCTCAACCCCTGGTTGCCGCCCGATGCCGGCTATCGCCACCTGGTCGAAGTCGAGAAGTGGAACCACCATGTCATGCAGGCGGTGCGTGCGGAGTTGCGCCAGGACCGCCTGCCGATCCTGCTCGGCGGTGACCACTGCCTCGCGATCGGCTCGATCACGGCGGTCGCGCAGGTCTGCCGCGAGCGCGGCAAGAAACTGCTCGTGCTGTGGCTCGACGCGCATGCGGACTTCAACACGAGCACGATCACGCCGTCGGGCAACGTGCACGGCATGCCGGTGGCCTGCCTGTGCGGCCTCGGCCCACGCGAACTGACCGAGCTCGGCGGCAGCCGACCCGCGATCACGCCCGACCGCATCCGCCAGATCGGCATCCGCTCGGTCGACGAGGGCGAGCGTCGCCTCGTGCGCGAGCACGGTCTCGACATCTACGACATGCGCTACATCGACGAGATCGGCATGAAGCGTGTCATGGAGGAAGCGCTCGCCGACGTCGACGAGAACACCCACCTGCACGTGAGCTTCGACGTCGATTTCCTCGATCCCGGCATCGCGCCCGGCGTGGGCACGACGATCCCGGGCGGGCCGAACTACCGCGAAGCGCAGCTCTGCATGGAAATGATCGCCGACCGCAACGCGCTCGGTTCGCTCGACATCGTCGAGCTCAACCCGGCCTTCGACGAGCACAACAAGACCGCGGTGCTCGCCGTCGACCTTGTCGAGAGCCTGTTCGGCAAGAGCACGCTGATGCGCGACTGAAGCGTCCGGTCCGCTTCCTGAACGGAAAGCGGGTGTCGTCAACAACTGTGTCGAAGGTGCGCATTCTCCACATCGCCGCATGACAATCCGCGCCGGTTCGGAGGAAACGGGAGCGGGCGTGGTCGTCCGTGGGAGTGAACCAGTGCACGCATCGACGGCGCGAGCGCCCTTCATGATCGCCTCGGCGCCGTCCACGGGTTTCGCGTGGTTCGCCGCCGCGGCCTTGTACGCGATGGCGGCGGCCCTGTGGCTCGCCGAGCCCGAGCGTGCGGTGTTCGAGCACGTCGTCGTGGTCGGCGCGGCCTGCCTGCTCGGCGTTGCGGCACTCGCGTCGGTGATACGTGCACGCCGGCGCGTGCAACCGGCGCCTGGTCCTGCGCAGGCCGACGACGCCGTCGTGCTGTTCCATGCGAGTCCCGTGCCGGCGCTGCTGGTCGATGCATCGACCCTGCGCGTGATCGACGCCAACCATGCCGCCGCCGCACTGTACGGCTTCGCCCGCGAGCAGGCCGTGCGCCTGGCGATGCGCGACCTGCTCGTGCAGCCGAAGACCAAGCGCGACGCCGCCACGCTGGAGCCGCGCAGCGGCGTGCACGTGCACCGGCGCGCCGACGGCACGCCGATCGACGTCGAGACAAGCGTCGAACGCACGACGTTCCGCGGCCGCGAGGTCTGGTTCGTGTCGGTGCGCGACGTCACCGCGAGGCTGCAGCTGCAGCGCGCGCTGGAGGCGAGCGAGCGCCGCTTCCGCGAGATGGTCGAGCTGAGCCTCGGCCTCATGTTCGTCCACGACGAGCGTGGTCGCATCGTGATGGCGAACCAGGCGATGGCCCACGCGATCGGCTACGAGCCCCACGAGCTCGAGGGGCGTGACCTCGCGGACCTGATCACCGCCAGCGAGCGCCCCTTCTACACGATCTATCTCGAGCGGGTGTTGACGGTCGGCCATGCCGCCGACAGCGGCACGCTGTTCCATCGCAACGGCGACGAGCGCATCTGGGAGTACCGCAACCAGTTGCACGTCGGCGCCGACGGCAAGCGCCACGTGCTGTGCTGCGCGATCGACGTCACCGAACGCCGAAGCTACGAGCGCGAGCTGGCCGAGTCCAGTCGTACCGACCCGCTCACCGGAAGCCGCAACCGACGCCATCTCGCCAAGGTCTCGCGTCTCGCCGGCGAGGATGATCGCTGGGGATGCATCGTCGTCGACGTCGACCACTTCAAGCACTACAACGACACCCACGGTCACAGCGTGGGTGATCGCATCCTCGTCGAGACCGTGCAGTTCCTGCGTGGCCTCGTGCGCGGCGAGGATGCGATCGTGCGACTCGGCGGCGACGAGTTCCTGATCCTCCTCGCGCACTACGGCAGCGACGACCTCGAGCCGTTCGTCGAGCGTCTCCAGGCCACCACGCGCGCGAGTGCACCCGTGCCGCTGTCGTTCGGATGGGCGAGCCGCCAGGATCGCGAGTCGCTCGAGCAGACCATCCATCGCGCCGACCAGATGCTGATCCGGCGCCGTGCCACCACGCGCGGCCGGTCGCGGCCGCGCGATCTCTACTGACCCGGGCGGGCGGCGCCGACGATCACTGGAATCCGTTGGTGAAGATCGTCTCCGTGCGCAGGCAACTCGGGGTGTTCGCGGCGACACGCGCGAGCAGCTGGGTCACATGCGTCGGGTGGAACTGCAGCACGTTCTGGCCGCAGCCGTTGCTGCCGATGTGGCAGTAGCTCATGAGCGTGCCACGCGGTGCGCCGGGCCCCGACGACGGGCAGCTCGTCGTGCCCGAAAAACAGCCGTTTTCGCCGCTGTAGCACTGGTCGATCGTGCCGGTGGCGGTAGGCGCCGCACCGGTGGTCGCGTTGCTGCAATGCGTGTGCGAGGCGCCGAAGTTGTGGCCGAGCTCGTGGGCGACGATGAACGCGCTCGAGGCCACCGAGATGCCCGAACCCGTGAAGATCTGGTTGACGCTGTAGCTGCCACCGTTGCTCTGGGTGCGGCAATAGGCGTTGACCCAGGCGATGCCCGAGGCCGAGTTCGGACTCGGAGAGACGCCCGAGAGCAACATCGCGAACGAGCGGTTCACGCTGCCGTAGTTCGCGGCCCAGTAGCTGCCGAACTCGTTGAGGTGGGCGCCCGATGCGGGTGAGCCGGTCTGCGCGTAAGGATCCGACGCGGTGCGCAGGAAGGTGGTGCCCTGCACGAGGACCACGTTGAGGTCGCGCCGGTAGATCACGTTCATCTCGGCGAACAGGTCGGCGATCCACGCCGTCGCCTGCGCGGTGTTGCCGCCGAACCGGTTCGTCATGAACTGCGTATCGGTATCGACCGCGACCGTGGCGAGCCGGGCCGGCGTGCTCGCGGCGGCCGACGCGGGTGTGGCGAGGTGGTCGAGCGGCCCCGGCTCGCCATCGGGATGGGTGATCGAGTCGATGCTGTTGCCGAAATCGAGCTTGACGCCCCGCGGCAGCGCATCCTCCGGCGTCAGCGCGCGCAACTGCCAGCCTTGTGCGACGCGCTCGCCGCGCAGGACGAAGCTGCCGGACGGGCCCGATCCGGAACCCGACGGCGCCTCGCGGAGTTCGGGGTCGTACGACAGCACGATGCGCGAACCGTCCGCACCGTCACCGTACAGGTGCACACGCGTGCTGCGCGGGAGTTCGCGCTCGCCGTCCGGCGTGATCTCGACGATGCGCGCCCCGGGGGCGTACACCTCGATGCGCTCGAACGCCACGCGCGTCGTCGCGGCGGGACCCGAGGGAAACGCCGCGACGTCGAACCTCGCGCCGGCCGGCGACGCCGCGAAACGCTCCAGCGACGCCGACGTGACGGTGGCCATGCCCGGCGCAGCCATCGATGCCGTCGACGCGAGCGACAGCAGGCCTGCCATGATCCATCTGCACATGATCCACCTCGCTCACGACACTTGCCGGGATCGGCAGGCTGGACGATCGCACGCCGTCGTACCGCGTGGCGTGTCACGGAAGCGCTTTCCGTGGGCGGATTCGCGATACGGGTCGGCCGCGGTTCAGGCGGTGGCGTGCGCTGTCCGTCGGCGTCCCCAGGACGGCTCCTCCCGACCCCGGATACCCTCGCCGTTGGGGTTGACGACACCGCAGCGCGTAATCGAGGAGAGCCCGGGCATCGCCGGGCAAGGGGAGTGCCTGACCATGCATCGTCACGTCCGCGAGCGGATTGCCTGCTGCATCACGCTCGGCGCCGCTGCCCTGCTGCCTGCGTCGGCCCATGCCTTCCCGGAGGCGCAATGGACCACGTCGTGGCGCGTCGACGGTGCGCCATGGACCACCGGTTCGACGCTCGAGCGCGCCGACGACGGCGACCTGTACGTGACGCTCGACCTCGCGCGTGCAGGCAGTAACCGCATCGCGCTCTCGCGCCTGTCGGGACAAGGCATGCTGGTCTGGACGCGGGAACATGTCGGCACCCATGTGCTGGGTGGTGGCGCTGCACTCCTGCCGGATGATCCCGTGGCACTGATCGGCGAGCGTGGCGGCGTCGGCGTCGGCGTCGGCGTCTTCGCGCAGGCGCTGGACGCGCAAGGCCTGCCCGTATGGGAGCACAACCAGCCGGATGGGCGCCTCGACCTCGGCGCCAAGGCCGTCGGCGTGAGCGTCGCGGCCGTCGGCATCCACGGCGACCTGCTCGTGCGTGCGCGCGACGGCACGGATGTCGTCGTGCTGCGCTTCGCTGCGGGCAGCGGTGTTCCGCTGCCCGCATGGCGCTGGGCATCGGGGTATCCGTTCATGCGGGTGATGTCGATCGCCTCGCTCGCGGATGGTGGAGCGGTCGTGGCTGCACATGGACCGAGCACGATGAGCGGATTCCTCACCGTGCGCTTCGCGCCGGACGGAACGGTGCGGCATGCGGATCTGGAAACGGGCGACATCGGCAATCCGCTCGGTCACGCCAGCGTCTTCGCGACCGCCGACGACGCGACGATCGTCGTCGCATCGCCGGAAACCCAGCTCGGTTCGCCGGGCGCCATGGCATGGAAGATCGCCGCGGACGGCACGCGGGCATGGACGCGCCAGCTGTCCAACCAGGCCGTACTCGCCGAGACCTTCAGCACGGGACCGTCGATCCTTGCCGCCGATGGCGACCTGCTCATTGCGGTTCGCGGAGCGAGCCACACGATGCGGCTGCTGCGCGTGGACAGCGCCACCGGCGCGACCCGCTGGGATCGTTCGTCGTCGATGGTCGGTGACGTCACCTCGCTCGCCGAAGCACCGAACGGGCGCATTCTCGCCGTCGGCTTCGCGTTCGTGATGGGCGGAGGAGGGCGCACCATCGCGAAACTCGCCGAGTTCGACGCCGACGGCACGCCCTGCCGTGAGGGCGAAGTCGCCTCGCTCTCGAATCTCAGGGCGGTGGTCGCGGGTGGCGAAGGCTGGACCGTGCTCGGCGGCGGCGGTGAAAGCGGGAACGAAGGCGTGCGCCTGCAGCGCTACGATGCCGCTGGAGCATGCACGCTGGATCCTGTCTTCGCCGACGGTTTCGATCCGGACTGAGGGACGCGTGCCATGGCGACGTCTCGACGCACGCCGATCACCATGTCCTTCAAGGCTTCTCTCAAGGCTTCTCTCGCATGTTGGTCGGTGTCGATGAGGAATCATCGACGAGCCGCTTCCGCGAAAAATCGGGGCGGGTGACCCTGGCGCGGGCGCGCTTCGACCTTCGATCGGCGGGCACCTGCCGGCATGTCATGTAAGTTGTCTTTACAACTTTGATGGCCCGGCACGATTGACGTGTCGACGACCGCCCACCCAGAATCGGGTCACCACTTGGGGAAGTGGCAACTCTCCGAAAGGGTCAAATGGAAGTCGGGCGCCTCGCGCCCGGCAGTGCGTCGGTGCGCTCTAGGAGTCAGGGGATGAGGGGCTTGGTCACTGCATTGTCGCGCCGCATGCGTGCGGGCGCGCTGTTCGCGTCTTGGGTCGTTGCCGTGTTCGGCATGGTCGGCGCACTCGGTGATCCGGCGCACGCGCAAGGCGCGGTCTGCGCTGAAGTCAAGATCGAGATCAAGCAGACGGTGAGTTTCGAACGCCAGGCGTTCGATGCGACGTTGCGCGTGCGCAATGGCCTGGACACCTTCGCGGTCGAACAGGTCGTGGTAGACGTCAGGATCACGGACGATTCCGGCAACGTGCCGATCGGCCCTTCGGGCGTTTTCTCGATCGTCAGCGACGGTACTTCAGGCAGCTGGAACGTGCCGCCGAGCTCGGTGGGCGAAAGGCGGTGGCTCATCGTGCCGGGCGCCAACGCGGGCGGAACCACGGCATCGGGAAAGCAGTATTCCGTCGGTGCGACGATCAACTACGTCATCAACGGAGAGGCCCGCACGGTCGACGTGACGCCCGTCACGATCACCGTCCTGCCGCAGCCCCAGCTCACGCTCGACTACTTCCTTCCGAGGCATGTCTACGGCGCCGACCCGCTGACCGGCTCCGGCGAGGAGGAGCCGATTCCCTTCACGTTGGGCGTCCGTGTGCGCAACACGGGGTATGGGCATGCGCGCAACGTGAAGATCGAGTCCGCACAGCCTGTCATCACCGAGAACAACCAGGGTCTCCTGGTGGTCTTCGACATTCTCGAGAGCTTCGTCGACAGCCAGCCGGCGCAGCCCACGCTCACGATCGATTTCGGTGACGTCACGGCAGGAACGGCCCGTACGGGCCGATGGATGATGACATCCTCGCTGTCGGGCACATTCGAGGATTTCGAGGCGAGATACACGCACGCGGGCCAGTACGGAGGAGCCATTCCCCCGCTCCTGCTGCCGCCCGTCACCCACACGCTCATCAAGGACGTCGAGCTCGAGGCGTTCGATGCGGACGGCGTCCGCGATTTCCTCGCGCGTGACGTCGACGTCGCGAGGCTTTACTCGTCGTCCGGTCTCAACCATGAACTCGACGAACTGAGCGGCACGCTCACCGCGACGGCGACCACCGGCCAGTTCGCGCTGTCGGTCGATGCGTTCCCGACCGGTATCGGATTCGTCAAGGTCGATCTTCCTGCCACGGTGGCGCCGCCGGAGGGCAACGAAACCCTCGCGTTCTCGGTCGTGCGCGTCTCCGACGGCATGCGTCTGCATGCGGCGAACGCCTGGCACTCCAAGGAGCGCAACGCGAACCTCGACTGGGAACACTTCATCAACGTGTTCGATTCGCGTCTCGGTGGCAGCAGCCAGGCCGAGAGCTACGTGGTGACGTTCGGCGATGCGCCGAATCCTGCGAATGCCTCGATCCGAGGCGCCGTGTACGAAGACTCCAACGCGAACGGCGTACAGGATGTCGGCGAGCCCGCCATGGCGGGCGTCGACGTCCGCCTCATCGGTCCTGCCGGTGTTGCCGACAGGATCGTGACGACCGACGCTGCCGGCAGCTTCCGCTTCCCGCAGCTCGCGGCCGGAAGCTATTCGCTCGAGGTGTCCGATGTCGCGGGCCTCGTCAACGGCGTGCATGCGCCGGGCAGTCATGGCGGAACGGTCGTCGCGAACGGCATCGCGTCGATTTCGCTGCCGGTTTCGGCGCAGGCGACCGGGTACTTCCTCGCCAAGTCCCAGACGCCCGTCCTGCCTACCGAGGCGGATCTTCGCGTGAAGTCGATCACGGCGAGCAGTTCGTCGCCGATGCCGTACGACGAAGTCCTCATCAGCATGGTCGTGAAGAACGACGGGCCGGCCACCACCAGTGCCGTCCTGCAACTCGATCTGCCCGAGGGTATCGACGCCAGCAACAAACTCGAGTGGACGCTCGCCGCAATGAGTGCCGGCGAGGAGCGTCAGTTCTCGGCGCGCGTCTATCCGATGGAAAGCGGCACCTTCTCGATCTCCGCGACCGTCACCGGTACCGATGTGTCCATCGTCGACCCGAACGTGGCGAACAACACGGGCAGCGTGACGCTCGAGGTCGAAGAGGCCGAGATCAAGGTGTCGCTGAGTCATGATCGTCGTTCGCGCGTCCTCGTGTTCGCGACATGCCGTGGGACAGCCCTTCCGGGTTGCGACAGCACTCGCGGACTCGTGCTGTCGAATGCGCTCGGCGACATCGCGGTCGACAACAAGGTCGTGAGCAACGTCGAGGACTTCCGGCTCGAGATGCGCAGCGGTCGCTGGAACACCTACTGGATCAGCGGTGGTGCGGCTGATCTCGGCGAGCCCGATCTCTACTTCGAGCTCGGCCTTGCAAGGCTGCGCGGGGAAACGATCATCGTGGACGGCGCGGACGGAAGTGCGTCGGACCTCCAGGCGATCGGCGCGCCGGATGTCGCATTGCCCGACGTTCCCCATGCGATCCTCGTTCCCTCGTCGCCCTCTCACCCCGCGGCATCGTTCACGGTCGACCACGCGACCTGCTACACCCCTCAGGGCACCGGCACCAGCGTATCGGGTGAGATCGGCGTGACGGGCTGTCCGGCGATACTCGCCGCCGAGGGAACGTTGCTGTTCGGCTTCGATGTCGTCGAGGCCCTGTCGGCCGCGTCGGGCGAGATGGGGCCGCTCCTCGAGGCTTTGCTGTCGTCGACGCAGCCCTCCACACCTGCCGTACTCCTCGGCGGCTCGTTCCATACCGTCGCGGTCAAGGGCACGAATCCGTTCGCCGATCCCATGAACATCTCGATGGGATCGGCGACCTTGGGCCTCGCGCTTCCTCCGGGAAGCTCATGGGTTTCCAGTGAGCCGTCTGCATTCGATCCGTCGGCGGCATCGCCGTCGTGGTGGTATGACCTCGAATCGACACGTGTGTTCGATGCCAGTGCGGGCGTATGGCTCCCTGATGGAGCGGGCACCCTTGTGTTCGAAGGGGCCTTGGTCGACGCGTCGCACATGATCGTCGCATCGTCCATGCTGAGCCTCGAAACGCGCAGCTTCACGCAGCTGGCTGCCCTGACTCGCGCCGCGATCGTCGGTGAGGTCCTCGACGATCCGTCGCTGGGCGCCCAGGCCGTGATCGACTTCGATGCAGCCGTCGCGTTCCAGTCGGTGGGGCGCTGGGATGATGCGCTCGCGGCCGCCTTGCGCGTCGCCACGATTCTCGAAGACGACAGCGGGGCACCGGGCGTTCGTGAGCATCTCGGCTGGTTCCTCTATGCGATCCAGCGCGGATGGCAGCAGTCGTTGCCTGTGTGCTCCGCTACGGGGGTGACGCAGCATGTCGTCGAGTCGACCAGCTTCATTCCTTTGGAATGGCCGATTCTGGCGCAGGGGCACATCAGCTCCTACGGAGCGACATGGCTGCTGACTCGATCCTCGAATTTCTTCACTGCTTCAGAGAGCATGCCGTGGGTATGGAATCTCGTGGATCAGGTGGAGTGGGCGGTGACGTTCACGCCCCGCGGCGGGATGACGCTCAGCGTGAAGTACCCGGATGATCTTTCGCCCGTGAGCATCGAGCTCGATGCGACATACGACGATGTGTACGCAGCCAACGCAGCAAGGCTTCAGGTAGATGCTCTGGGAACAGCGACGTCGATGCAGGTTTGGCTCGATACGATCAACGGTGCACCTGCGGCGCGGCAGATCGTCGCTGACGGGACGACGGAAGCGTCGGCGACATCGAGCATTGCCTTGTACGGACCGGAGGTTTCCAATCGCATCTTCACGATCGCGGGCCGCATCCAGCCCCAGCAGTTCGGCCTCCTCTCCGAGCTCGCCTTCACCGTCGATTTCGGAACGATGAGCTGCCGGCCGTGATGCGAGCCTCCGTGTCCCTCCCGTTCCTGCTTCTGCTGACCTTCGCATGCGAAGGACGTTCGGCCGAGCGGGAGCCGTGCAGCGCCGACCGCGTCGGCGAATCGAATGCCGATGTTGGCGTTCCGACGACGCGACCTGTCCATCCGCATCCGGCCGATGAGATCCGTCGCTGCATGCTCGATGTCGCCGATCTGGCGAGTGAGGCATGGTCACATGCCTCCATCGTCGATGTGCGGTCGGCCGCGGATCGATCGCAGGCCTGGGTATTCGGCGAAGTGACGAGTGCAAGCATCGACCGCCTGGCGGGCATGCTCGACATGTCCGGGAAGCCGCTCGTGATGATCGGCAGCGGGCGCAACGACCGCGATCTCGCCGTGGAATGCGCGGTTCTGGCGCAGCGCACCGGACATCGCGTCGCGGTCCTCAAGGGCGGGCTCCGCGAATGGTTCCTGTCCGGTCGTCGCGTCGCGGGTGACACGGCATCGTTCGTGAAGCCCGTGGAGGCGACCGCATCGGAGATGGCGAGGAGCCTTCACGCCGAGGGCGTGTCGCGTGTCGTTCTCGCAGATGCGACGTTCGCGGCGAACGGAAGTTCCTTCGCCACCGTGGCGCTCGTGCGCCGCGAACAGGAGCGCACCGATGCGTTCGTCCGGCGCATCGCGGCATCGCCACTTGCGCAGGCAGCCGTCCAGTTCCCGCTCGTCGTGGCAGGGGCGACGACGGTCGAAGCAGGGGCATGGAAGGACGCGTTCCGCGCAGCAGGGCTGCGCGAGCCTCACTTCTACTACGGAAGCGCCGACGACTTCGCGGTGCACGAAAAGACCGTTGCGGAAGTCGCGAAGGTGCGCGGCCGACCGCCACCGACGCGATGCGAAATGTCGTGAACCAGGGAAACCGTCGGCGTCACACGTGACGCCGGGGCAAGGATCAAGGGGAGTCAACGTGAAAAGAACGTCGGTCCAGTCGGGCCCATCCTCCGTGCGCGCGCTGTTCGTGCTGGTAGTACTTGCACTGTCGTCGGGAACGACGGGCGTGCATGCGCAGACTCCGATCACGGGCGCCATCGCGACCGATACGGTGTGGAGTGCCGCGCAAGGCCCCTACGTGCTGCAGGGCGCCGTCACCATCGTGAGCGGAGCATCACTGAGCATTCGCGCCGGGACGCTCGTGCAGTTCGGTTCCGACGCCACGTTGACGGTCGTCGACGGCGCGTTGTCGGCCTTGGGGACATCGGCCGCCCCCATCGTGTTCACGTCGGTGCACGACGACGGTGGCACCACGCCAGCCGAGGCGGGTGACTGGGGGCCGATCACCTTCTCGTCGGGCACGCAGGGTGTGCGAACGAGGCTTTCGCACGCAGCCGTGCGCTATGGCAAAGGTGTCGTGGTGCACTCGACATCGCCCCGCTTCGACGATGTGTCGTTCGAGAACAACGAAGGCGCGGCGATGGCGATCGATCTCGCTGCATCGCCCTCGGGGCTTCGCCTGTCGGCTGCAGGAAACGGAATCAACGGGATCGTGGTCCCGGCCGGCGTGATCGAAGGAGATGTCGAGTGGAGCATGAAGGGCATCCCTTACGTCGTGCCACAGGGGATTGTGGACGTCGGTCGTGAGCCTTTCAAAGTGTGGCCGCGGCATGCCGGGATGACGGTGGGAGAAACGCTGACGTTCGAGATCCGGATACCGAATCCTGCGCCATCCGGCGGGCAGCTCGTGAACCTCACGAGCTACATGAACACGATTGCGGCGCTCTCCTCCCCTTCGATCACGATTCCTTCGGGAGAGCGGATCGGAGAGTTCCAAGTCGTCGCCGTGGGCCACGGCTGGAGTCGTATCGATGCCGTCATGTCGGGCACGCAGCACGCCTTGCACGCCGAAGTGATGGTTGCTCCAGCGCCTTCGAGTGCTGCATCGAATAAAGCCGCAGGAGCCACTCCGGTCGAAGGCGGCAGCAAATGAAGGATATCGTCATGATCAGGGACGTGGGCATCGAGGGGCTCGTTCCACGAGGAGGCATGCGTCGTCTCGCGCACACGTTCTTCGGCGTTGCCGTTGCGATGGTATGCACGTTCGCATCCGCGGCCTCCTTGCGCGTCGATGACGGCGTGGTCGTCAAGTTCGGCGACGAGGCGGGTATCACGGCATTCGGCGTCTTGTCGGGAGCCGGCGCGACCTTCACGAGTGTAGCGGACGACACCGCTGGCGGCGCGCTGTCCGCGACGCCGGGCTCGCCGCAGCCAGGCGACTGGAGGGGGCTGACCTTCGAAAGCATCAGCGGCGAAACGAAGATGGATTTCGCCACGGTGCGATACGCAGGCTCCAACAACGGAGCCGCCATCGAGATCGGTGAGGGAACGGCCGATTATGTTTCGATGCTCGTGGAACACAACGTCCTGGGATTGCGCTCGGGACGTGGTTCGCAGCACACGATCGGTGATTCGCGCATCGTCTCTAACGCGACGGGACTGGTGGGGTTCGCCTATGCGGGCGCCGTCGTGTACTCGGAGATCGCCGGAAACGACACGATCGGCGTCTCCAGCTCCGATCCCGACCCGGCTTTACTTCTCAATGCCCAATCGAACTGGTGGGGTAGTTCATCGGGCCCGACGCATCCCACGAATCCGGGAGGAACCGGGGATGCAGTGAGTGATCGCGTCGACTACTCCGATTTTCTAACGTCCAGGCCGCTTGTCCGCTGTGATCTGCGCACCCTCGACGGGCTTTCCAGCACCACCACGGCATCCGTTTCACTGGCGTTACGATGCAGCGGAGCGACGGAATACCAGATGTGGATCGGTGCGAACGCGCCGGGAGTCTACTCTCCGATGGTGTCAACGGTTCCCTTCACATTGCCCTCGTCGGCAGGGACGTACACGATCTACATCGAATACAAGTCGGCTGCAGGCGAAACGACAGAGCGCTTTGTTACGGTGCGGTACGCACCGGATGGCGTGGTCACGATTGTTTCCCCGATCGAGGGAAGCACGATCGACCAGGATACGACGTTGCACGCGGTGGTCGACTCGCCTTCGAGCGTGCGCGCGGTCTACGCCTACGTCGGCAACCAGTTGCTCGGCGTGTTGCCTCGCAATCCCGATGGCAACGATTACTTCTTCGGTTGGTCGCTCGAGGGGGCCGAGAACGGTTCATATGAACTCCGCGTCGTCGCGGAGCTCGAAGGTGGCGCACAGTCCCTCGAGGAAACGCGCCTAGTCAACGTGCATCGCACAGGTACGGTTCCAGTACCTCCACAGATCGACAATGTCGAGTTGGACGGCGTTGCGATGGGTGGTGGCGTGTCGACAGTGACGGCGCCCGGAATGCTCGCCTTCGACGTGACGGACGCAGGTAGCATCGCGACGGTCACGGTCTCTCTCGGTGATCAGGCGGTTTCGGTAGGCAGTCCGGCTTCGGGCCGGTACTCCGTTCCTCTCGACTTCGGCACGCTCGCGAACGGACCGTCGACGATCCGCATCACCGCCACGAACACCCAGGGCGCTGTCGCATCGCGTCAGTTCGCGATCGACGTGGCGGTTCCGCCTCCGGCGCCGCCGCTCGTGTCGAATCCCGCGGATGGAGCAACGGTCTGGAATGCCGCGCTGGCCGTGTCCGGTACCGCCGCGCCCGGGAGCCTCGTGCGCATCTATGTCATGCAGGGTGCGAGTCCGGTATGGAACGGTCATCTCGCCGTCGCCGGACCCTCGGGAAACTTCGCGGCCACGCTGCTGCTTCCCGGGCACGGTGCCTACACCGTCCACGCGACGGCGACACTGCAGGGGCGCACGAGCGCTCCTTCGTCGAGCGCCACGGTGACGTATGCCTCGCCGACGGCGCCGGGCGTCGAGATCGTCACGCCCGCGGCGAACGCGGTCGTATCGACCGACACCGCGATCCTCGTCGATGCGCAGAGCACCAGCGGTATCGAGCACGTTCGCATCTCGGTCGGCGGTCGCCTGCTCGGCACCGTCACGAGTGCGCCGTACAGCGTCCAGTGGTCCATCGCGGATTATGCGGATGGCGACCACCTGATCCGTGTGGAGGCGCGTGCGCAGAACGGACTCGTGGCGTATGCGAACCGTTCGGTTCGCGTCGTGCACCATCCGGACGACACCTCCGGTCCGACCATCGGCAATCTTCGCTTCTCCGGCGCCGTGCTCGGTGCGAATCCAACATTCGTCGCGCCCGGTGTCCTCAGTTTCGATCTCACCGATGCCAGCGGGCTGGCCGGAGCTTCGGTCACCCTCGACGCCGTCCCCGTCGCAGGCAGTCTCGATGGGAACCACTACTCGGCGGCGCTCGACTTCGCCGCGGTGCCCAACGGCGCAAGCCATGCTCTGGTGATCAAGGCGACCGACGTCCTCGGAAACCAGAGCCAGCAGACGCTCACGGTAGGCGTGAACCTTCCCGTGCCCGCAACGCCCGTGCTCTCGAGTCCCACAGCCGGCATGACGACTCCGGCGCCTTCGGTGAGCGTCTCGGGAACCGCCGACCCGGGAAGTCGCGTACGCGTCTATCTCGGTACCGTCGCTGTCGGAGCGGAGTTGTCGGTCGCGGCCGCGGGACACTTCGGTACGAGCATTCCGTTGCCAGCCGAGGGGACGTACCAGGTGTCCGCGGAGGCCACGAGCATCCGTGGCACGAGTGCTCGAAGCACCGCGATCAGTGTCACCCATGCGATTCCAGGTCCCTCGGTGCTGTTCGTGTATCCGCCCGTCGACGCGGAGATGTCGGCCGACTTCATCGTCGAGGCCTCGGTAAGCGATCAGGTGCCTCTGTCGAGCGTCTCGCTGCGCGTCGCCGGCGGCACCCCCGTCACGCTCGCGCAACCGCCTTACACGTGGCCGATGGACATCGAGACCATGCCGGAAGGGGATGTCGCGCTGGAGATCACCGCGGCCAGTACCTCCGGCAAGCAGACCGTGTCCACGCGGTCGGTCAGGATCACGAAGATTCCCGCACACGTACCCATCGTCACGCCTTACACCGGTGAAGTGCTTTCGGCGACGCCTTCGGTGAGCCATGGCGGCCAGAACGTGACCATCGCCGGGCGTGCGAAAGCCTCGGAAGGAGGCGCGGCGGTCCCGAACGCGTTGCTGAGGCTCGTTCTCGCGGTAGATGGCTTCGTGCGCCGCATCAACGTCGTGACGGACGCTGCGGGCGCGTTCTCGTTCACGTTCGTTCCGCAGACGTCGGATGCAGGAACGTACAGCGTGACGGCGCTGCATCCGGATGAAATCAGCCGTCCCTCCGAAGCCAGCTTCACCATCAACCGGCTGTCGGTGGGACCGACGAGTCTCGCGCTGCGCGCAGCGCGAACGGTGTCCGAACCCCTTCCGTTCACGGTGACCGCGAGCGCAGGCAGTGGAGCACAGAACGTGCGTTTCGTCGCCGAGGCCATCGATCTGCCGCCCGGCATTTCGATCGTCAGCGCGCCGGCCGTGGACGTTCCCGCCGGCCAGAGCCGGGCGATAGCGCCGCGGTTCCTCGCGTCGTCGACGGCAGGCGACACGGGGACGGCGTACCTGACGCTCTATTCCGACATCGGCGGCGTCTCGACCCAGCGTTCGCGGATCGCGGTTCCCTATCGATTGAGCGAGCCCGTGCCGAGTCTTTCCGCGGCACCGACGTCCGTGCGGATCGGCGCCAAGCGCGGAACGCGCGCGAGCGGTGCCGTGCAGATCAGCAATCGCGGAGCCCTGGCTGCATACGATGTCGAGGCGACGCTGCTCACGACCGCCGGGTCACCGAACGTCCCGGACTGGGTGCGCCTCGAATCGCCGCAACAGCTGGGAGACCTCGCCCCGAACGGCACGGTGACGCTGCAGGTGGCGGCAGCGCCGGGTACGTCGGTGCCCTATGGTGTCTACGACTTCAAGCTACGGGTCGCCGGCGCGAACTTCCCGGAAGGACTCCTCGACGTCGGGGTGGTCGTGACCTCGCTCGAAACCGGCAGCGTCCGTTTCCATGCGGCCAACATCTATACCGATCCCAACGGCATGTGGGGAACGCCGACGTTCGGTCTGGAAGGGGCTCGCGTGCGCCTGGATGCCGAGAACCAGACCGTCACCGGCGTGACCGCGGTGACGGACTCCCTCGGCAACGCGACGTTGTCCGACCTGCCGCTGGGCTTCTACAGGTATCGCGTGAACGCTCCGAATCACGCCGATGCCACGGGGCGCATCCTCGTCCAGCCGGGTGTCGAGGTCACCGAGGATACGTTCCTCGACTACGAAGTCGTCAGCTTCGAATGGGATGTCACCGAGACGACGATCACCGACGAGTACGAAGTCTCGTTGACGGCGCTCTACCAGACGTTCGTCCCTGCTCCGGTCATGCTCATCGAGCCTGCGTCGATAACGCTGCCCAGCCTGCAGGTCGGCGAAGAGTTCTCCGGTGAACTGACGATCACCAACTACGGCCTCCTCCGCGCCGACGATGTGGTGTTCATTCCCGCGGTGAGCGATTCCAAGCTCCAGATCGAGTACGTCGGTGATGTGCCCGGTACGTTCGACGCGAAGCAGCGTGTGCGTATCGGTTACAAGATCACCGCGATCGAGCCTTTCCCTGGTGGGAGTGTCTCTACGACAGCCGGGTCTGGCCCGTCCAAGCTCCAGAGCCCGATCCCGGGCGGTTCGCGAGGCAAGGCGATGGCTGCATGTTTCGGCTACGTCTACCCCATGCGCGTCACGTATCGGTTCCAGTGCGCGAACGGTGATGTCCGGGAAGCCGAGGGCTGGGGGCTGTTCGCGAAGACATACGGTCAGTGCGAGGGAGGTGCTCCCGTCTGGGGAGGGGCCTGGGGTGGGTGGGGTGGGCCTTCCGGAGGAGGTGGAGCTGCCGGAACGAGTGGGATCTCCATATCGGACATCCCGTGTACACCCGACTGTGGTGGCTGTCCGTGCCCGGGTGAGGGTGGCGGTCCGGGTGGTCCGCCGGGCGGTGGCTCGGGCGGGTCCGGCGCCGGGGGGGGGGGACCCGGCATGCCGGGCGGGGGAGGAGGGCCATGACCGGCTCGGGGCCGGACGCCTTGCGTTCGAATCGTGAATCCGGCGCCTCGCGCGCGTCGGGTGGCATCAATCCAGTGTGTGGGAGTGGGGTTCGTATGGATTACAGATTGTCGATCGCCTGCCGTTGGCTGATGGCGTTGATGCTTGTATGTGCGGCGGCTGCAGCGCAGGCCAGAACCGACGTGAAGCTGCCGGCAGGCGAGTATCGCGTGGAGTCGGAAGATCTCCGGCTCACGGTCGCCGGCGGTGTCGTGTCCGTCATGCGCACGTGGCAGGCGGAGAGCACGTCCAAGGGGTTGTATCGCTGGCACATCAATCCGGCGTGGTCCGATCTCGCATTCGACTACGACAGCATCGACGGTTCGATCAAATCCATCTCGAGGGCCGGATCGATCTTCGCCAAGAGCGGGAACGGCATCTACGTCTTCGATCGCCACTTCTTTCTCAAGGCGACCGTCACGCAGGGTGAGACCGACGGCTGGCGCTGGTACGACCGCCAGGGCAACTGGATCACGTACTCGATCGAAGGGCGTGTGAAGGCTTACGGCGACAGGAACGGCGTGATCGTGCACTTCCAGCGTGACGCAGAGGGCAGGATCGAGCAGCTCAAGGATCGCGGCGATCGCATGATCCTGACCTATCAGTACGTCAGTCCCACGAGCTCGCTGGTCGGCAGCATCGTCGATCGATACGGCCGCTCCGTCACCTATCGCTACGCTGGGGAGCCGTCGCGACTCGCCGAGGTGGACGACGCCCTCGGCAACACCTGGAAGTACGGCTACACGGGAAAACTGCTGACGCGGGTGGAGGATCCGGAGCAGCGCGTGACGGAGGTGCTCTACGGCGGTGGCAGGGTGGCGCGCGTCCGCGATTCCGAGCAGAACGACTGGCTCTACGAATACGACTACGACAAGAGCAAGCGCCAGTTCAGTGTGGTGGCGAGGACGCCCGAAGGACGCACGCGCGACTGGCTCTACAACATCGAGGGGCGTCTGGTCCGCGAGCGCATCGGGACACGCGTCACGAGCACGGTCACCCGGGACGGAAAGAACGTCGAAATCGTGAGGAACGAGCGTGGGCTGGCGACGCGCACGGAATACGATGCCAATCGCAATCCGATCAAGATCGTCCATCCGGATGGCTCGGTCAGCACGGCCGTTTACGATGCTGCACACAATCTCCCCGTGGAGCGCACGGACGAACGAGGCGTCAAGTCACGCTTCGAATACGATCCTCGGGGAAACCTCACGAAGTTCACCGAAGCGTTCGGGCTTCCGGAACAACGCATCACCGACTTCGTGTACTACCCCACGGGGGAGCTGAAATCCCGCACCGTCAGGGGCGCGACGGCAGCGGACGATGCGCTCTCGCAGTGGGAGTGGAATGCAGACGGCAACATCGAGCTGCTCACGGACCCGGAAGGCAGGGAGACGAGCTTCGACTACGACTTCAGCATCGGGCGCATCGTCAGGACCGATGCCCGCGGTGGTGCGTGGGTGACGACGATCGATTCCCGCGGAAACCTGCTCAGCGAGTCCGATCCTCTCGGCAATACCGCCCACCATGTCCACGACAAGACGGGGCGGCCCGTCAAGAAGGTCGATCCGCTAGGCGCGGAGACGACCTACGAGTACACGAAGACCGGCCTGATGACGGCAAAAGTAGACCCGCTCGGTGGGCGTGCGACGTGGTCTTACGACCGGGACGGGGAGAAGCTCAGCCAACTCGACGAAGAGGGGACGGGCTACATCTTCACCTATGATGACGATGGACGAATTGCGACATTCGAGGATGTCCTCGGCAATGCAACGACGTTGTCGTACGGCGTCTCGGGTGACCTCAAGGGCCTCCTGACGTCTGTCGCCTATCCCACGCATACCGAGACGTTTCGCTTCGACCAGCGCGGTCGAATGATCCAGCGCAGCAAGGCTTTCACAGCCGGTGGATCGGTCACGACCCAGACGTCCACCTTCGGGTACGACATCACGGGGCGGATGGTCAGTGAAACCGACAACGGGGGCGGGACGAAGCAGTATGCATATGACGGGCTTGGTCGAATGAGCCGTTTGACCGATGAGCTCGGCGCTTCGCGAACGTATCGTTACGACACTCGAAACAACCTCACTACCCTGGTGGTCGAGTCCGGTGCGGAGCACGCGTTCACCTTCGATCGTGCGAATGCCATGCTCTCCGAAGCACGTCCTTCGGGCGCTACGATCGACTACGTCTACGATGCGGCAGGCAATCTCACGGCCAAGATCTTCCCGGCGCGAAATCGCGAAACGTACGTTTACGATGCTGCTGGACGGAAAATCGAGGAGCGCGCACTTCCCGCAGGCTCCAACGCGCCCAGCAACAAAGTCATCTTCAATCATGACGCGGCTGGTCGCATGCTGGATTACATCCAGGAGGGGCGCGTGGATACGCGCGCGATCTATGCTTACGACGCCAAGGGCCGCGTGATCGAGGAGACACTGACGTATGGCGCCGGTACGGCAGCCGTTACGCGCTCCATCCAGCACGGTTACCGAAAGAACGATCGGAGAGAGTCGATCACGTATCCGGACGGCACGCAGATCGGATTCACCTACGATCAGATCGGCAACCTTCTGACTGGCGATGTGCCAGGCATCACTGGCGCGCTCCGGTGGAAGGATTACATCTGGAACTCTCCGGGCAAGCTGGAAATGCCGGGAGTGGTTCAGTCGTTTGGTTACGATGGATTCAACAGGGCCGTCAGCATCGAGTCTCGCGCGATCGGTACCGGAAGCCACCAGTCTCCTGCGGGCCCTACGATTTTCGGGGAAGTCTACGGCTACGATCAGGTCGGCCGTATCGAAACGGCAACCTCTGCCGCGAATGTCACCGAGTACTTCCGTGACGCTGCGGGACGATTGACGGGACTGCGCCCGCCTGCAGGTGACCCGGATCTCATCGAAGAGACATATACCTACGACAGCATGGGTAATCGTGTCACGAGTGCCGCGGGGGTATGGTCGTACAACTCCGACGACCAGCTCATCGAGTACCCGCACAGTGGTGCGGTTCATACGCTCTCGTACAACGCCGGCGGCGGCCTCGTCACCGACATCTCACGCATCAATGGCAACGTGACGAAGACCCTTTCGTATACCTACGACGATGGGGATCGGATGGCGGGGGTCAGCGACGACGGCGTCGTGGTCGCAGAGTATTTCTACGATCCCTTCGGTCGTCGTGTGGCGAAGAAGGTGGGAGCTTCGAGAACATGGTTCTACTATTCAAATGAAGGCCTGCTGGCGGAGTACACCGAGAACTCGCCGACATATCGCCTTTATGGCTACAGTCCCATATCACACTGGGGAATGAGCCCACTCTGGACCTCGGAGCGGACGACGGTGACGAGTGGCGAGAATTATTACTATCATGTCGATCATCTATCCTCCCCTACGGTTATGACGTCGTCTGACGGAGCGGTCGTCTGGTCGACGAAATCCAGTGCATTCGGAGAGCGATCTGGTGAGACAGGGGTTGCTCAACCCTTGGGATTTCCGGGTCAGTATCACGACAATGAATCCGGCCTGCAGTACAACTATTACCGTAGTTATTCATCGCGCCAGGGACGCTATGTCCAGAGCGATCCGATTGGCGTGAAAGGTGGCGTCAACACGTATCTGTACGCCAAAGCCGACCCGCTATCTTACTTCGACAACCTCGGTCTCAATCCAGATTGTCCCTGTGATAGAAAGAAAGGTGAAAGTGCCAATTGGTACGGCGGCCAGATCGGTGTGTCTGCAATGGCAATCGCATCAGTCCTTGGTGCCAGCGGCTCCATTGGGGCCCTCATAAATACATCTACCGGAGAGACCTGCATTTTCGCGACGCTTTGCGCGAAGGCTGGCGTGTCGGCGCCGCTGGAAATATTCGGGTCAAGCATGTCCATCGAGGATGGCCCATGGTGCGGAAAAGATTTGCCGTCTTTGACTCTTAGCTGCTCTTTGTCCATAAGTGTCGGTGGGTCTTACAGCGACGGAGTTCCTGGGTGCGGCACTGGCAAGTCGGGCGGGTGGAGTGGCGGGCTGAAGGTAACGCCGAGTATGACGATCGATTTTTGTGCCACCACCAAACTGGGTTGCTGGGGCGCGGAATGCGAGTGCGAGTAATGCGTCGGACCGGCGGTTTCCCTAGCTGACTCTGTTGGCCGGGATCGTTCTTCGCCTTGGCACGGGCAGGGATGTCGCGAACTTGCAGTTGGCGACCCGGAGTCACTGCGTGTGGCAAGGATTTCATCGGCCCTGAAGTGGATTTTTCCGCAGCAAGGAGCATTGCGTCCGTAGCGGATAGAGGCGTGAAGCTCCAGTGAGCTCCGTGCGGATCATTCGCTCAGCATGGCGGAATGCGCTTTTGCAACAACTTCGCGCTCCACGAAGCCCTCCACGAATCGCGTCGCGGGCCGCGTGCGGATCCCGTCGGGCGTATCGACCTGTTCGATGCGCCCGGCGTTCATGACGACGACGCGATCGGCGAGTTCCAGCGCTTCTTCCTGGTCGTGGGTCACGAACACGGTCGTGTAGCCGGTGCGGCGCTGCAGCTCGCGCAGGCCGTCGCGAAGCTCCTTGCGCACCTTCGCGTCGAGCGCACCGAACGGCTCGTCGAGGAGCAGCACGCGCGGTTCGATCGCGAGCGCGCGCGCGAGGGCGACGCGCTGGCGCTGGCCGCCCGAGAGCTGGTTCGGATAGCGGTCCTCGAGGCCCGGAAGCTGCACGAGTTCGAGCAGTTCGCGGCCGCGCGCGTGGATCTGCGCGGCGTTCGGCCGCTGCGAGCGCGGGCGCACGCGCAGGCCGAACGTGATGTTGTCGAGCACGCTCATGTGGCGGAACAGCGCGTAGTGCTGGAATACGAAGCCGACGCGGCGCTGCTGCACCGACAGCGTCGCCGCATCGGTCGTATCGAACAGGATGCGGCCGTGGTCGATCGGCTCGAGGCCCGCGATCGCGCGCAGCAGCGTCGTCTTGCCGGAGCCCGAGGGGCCGAGCAGCGCGAGCAGTTCGCCCGAGTGCACGTCGAGATCGACGTCGTGCAGCGCGGTGAAATCGCGGAAGCGCTTGCCGACCTGGCGTATCGTGATCTTCATGCGTGGAGTCGTTCAGTGGCCGCGCAGTGCGGCGAGTTCCGGGCCGTGCCGCCATTCCAGCAACGACTTGAGCCCGAGCGTGATGAACGCGAGGATCGCGAGCAGCGAGGCGACCGCGAAAGCTGCGGTCAGCTGGTAATCGTTGTACAGCACCTCGACGTGCAGCGGCATCGTGTTGGTGAGGCCGCGGATGTGACCGCTGACCACCGAGACCGCGCCGAATTCACCCATCGCGCGCGCATTGCACAGCAGTACGCCGTAGAGCAGGCCCCAGCGGATGTTGGGCAGGGTGACGTGCCAGAACGTGCTCCAGCCGCCCGCGCCGAGCGTGAGCGCGGCGTATTCCTCGTCGCTGCCCTGCGCCTGCATGAGCGGGATCAGCTCGCGCGCGACGAACGGGAACGTCACGAACACGGTCGCGACGACGAGGCCGGGTAGCGCGAAGATGATCTTGATGTCGTGCGCCTCGAGCCAGGGATGCAGCCAGCCGCTGCGGCCGAACAGCAGCACCCAGACCAGACCCGCGATCACCGGCGAGACCGAGAACGGCAGATCGATCAGCGTGATCAGCAGGTTCTTGCCGCGGAAGTCGAACTTCGTGATCGCCCACGCCGCGGCGACGCCGAACACCGTGTTGAGCGGCACGGCGATCGCGGCGACGAGCAGCGTGAGCTTGATCGCGTGCACGGCATCGGGATCGGTCGCCGCGGCCTTGAACGTGGCCCAGCCGCCTTTCCAGACCTCGGCGAAGATCACGCCGAGCGGCATCAGCAGGAACACGCCGAGCAGCGCGAGGGCGAGCAGGATCAGCGCGACGCGCAGCCACAGCGGCTCGGTCGTCGCGTTGGATCGTGCGCGCGTCACGGCCGACCTCCCGTCGCAGGATCAATGCGCATGGCGGCGGCTCCAGTGCTGCAGCAGGTTGATCACGAGCAGCAGCACGAACGAGATCGCGAGCATCGCCACGGCGATCGCGGCAGCACCGTCGTAGTCGAATTCCTCGAGCCGGATGAAGATCAGCAGCGGTGCGATCTCCGACACGTTCGGAAGATTGCCTGCGATGAAGATCACCGAGCCGAACTCGCCGACCGCGCGTGCGAACGCGAGCGCGCAGCCGGTCAGCAAGGCCGGCATCACGAGTGGGAGGATCACGCGTGTGATGGTCTGCCGGCGCGAGGCGCCGAGCGTCGCGGCGGCTTCCTCGAGATGCACGTCGAGATCCTCGAGCACGGGTTCGAGCGTGCGCACGACGAAGGGCAGGCTCACGAACGTCATCGCGAGCATGACGCCGACCGGCGTGTAGGCGACCTGCAGGCCGATCGCCTCGAGCGGCGCGCCGAGCCAGCCGTTCGAGGCGTACAGCGTGGTCAGTGCGATGCCGGCGACCGCGGTCGGCAGCGCGAACGGCAGGTCGATCATCGCCTGGAACAGGCGCTTGCCCGGGAACGCATAGCGCACGAACACCCAGGCGAACAGTACGCCGAGCACCGCGTTGAGCGCGGTCGCACCGAGCGCGCCCGCGAAGCTCAGCCACAGCGCGTTGAGCACGCGCTCGCTCGTGACGGCGGCCCAGAAGCCGGAAAACCCGAGCCCGCCCGCGCGCACGAACAGCGCGGCGAGCGGGATCAGCACGATCAGCGACAGGTAGCTCAGCGTGAAGCCGAGCGTGAGGCCGAAGCCCGGCATCGCCGAGCGCCGCGGACGGCGCGGTCGGTGGGGCGCGGGCGAGGTCATGGTCGTGCTCATCGGTCCCCTGGGGCGCCGCGGCGCGACCGAGGCGGCATCACTTCTTCGTGTAGATCTGGTCGAACACGCCACCGTCGCCGAAGAACTTCGGCTGCACGGTCTTCCAGCCGCCGAAGTCGCGGATGTTGACGAGCTCGAGGGTCGGGAAGTCCGCAGCGTAGCGCGCGGCGACACCTTCGTGCAGCGGACGGTAGTGGTTCTTCGCGATCACGTCCTGCGCGGCCTCGGTGTAGAGGAACTCGAGGTAGGCCTTGGCGACGTCGGCGACACCGTGCTTGTCGGCGTTCTTCGGCAGCACGGCCACGGGCGGCTGGGCGAGGATCGACAGTGACGGCACGACGATGTCGAACTTCTCGGCGCCGAATTCCTTCAGCACGAGGTGGGCCTCGTTCTCCCAGGCGATCAGTACGTCGCCGAGGCCGCGCTGCGCGAACGTCACGGTCGAGCCGCGCGCGCCGGTGTCGAGCACGGGCACGTTCGCGAACAGCTGGCCGAGGTAGGCGCGTGCCTTGGCCTCGTCGTTGACGTTGTGCTTGAGCGCCCAGGCCCATGCGCCGATCACGTTCCAGCGTGCGCCGGCCGAGGTCTTCGGATTCGGCGTGATCACCTTGACCCCGGGCTTGGCGAGATCGCCCCAGTCGGCGATACCCTTCGGGTTGCCCTTGCGTACGAGGAAGATGATCGTCGACGCATACGGCGTCGCGTCGTTGGGCAGCAACTCCTGCCAGTTCGCGGGCGCGAGGCCGCCATGCTCGACCAGCGCGTCGATGTCCGAGGCGATGCCGAGCGTGGCCACGTCGGCCTCGAGGCCGTCGATGATCGCGCGGGCCTGCTTGGACGACCCGCCGTGCGACTGGCGGATCGTCAGCGTGTCACCGGTCTTCGCCTTCCAGTCGGCGATGAAGAGTGGATTGAGCTGCTGGTAGAGCTCGCGCGTCGGGTCGTACGACACGTTGAGCAGGGTGCGGTCCGCGGCGAACGCATTGCCGCCGAGGGCGTGCCCGAACGCGATCGCGCCGAGCAGCAACGCCGTCCTGATGGTTCCGCGCATGGCCGTGTCCCCTGGATGTCGAGAGGGGATCGATTGTGCGCGTGGGCGGTTAGCAAAAGGTTATGCGCGGCATGGTGGTTGGCCATGTGCATATGGATCCGTTGCTGTGCGGCCGTGTGCCGGAAAGGACGAAGGCGGGGTTTCCCCCGCCTCCGTCGTCAAGCGATCACCTTGGCAAGGCGCACGTGGCGCCTTGGGTCAGGGGACCTGGTTCGCGTATACGCGGACCACGGCGTGCTGGCGCGTGCCGGCGACGTAGTCGGTCGACTCGAAGTTCAGGTCGGGACGATTCGTCGCGCTCTTGTACCACCCGGTGCCGCCGCTCGAGGCATTGGAACCGACCGCGATCAGCGGAGCAGCCGCCGGAGCATTGTTGAGCAGATTGGTGAACACACCTTCCGAGCCGTCGACGACGTACTTGACCGTGACGCCGAGCTGAGTGCCCGAACCCAGCAACACGGGATCGGTTAGGCGGATCGGCAACTGGAGGAACGAGTTCACTGTACAGGTCACCGGACCGAGGTCGAACGTGCGCGTCGAGATCGGCGTGGTGTTGCCGAACACCGGCGAGGCGGTCGAACCGTTGAAGGTGTTCCAGAACTGCACGACCGCCTGCACGTTGGTGTAGGAGGTGGTCGCCGGGCAGATGGGATGTGCGACGAGGCCGGTCACCGACCAGGACGCCGTCGGCGCTGCAATCGTCGCCGCGTAGCCGGCCGCATTGCGCTCCACACCCGTCACCGGATTCAGGATGAGGCCGGACGTGCCGAGAACGCCGGCCGACGTCACGACCTGCAGCGAATCCACGAGCACGTGCGTGCCAAGTGTCGTGAGCTCCCAGCCGAACACGTTGCCGGCTCCCGTGACCAGTGAGCCGGTCGGGTCGTTGCCCCATGCGGCACCACCGGTGGTCACGAATGCGACGTCCTCGGTCGAGCCTGCGGTCGGGGCGTTGACGAACTTCTCGACACCGAGGTTGGCCAGGTCGGTATCGCCGAGCGAGGTCGAGGTGAAGTACACGCACGCCCACACCTTGGCGTTGCCGCCGCCGGCTGGCGCCGGCACGCGCGTGGCGGTGTAGCCGAACGGCGCTGCGTTGAGGCGGAACTTGCCCGGCGCGAGCGCCGAGTTGTAGCCGCCGCCGCCGATGTAGACCTCGCTCCTGTTGAGCAGGCGGATACCGGGCGCACCACCGGCACCCGAGTCGTCGAAGAAGCGGACCGTCGTCGTCGGCGTCACGCTGGCGGCATTCTGGTTGACCAGCGTCACGCTGAAGTTCGTGATCAGCTGCTCGCCCGGCTGGCTCAGCGTGAGCTTGTTGCAGACCATCGGCGTGTAGCGCGTGCCGCTCGTGAGCGTCGGCGTGCCGTTGAGCAGGCTGCCTTCCGCATCGGTCGTGCGGTTGCTGAACAGCAGGTTCGGCGGCGGGTTGACCGTGAGCGTCGCGTTGGCCGGCGCCGGGTTGTTGCCGGCATCGGTCTGCAACGCACCGCCCGGAATCACGTTGGCATAGCTGCCCGGGAGGGCCGCACTGACGTTGACCGTGACCGTGCAGTTGCCGTTCGCCGGAATCTGCGCACCCGATGCGAGCGAGACGCTGCCCGTGCCGGCCGCGGCCGTGACCGTGCCGCTCGTGCACGTGGTCGCGGCCGCGGGCGTCGAGGCGACGACGAGGCCGTTCGGCAGGTTGTCGGTCAGCGCCGCGGACAGCGTCGCCGCCGTCGCGTTGGTGTTGGCCAGCGTGATCGTCAGCGTGCTCGGCGAGCCCGTGGTCACGGTCGCGGGCGCGAAGGCCTTGGTGACCGTCGGAGCCACGAGGATCGGGCCGGTCGGGATCGTGATCGCGGCGCCCGTGCGGTCGAACGCGTAGTCGACGATGACGGCGGGATTGCCTGTCGTCGCGGTCGTGGTCATGTGCATGTAGCCGTAGCACGTGCCGTTCGGGGAGATGCCGATCGACGAGCAGTTGAAGCGGAAGCCCAGGTAGCCGTCCACGCCGGCACGCCACGCGGTCATCGCACCATTCGCGCGCGAGAACACCGACGACGGACCGATCACCGCACCCGGTGCGAGCACCGTGTAGTTGGAGCTGCTGGTGGTCGGCGCGACGCCGGCGTTGATCGCGGGCGCGTTCGTCCAGTACGCGGTCAGGCTCGCGCCGTAGACGTTGAAGTCGTAGCCGGTGGCCGGGTCGGTGTCGACGATGCCGCGTGTCGTCCAGTTGATCGAGGTGCCGTTGCTGGTCGCCGCGACCGTATGGTTGATCGGACCGGAGCGGTAGATGGCTTCACCGACGTTGAGCGTGGCCGTCGACGGATAGTCGTTCGCGCCCTGGGTGGTCTGCAGGCTGCCCGCGGCGAGTGAGTTGACGTACGCACCTTCGGAAGCGGACAGCACGTCGACCTTGACCGTGCAGCTGCCGCTCGGAATCTGCGCGCCGCTCGACAGCGTGATCGAGCCCGAGCCGGCGGCGGCCGTCAGCGTGCCGTTCGGGCACGTCGTCGTGGCGTTGGCCGGGTTGGCGACCACGAGGCCGGCCGGCAACGTGTCGACGAGCGGTGCCGTCAGCATCGAGGCGGTCGCATTGCCGTTGGCGAGCGTGATCGTGAGCGCGGTCGGCGTGTTCACCGGCACGAGCGATGCCCCGAACGCCTGCGAGATCGTCGGCGGACCGCCGGTCGTGCAGTCGAGCGTGACGTCGTCGAGCAGGAAGCTGCCGCTCGAGGTGGCCGTGGTCGTCTTCGTGTAGCGGAACTCGATCACGTGCGGATTACCGTCCGAGTAGCTCGACGGGATCGCGACGCTGTACGGCAGGTAGGCCGCTTCGGTCGTGGTGACGCGCGGGTAGGTCTGCAGCACGTTGCCGTCGATCGAGACCATCATCTGCACGGTCGTGTTGGTCGCGGCGAGGCGGCGCATCCAGAACTTCAGCGTGCGGTCGAAGCCGGGCTGGATCACCACCGACTGCGAAGCCGTGGCGGTTTCGGTGCCTGCGGCGGAGAGGCCGCCGAACCACACGAACCAGTCACCCGAGCGCTGGTATGCGGCACCGCATTCGGCAGCGCTGCACAGCGAGGTGCCGAAGGTCGTCGAGGTGACGGTCCAGTTCGGGTTGGTCACCGTGCCCGGATCGGTCGCTTCGAAGCCCGGATCGACGATCTGCTGCGCCGAGCACACCGGTGCACCGGTCACCGTGAGCACGGCCGTGGCGGGCGAGGTGCTGGTGCCGGCCGAGGTCACGAGCGCGCCCGCGGGAATCGTGTTCGTGTACGAACCCGCGACCGAGGCGACCACGTTGACCGTGACCGTGCAGCTGCCGTTGGCCGGAATCTGCGCGCCATTGCCGAGCGAGACCGAGCCCGCGCCGGCAGCCGCCGTGACGGTACCGGAGGTGCAGGTGGTGCCGGCCGACGGCGTCGGCGCGACGACGAGGCCGCTCGGGAACGTGTCGGTCAGTGCCGACGAGAGCGTCGCGTTCGTGGCGGTCGGATTGGCGAGCGTGATCGTGAGCGTGCTCGGCGTGTCGATGCCGACGCTCGAGGGCGCGAACGCCTTCGTGACGGACGGCGCAAGCACGCGGTGCACGGCGACCGGCAGGTGCAGGTTCGGTTCGTCGCCGGCGGCCGGTGTGAGCGTGAGCTCACCGAACGACCACACGCCGCCCGTGATGAGCGAGCTGTCGATGCTCACGGTCACGGCCTGCGTGGCGCCCGAGGCGATCGTGAACGTGGACGGCGAGAACGTCGCGGCACCGGCGGGCAGGCCGCTGAAGCCGAGCGTGTAGGTCTGCGGACCCGTACGCACGCGCTGGAACGTGCGCGTGAAGGTCTGCGTGCCCGTCATGGCGTACTTGGCGATGCTCGCGAGGTTGAGGCTCGAGATGTCGCCACCCGAACTCGGATTGGCCGCGAGGAAGTTGGCGGGCGTCTCGTCGAGGACGAGGCCGACCTTCGCCGCGGTGGCGAGGTTGACGCGGCCGGAGCCGTAGTCCCAGGGTCGCACGGGCGTGCCGTCGGCGTTGATCGCACCGAAGTTGTTCGACGTGAGGTTCATCGCCGACTTGATCTGCGGCGGCGTCCACGTCGGCTGCAGCGCGGCCAGCAGCGCGGCCGAACCGGCCAGGTGCGGGCTCGACATCGAGGTGCCGTTGTTGAGGTACACGCCGTTCGCGCCGACCACGTTCGCGGCACCGACGGCGAGGATGTCCACGCCCGGTCCCGTGATGTCGGGCTTGACGATGCCCTGGCCGCCGACGAGGCGCGGACCACGCAGGCTGAAGCCCGCGATGACGTCGCCCTGCGACGGGAATGCGCGCGCGGCGATGTCGATCGTCACGGTCGCGGTCGCCGGGTTCATGCCCGCCTCGAGCTGGGTCCAGTCCGTCGTGAGCATCGCCCACGAGGTGTTGGCCGCGCCGAGGTTGAGGTACGTGTCGTCGACGAAGACGACGCCGACGGCACCTGCATTGACGGCGGCGGTACGGCGCGCACCACTCGCACAGGGGCTGGCGACCGCGGACTTGAGCGACAGCACGGCGACCGCACCGATGCGGTCGGAGACGACCTCGAAGCCATCCGCGAAGATGCGGTCGGCAGGCGGCGTCACCGGCGTCACCGCGCGGGTGAACGTGTTGGCGGGATACGCCGAGCAGCCGTCGTTGTTCGTCGCGTTGACGAACGTCGGGCTCTTGATGATCGGCACGTTGACGAGGTTCGACGTCGGCAGCGGCGGTGCGCCGGGACGCATCGGGATGTTCTGCGTGTTCGCGGGCGCACCCGAGCCGTCGAGGCTGAGGCCGACGGCGATGATGCGGTTCTGCGTCGAGGCGGCGACCGTCTCGACCCACGGCTCGAGGTGGTTGGTCTGGCCCTGCGGGTCGGTTATGGAGGTGCTCGTGTTGCCCGAGGATGCGGCGACGAAGATGCCCGCGGCGTTGGCGTTGCGGAAGCCTGTGGAGGTCGCATCGGTCCACGGCGAGGTGCCACCGCCGATCGAGAAGTTGATGACGTCGACACCGTCGATGACGGCCTGGTTGACCGACTGCGACGTCGCGTTCGACGGACAGGAGTTGGTCGGGCAGGCCAGGTACGAAATGATGTTGGCGCGCGGTGCGACGCCCGAGATCGTGAACTGGCCGCTCGCGAACGTGGCCTGCCAGCGGTTGCCCGCGACCGTGCTCGAGGTGTGCGAGCCGTGGCCTTGCGTGTCGACACCGCTGCGGGTGGCGCCCGTCTCGGCGAAATTGTAGATGCCGATCAGCTTGTCGTTGCAGCGGCCGACATCGGCGAAGCCGGCCTGGCACAGGCCGAGGTAGTTGCCGGTGCCGCGCGGATTCTGGTGCACGTAGCCGTCGATCGGGCTGATCGCGGCGTAGGCGGGGCTTTCCCAGTTGATGCCCGTGTCGATGATGCCGACGACGATGCCTTCACCGCGGGTGGCGACGCCGGAGCTGGTGTCGCCGTTCCAGATCGCCGGGGCGCCGATGAAGATCGGGCCGTTGTCGGTGTGCAGTTCGAGCGGATGATCGCGCTCGACGAAGTCGACGTCGGCGCGCTGGCCGACGGCTGCGGCTTCGGAAGCGTCGAGCACTACGATGACGGCGTTGAGTGCGTGCTGCATGCGCGCGGTCACGTCGAGCGGACGACCGAGCAGGTTCTCGATCGCCGTCACCTGGACCTGCTGGCGACCCTCGAGGTAGCGCAGGTACGCCTGCGCCGAGGCCGACTCGAGGTTGATCTTGCCGGTGGTGGCGCCACGCTGCAGGCGCTCGGGGCGCGGCAGGCCGGCGATGGTGCCGGCGTACGAGGCGAGTGCGGGCTCCTTGAAGACGATCGTGTACAGGGCGGCGCCCTGCTCGGTGTCGCCGGTTGCTGCGCCGGCCACGGCGGGCAGGACGCGGACCACGTCGGTGACGGGGTTGAACGATGCGGAAGCCGAAGCAGTCAACCCTGCGAACAGGGTCAATGCCAAGGCGCCCGCCACGGGCGTCATGCGATGTTTCGCAAGCCGCCGGGTGGTTGACCTCGAAGTCATGAAATTCCCCAACATTTCGGATGGACGAGACGGACGCACGGCTCCGCCGGCCGCGCATGCGCAGCCGGTCGTCCTTGTCGAAGCAGTGATCCCCTGTAGGCCCGTACCCCTTCCTGATACGGACGCGCCGATCTTGTCCCTGTCGTTGCGACAAGGCAACGGGTTTGTGATCAGCTGCAACCAAATTTACATATGGATGGGGTAACGGGGCGGTCGGAGGGGGAGTGGACTGTCCCGGCATCCCGTGCATGCGCCGGACTCGACGTCCCGCCTCGTGATCGCATCGCCGCTGGCCGGCATGCCGCGCCGCACGCGACACCCGCGACCGGGCGTCGCTATGATCGGGCGCTGACCCGGGGGAGGACATCGATGAGCCTGATCGCGAAGCTGACACGCCACAAGAGCGTCGAACAACTGCAGGCGGAACTCGGCCAGAGGCGGGATTTCCGCCGCGTGCTCGGCCTGTGGCAGCTCACCAGCATCGGCCTCGGCGGCATCATCGGTGTCGGCATCTTCGTGCTGGCCGGCCAGCAGGCGGCCGCGAATGCCGGCCCCGCGGTCGCCCTCGCGTTCGTGATCGCCGGCATCGCGAGCGCAGCCGCCGCGCTGTGCTACGCCGAGTTCGCCGGCATGATCCCGGTCACCGGCAGCGCCTACACCTATGGTTACGCGGTGCTCGGCGAATTCGCGGCCTGGCTGATCGGCTGGGACCTGCTTCTCGAGTACGCGCTCATCGTCGCCGCGGTCGCGAGCGGCTGGGCGGGTTACCTGCAGAACATCCTCGAGGCGATGGGACTCGGCCTGCCGGTGTGGGCGCAGGGCGCCTACGGCACCGGCGAAGGCCGTTACTTCAACGTCATCGCCGCGCTCGTCGCGATGGCGATCGCGGTGCTGCTGACGATGCGCACCGAGCTCGGCGCGCGCATCAACACCGCCGTGGTCGTCGTCAAGATCATCGGCGTCGCGCTGATCATCGGTGTCGGCGTGTTCTACATCGATCCGGCCAACTGGACGCCGTTCATCCCCGAGCGCATCGTCGGCGACGACGGCAAGAGCCACTTCGGCTTCAACGGCGTCGTCACCGCGGCAGCCGTCGTGTTCTTCGCCGTGTTCGGCTACGACACGCTGACCACCGCCGCGGAAGAGGCGAAGAACCCGCAGCGCGACCTGCCGCGCGCGATCCTGCTCTCGCTCGGCATCTCGATGGCGCTGTACCTGACGATCTCGCTCGTGCTGACGGGCGTCGCGCACTATTCGACGCTCGGCAACGATGCGCCGGTCGCCAACGCATTCGGCGCGCTCGGGCTGACCTGGGTGCGCGTGGCGATCTCGATCACGGCCGTGACCGGCATCATCAGCGTGGTGTTCGCCTTCATGCTCGGCGCCGCGCGCATCTGGTATGCGCTGGCCCGCGACGGCCTGCTGCCGGCATGGTTCGCCAAGCCGCATCCGACCTACGGCACGCCTTACCGCCCGACCCTGATCCTCGGCGTCGTGACCGGCCTCGCCGCGGGCGCGTTCCCGATCGGCGAACTCGCCGAGATGGTGAACATCGGCGTGCTCGCCGCGTTCATCGTGATCTGCGCCTCGATCATCGTGTTGCGCATGCGTCGCCCCGACCTGCCGCGCGCGTTCCGCACGCCGCTGGTGCCGCTTGTGCCGCTGGTCGGCATCGGCTTCTCGATCTGGCTGATCTCGGGACTGCCGCTGCACACCTTCGAGCGCTTCGGCATCTGGCTCGCGATCGGTCTCGTCGTGTACTTCGGCTACGGCATCCGCCACAGCCGGCTGTCACGGCCGGAGTGACGCGCGCGAGGGGCCGGCACGTGGTGCCGGCCCGGGTCGACGTCAGTCGAACGTGCCGATGAAGATGCGGTCGTTGGCGTAGCCGTAGATCGCGAACGGCAGGTCCACGCGGTGCGGCGAGTTCGGGTCGCCGCTGCGGATCGGGTTGATCCAGCTGCTGGCCGAGAGCACGTTGCCGAGACTGGCCCGGTGCTGGCCCGCGGTGCCGCCCGGGTTGGTCGTGTCGACCTGGCCCAGGATCGTGACCTGTGGCGTATCGATCCGCGTCGCGTTCGCAGTGGCGAGCTGCCAGCTGACGAAGTAGCGACCGGGCGTGGTCAGGATCACGTTCGGGATCGCGAGGTCGATGGCCTGCACGTGACGGGCTACGTCGGCGAAACCGCCGGTTTCCGAGACGCGATAAGCCACCGGCTCGGCGTGGACGAGCGCATTCGTCTCGCGCCCGTCGTAGACGAGGAACGCGGCCACGCCAGGCTGGCCGTACCAGATCATCAGGTTGGCCGAAGTGAACGGCGCGGTCGCGCCATTCGCCTGATAGGCGTAGACGCGCAGGCGGTCGACCGTCCAGGTCGTGTTCGCAGGGATCGTGAAATCGTCTGCCAGTCGGTACTCCGGTGCGTTCACGGCGAATCCGTAGGCGGTGTTGGCAGGAAACCTCACGTTCTCGAGCAGGCTCGCGTCGGCCCCCGAGGCGTGGCCGCCCGGATGGGTCACATAAGGACCGTTCTCGTGCAGGAGGGAGGACTGGGCGGACACGGCCGAAGCGGAAACGAGGCCGGCGAGGCCGCATGTCAGGGCTGCGGCGAGCGGGTTCTTCATGGGGAACGATCCTGCATCTCGGGGGACGGAGCGACGCGTGCCGCGGACTCGCGCGCGCAGGCGGGCCCGTGACAGGACGCCGATTCTAGCCCGACCGTCGCGGAATCGGGGGCGTCGTCCCCGCGGGATCGTCGTTCAGGGACGTTGCGCGCCGAGCTGCGACCATGCCGCCGCGGCGCTGGCGATGTTCGCTTTCGGGTGTTCGAGGAACACCACCAGTGACGTGCCGCTCGCGAAACAGTAGCGTTCGCGCGTATCGGGATCGACCCAGTTGAGCGAGCAGTCGGCGCGGATCCGCTTGCCTGCCGACAGGCCAAGCGGATCGTGGCCGTCGAAGGCGGCTGCGACGGCATGCGCCGGCACGGCAGCCTTCCAGATGCCGCCGGCGGGCGCGTGCCCCGCGTGCGTGGCGGCCGGTGCGGCGCAGGAGGCGATCACGGCGATCGCGACGGCGATGCGGGAGGCGACGGGCATGACGGCGTGCTCCACGGTGCGTGGAGGTCCATCCTAGCGCAGGGCGCGACCTTTGGCGGTTGGCGTCGCGCGGCATAGCCGCCACAATGGAGGATGCACCGCGCGAGCCGTGCGGCAATTCCCCTGGAGCATTCGATGGCCACCCACGACGTCAAAGTCCCCGATATCGGCAACTACACCGGCATTCCCGTCATCGAGCTGCTCGTGCAGCCGGGCGACAGCGTGAAGAAGGACCAGGGTCTGGTCACGCTGGAGTCGGACAAGGCGACGATGGAAGTGCCGTCGTCGGTGGCGGGCGTGGTGAAGGAGCTCAAGGTCAAGCTCGGCGACGAGGTCAGCGAAGGCAGCATCGTCGCGGTGATCGAGGAAGCGGCCGGCGGCGCCGAGGCGCCCGCAGCGGCAGCGGCGCCCGCGAAGGCCGAAGCCCCCAAGCCTGCGCCGACCAAGGCCGAAGCGCCGAAGGCGGCACCGGCTCCCGCCGCCGAAGCGCCCGCCGCGGCGGCGCCCGCGGCGTCGGCCCGTCCCGACATCGATCCCGAGGCTTCGGGTCCGCGCACGCCGCCGGTCGCGTTCGACGCGAGCGCGGTCATGCCCGACAAGGTGCCGCATGCGAGCCCTGCCGTGCGCCTGTTCGCGCGCGAGCTCGGCGTCGATCTCGGCCGCGTGACGGGCAGCGAGCGCCATGGCCGCATCACGCGCGAGGACGTGCAGAAGTACGTCAAGCAGGCACTGGCCGGTGGCCTCGCGCCGCGCCCGGCCGCCGGTGGTGGCGGTGGTGCCGGCCTCAACCTGCTGCCGTGGCCGCAGGTCGATTTCTCGAAGTTCGGCGAAGTCGAGACCAAGCCGCTGTCCAAGATCAAGAAGATCTCGGGCGCGAACCTCGCGCGCAACTGGGTCATGATCCCGCACGTCACGCAGTTCGACGATGCCGACATCACCGACCTCGAGGCGCTGCGCGTCGCGCTCAACAAGGAGAACGAGAAGGCCGGCATCAAGCTCACGATGCTCGCGTTCCTGATCAAGGGCGTGGTCGCGGCGCTCAGGAAGTACCCCGAGTTCAACGCCTCGCTCGATGCGGGCGGCGAGAACCTCGTGCTCAAGAAGTACTTCCACATCGGTTTCGCCGCCGATACGCCGAACGGCCTCGTCGTGCCGGTGATCCGCGACGCCGACCGCAAGGGCGTCATCGAGATCGCGCAGGAAACCGGCGAGCTCGCCAAGAAGGCGCGCGACGGCAAGCTCGGCCCGGCCGACATGTCGGGCGGCTGCTTCTCGATCTCCTCGCTCGGCGGCATCGGCGGCACGGCGTTCACGCCGATCGTCAACGCCCCCGAGGTCGCGATCCTCGGTGTGTCCAAGTCGGCGACCAAGCCGGTCTGGGACGGCAAGGCCTTCGCGCCGCGCCTGATCCTGCCGCTGTCGCTGTCGTACGACCACCGCGTCATCGACGGCGCCTCGGCCGCGCGCTTCACGACCTACCTCGGCCAGGTGCTGGCCGACATGCGTCGCGTGCTGCTGTAAGGCGCACGCGCGCGTCCATCGTCACCAGAGAGGAATCCATCGGGAAGGACAGGGGCTTCCTGCCGCACGACCGCCCACGGGAGATACGGTTCCGATGAAGATGCCAGCCTTGTTCGCCGCGCTCGCGGCCACCGCCGGAGCCCCGGCGGCGCACGCACTCGAGATCGCTCCCGACGGCACGATGCCCGCGGCGCACCCGGCGGCTTCGCTGCCGGCACCTGCCGGCACGGCACCGGCGGTGCCGTTCGGTGCCACGCCCGACTGGCAGAACACGTTGCGCATCCAGGTCGGCGGCCTCGCCGCGGGCGACCTCGACGGTGACGGCAAGCCCGATCTTGCCGTGGTCGCCTACCAGTCCAACAGCTTTCCGCCCTACGAGGACTGGCGCAACCGCGTCTACTTCAATACCGGCACGGGCCTGCAGGCCGAGCCGGGCTGGACCTCGGCCGATCAGGTGCATTCGGGCGACGCCGCGATCGGCGACGTGAACGGTGACGGCTTCGCCGACCTCGTGGTCGCCAACGGCGGCAGCGCGTACGCGCCGAACAGCATCTACTTCGGCAGCGCCGGCGGGCTCGCGACGTCGCCGGGCTGGCAGAGCAATGCACCGGCCTGGGCGGTCGGCATGGCCCTCGTCGACCTCGACGGCGACGGCCTGCTCGACCTCGTCACCGCGAACCAGGGACGCGGCTCGGGCGACGACTACCGGCCCTCGTACCTGTTCCGCAACACCGCCGGCACGCTCGCGACCACGCCCGTGACGATCGGCGAGGTGTCGATCCAGAACAGCGTCGCCACGGGCGACCTCGATGGCGACGGCGACCTCGACCTCGGCTTCGCGCGCTGGGTGAACTTCCCGAGTGCGCTGCACGAGAACGCCTCGGGCAGCTTCGCCGCGGTGCCATGGCGCACGTTCGGCACCGGTACGGGTGATCGCGGCATCCGCTTCGCCGACATGGACGGCGACGGCGACCTCGATGTCGTGATCGGTCTCGGCAACGTGATCAAGATCTTCCGCAACGACGGCGGCGGGACGTTCACGGACGTCTGGACGTCCGCACAGACCGCGAGCCACCAGGACCTGCTCGTCGCCGACTTCGACGGCGACGGCCGTCCCGACATCGTCGACATCGATTTCTCGACCGGGCGCGCCTACCTCTATCTCAATCGCGACGGCCTGCCCGCGACGACACCGGACTGGAGCTACGACGCACCGGGCTCGGGCACCGCGCTCGCCGCAGCCGACTTCAACGGCGACCGCCGGCTCGATCTCGCGATCGGCTACTCGGGGCAGCCCTCGGTCGTCGTGTTCCTCAACCAGCTGCCGGTCGAGGACGCGATCTTCGCCGACGGTTTCGATCCCGTACCGCAGCCCGGCTGCACCTGGAACACCGCGGCCGGCACGCCGGGCGGTTCGCTGAGCACGCTCGGCCTGTGGAACGGCACGCTGTACGCGGGCGGTTCGCTCGGCGGCGACGTCGGCGGTGTCTCGGGCGGTGTCGTCACGGTCGATCCCGCGACGGGCCTCGCCTCGCCGCTCGCGACGACCGAGCTCGTCGACGGTTTCGTCAACGGGTTCGCGCCGTACGACGAGGGCACCGGCGAGCGCCTCTACATCGCCGGCGCGTTCAACGGCATCCGCTTCGGCGGCAACGAGCTGCCCGGTTCGCGCGGCCTCGTCGCCTGGGACGGCGCGACCACGACGACCGTGCCGGGCTCGCCGTTCGCGGCCGACCTCACGTTCGCGCAGGCCGTGACGACATGGGACGGCCTGCTCGTCGTCGGCGGTTCGCGCGGTGCGGTCGATCCGCCGCAGAAACCGCTGCTGTCGCTGTGGGACGGCACCGACTGGACCGTCTACCACGAGCAGTTCGAAGGCCTCGTCGCGCCGGTGATCCTCGCAACCGAGGTGTTCGACGGTGATCTCTACTTCGCCGGCCGCTTCGACCGCATCCGCATGCCCGATGGCGCGGGCGGCGAGATCGTCACCGAGTCGAAGAACGTCATGGGCTTCGACGGCAGCGCGTTCTTCAGCGTCGGCGGCGGCGTGATCCGCAGCGGCAACCCGGTCTCGCAGGTGCTCGCGCTCAAGACCTTCGACGACGGCAACGGCCCGGCGCTCTACATCGGCGGCCGTTTCAATGCCTCGGCCGACGGTTCGCAGTCGCTGCCCGCGATCGCGCGCTGGGACGGCACGACGCTGAGCGCGGTCGGCGCGGGCTTCCCGATCACAGGCGAGATCCGTGGCCTCGTCGTGCACGACGACGGCGACGGCCCCGCGCTGTTCGCGACCGGCATCTTCACCACCGACACGGCCGGCACGCCGATCCGCCGCCTCGCCAAGCTCGTCGGCTCGAGCTGGGTCGAGGTCGCGGGCGGTACCGGCGACAATCCCGGCAAGGCCGTGAGTCTGCCCGGTGGCGCGCTCGCGATCGGCGGCAGTTTCACCGAGGTCGGCGCGACCGGCGTCGCGGGCTCCGGCCCCGCGAACGGCCTCGCCACGCTTTCCTGCACGGCGCCCTGACGGCGCCGCGCGTTCCTCATTCCTCAAGAAGACCCACCATGGCCAACACGATCGAGATCAAGGTTCCCGACATCGGCAACTACGCCGGCATTCCCGTCATCGAGCTGCTCGTGCAGCCGGGCGACAGCGTGAAGAAGAACCAGGGGCTGGTCACGCTGGAGTCGGACAAGGCGACGATGGAAGTGCCGTCGTCGGTGGCCGGCGTGGTCAAGGAGCTCAAGGTCAAGCTCGGCGACGAGGTCAGCGAAGGCAGCATCGTCGCGATCGTCGAGGTTGCCGAAGGCGGTGCCGCGGCACCGGCCAAGCCTGCTGCGGCTCCCGCGCCGGCCGCCGCCGCGCCTGCGAAGGCTCCTGCCCCGGCGGCTGCGCCATCCGCGCCGTCGGCACCGGCCCCGCAGGCCGCCGCGGCGAGCGGCCGCACGCCCGACGTGACCTGCCAGGTGGTCGTGCTCGGCTCGGGCCCAGGCGGCTACACGGCCGCGTTCCGCTCCGCCGACCTCGGCCAGGACACGGTGCTCGTGGAGCGCTACGCGAACCTCGGCGGCGTCTGCCTCAACGTCGGCTGCATCCCGTCGAAGGCGCTGCTGCACGCCGGCCGCGTGATCGAGGAAGCCGCGCATGCGGCCGACATCGGCCTGGATTTCGGCGCGCCGAAGATCGACCTCGACAAGCTGCGCGGCCACAAGGAGAAGACCGTCGGCCAGATGGTCAAGGGCCTCGCCGGCATGGCCAAGCAGCGCAAGGTCACGGTCGTGCAGGGCACGGGCCGCTTCGTCTCGCCGAACGAGCTCGAGGTCGAAGGTCCCGACGGCATGAAGCTCGTGCGCTTCGAGAAGGCGATCATCGCGGCCGGCTCGCAGGCCGTGAAGCTGCCGGGCTTCCCGTGGGACGACCCGCGCATGATGGATTCGACCGACGCGCTCGACCTCGCCGACGTGCCCAAGAAGCTGCTCGTCGTCGGCGGCGGCATCATCGGTCTCGAGATGGCCTGTGTGTACGACGCGCTCGGCAGCGCCGTGACCGTCGTCGAGCTCATGGACCAGCTCATGCCGGGTGCCGATCCGGATCTCGTCAAGCCGCTGCAGCAGCGCCTGTCGAAGCGCTACGCGGGCATCCACCTCAAGGTGAAGGTCGCGAAGATCGAAGCGTCCAAGAAGGGTCTCGTCGCGACGTTCGAAGGCGAGGGCGCGCCCGAGCCGCAGACCTACGACCGCGTGCTCGTCGCGATCGGCCGCACGCCGAACGGCGGCAAGGTCGACGCGCACAAGGCCGGCGTCACCGTGACCGAGCGCGGCTTCATCCCGGTCGATCGCCAGATGCGCACCAACGTGCCGCACATCTTCGCGATCGGCGATCTCGTCGGCCAGCCGATGCTCGCGCACAAGGCCACGCACGAAGGCAAGGTTGCGGCCGAAGTCGCCGCGGGCCAGAAGAGCGAGTTCGTCGCGCGCGTGATCCCGAGCGTGGCCTACACCGATCCCGAGATCGCCTGGGTCGGCCTCACCGAGGTGGAGGCCAAGAAGTCCGGCATCGCCTACGGCGTCGGCAAGTTCCCGCACGTCGCCTCCGCGCGCGCGGTCGGCATCGGCCGCACCGAAGGCTTCACCAAGCTGCTGTTCGACGAGGCCACGCATCGCATCATCGGCGGCGGCATCGTCGCGCCGAACGCGGGCGACCTCATCGCCGAACTCGGGCTCGCGATCGAGATGGGTGCGGAAGCCGCCGACATCGGCCTGACGATCCATCCGCACCCGACGCTCAGCGAATCGGTCGGCATGGCCGCCGAGGTCTACGAAGGCACGATCACCGACCTCTACATCCCGAAGAAGAAGTGACGTGAACGCGCGGCGCCGGTGCGGCGCCGCGCGATCGCCACGCTCCGTGCCGCACGGGGCGCCGGTGCAGGGGAGGGCGCGAGCCCTGCATGCGGCGAAGCCCGGACACGGAGTCCTGCATGCGTCGACACGGCACGCTCACGCGCTGGAACGAGGCGCGCGGTTTCGGTTTCATCGAACCCGCCCAGGGCACCCACGAACTGTTCGTGCACGTTTCGGCGTTCCCGCGCGGCGAGCAGCCCGTCGTCGGGCAGATGCTGTCGTTCACCGTCGTCGACGGATCCGACGGGCGTCCGCGTGCCATCGACGTGCGCACGCCGGGCAGCGCATCACGCACCACCGAGCGCCGGCCGCCGCCGTCGTCGACGGCGAGGTCGAACCCCGTGCGTGCGGTCGCGGCACTCGTGCTGGTGCTCGTTGCCGGTGCCGTCGTGTACGGCAGGTTCGCGGGATCGCTTCCTTGGCCGTCGGTCGACCGTGCCGGTGCGCGAAGCGCCGATGTGTCGGAACCTGTCCGAGCGATGCCCGCCGCGGCATCTGCTGCGTCGCTGGGTTTCCGCTGCGACGGGCGGACGCATTGTTCGCAGATGCGATCGTGCGACGAAGCGACGTTCTTCCTGAAGCACTGTCCGACCACCGAGATGGATGGCGATGGCGACGGCATACCGTGCGAGCGCCAATGGTGCGGTCACGTCCGGTTCTGAACGCGGACGCCGCCGTCAGCGCGCACGCCGCGCATACGCTCCCGGCGTGCAGCCCACCATCGCCTTGAAGTCGCGGATGAAGTGGGGCTGGTCGAAGTAGCCGAGATCGAGCGCGAGCGACGTCCACGATACGGGCTCGCCGGCGTCCAGGCGTTCGAGCGCCTCGTGCAGGCGATAGCGGTTGATGACCCACTTCGGCGTCACGCCCACGTACTCGTGGAACAGGCGCTGCAGGCCACGCGGCGTCGTGCCGGCTCGGTGCGCGAGCACGTCGGTGCGCAGCAGCGTCGGATCGGTCGCGACCGCCTCGACGAGGTCGGCGAGGCGCAAGGCATCGTCGTCGGCCGGCGGCAGGTGGTGCGTGAGCAGGTCCTCGAGGATCGCCACGCGCGCCGCGTCGGTATCGACGTCGAACACGCGTGCTTCGAGCGTCGCGGCATCCCCGCCGAACACGGCGTCGAGCGGCAGCGAGGTGCCGCGCAGCGTGGCGACGGCGCGTCCGAGCAGGCCACGAAACCCGCCGGGCCGGAGCTTGACGCCGAACACGCTGCCGCGCCCTTCGAGCACGGTCGTGAAGCGGCCGCGTTCGATGCCGTGCACGCGGCTGCGTCCGGCCTGCAGCACGATGTGGATGGTCGGATGCGGGAGCGTTTCGCGGCGTTGCGGTGGTCCGCCGTGCAGGTCCCAGCCGACGCTCCAGAAATGCGCGATGCGATCGGCGAGCATCGGCGAGGGCGCGAGGCGCGCGTGGTGGAACGTGCCGTCCACGGGCGCGTGGCGCAGCAGCCCGCGTGCCTTGCCGACGTCGCGCGTCATGTGCGCGGCTCGCGGTCGGCGCGTCGCGTTTCTACAATCGGCCGGTCGCGCGCCGTGGTGTCATGCGCGCCACTCGCCAGGGGAGTCGCCATCATGCACATCCGCATGCCGTCCACGTCCTTCATCCGTCACGCCGCGCTCGGCGCGGCTCTCGTCTTCAGCCACGCGGCCTGGGCCGCGAAGGAGTCCAGCATGAACGCCCAAGGCACATTCGACGTCAAGGTCACGCCAAAGCAGCCCGACAACGATCCGGCCAAGGCGGCCGGCCTCGGGCGCCTCGCGCTGCACAAGACCTATCACGGCCCGCTCGAGGCCGTGGCCGACGGCGAGATGCTCGCCTACGGCGACGGCAAGGATGCAGGCGCCTACGTCGCGATCGAGAAGGTCACCGGCACGCTCGACGGACGCAAGGGCAGCTTCGCGCTCATGCACCGCTCCGGCCTGCGCGGCGGCAAGCCCGAGAACTGGAGCGTCACGGTCGTGCCCGAGTCGGGCACCGACGAGCTCCGGGGCCTCGAAGGCGAACTCGTGATCACGATCGAGGGTGGCGTTCACCACTACGCACTGACCTACACGCTGCCCTGAACGGACGCGAAGCGCGGGAGCTCGATCCCGCGCATTCAGCGCCGGTTTCCGGCAGCGGACACTTGCGTTCAGGCCGTCGCGACCACACTGCATGCGCGTTTTCGAAATCCGTACCTTTCTCGAGGAGCACGCGATGTCGACCATGCAGACGGTCCTTCCGTTCGACCTGCAACGCGACGAAAGTGCGCGGCGCGCGATGCGCCGCCAAGGCTTCGTCGGCTGGGTGCTGCATCACCCGGCGACGGGCATCGTCCTCCACCTCTACCGTTCGCTCGCGACCGCACAGGATGCGCTCGACGCGCAGTCGCGTTTCCACGGCGTCGCGTTCCGCATCCTCGGCGTGCACTCGGGCGGGGTCGCCTACGAGCATGTCGACGGCCGAGCGACGCAGCCCGCACGTGCGTCGGACGGCTCGCGCATTTCGGTGCCGCTCAACGGCCGCCGCATCGCGTCGCGTCGCGTGCGCCACGTCGCCGATCGCCGCGCGCAAGGCGGCTGATCCGCGTCAGTAGAACCAGCGCAGGCCGAGCTGCACCTGCGTGTCGATCTCGCGCGGTTCGCGTGCTTCGATCACGCGCTGCATGCGCCAGCTGTCGATGCGCAGCAGTTCCGCCGTGATGCGCAAGCGGTCGTTCGGGCGCCATGCCAGCGCCGCGGTCAGCGCGTTGCCGTGTTCGCTCAGTGGCACCGGGCCGCCCGCGACATCACGCAGCGTGAAGAAGTCGACGCGCACGGCCGGGCGCCAAGTGCCCTCGGCGCGCCCGGCGAGCAGGTAGCCCGCATGGAACTCGGTTTCGCCCGTGAAGCGCGGTGATGGCTTGAAAACCGTGTCGCCGGTCATGCCCTGGGCGATCAGTTCGATCGGCCCCATCCGTGTCTGCCACCCCACGCTCCAGAACCGCGTACGCCACGCGAACGTGCGGTGGCCCTCGTAGCGCGTACTCAGCGTCGGGTCGGCGAAGTTGTCGTAGCGCATCACGCTCACGCGCGTGCCGCCGCGCGAGCGCCACGTGAGATCCGCATACGCGCCGGGGCGGTCGTCGAGTTCGAGGAACGCGTCGTAACGCAGCGGCGGGGCGTCGCCGTCCTCCGCATAGGCATCGGGCTCGCGGATGCGCCCGCCGAGGCCGACGTTGACGTCGCTGAGCGACCAGCCGCGCGCGGCGAGCAGCTCGCCGGCGGGATCGTTGCCGCCGAACACGCCGAGCCGGCCTTCCCAGGCCGCGTTCGCACCGCGATGCTCGAGTGCGAACTCGCCGCCGATCGCGCGCAGCTCCTCGCCGACCCAGGCATTGATCGCCGAAGGCGTCAGCGTCCACGGGCTGGTCCAGCCCATCGCGTCGTTCTCGAGCGAGATCGGCGGGAAGAACACGCCGGCCTTGAGCGCCCAGCGCCACGGCGTCGTCGAGACCGGACGGTAACGCGCATAGGCTTCGACGAGTTGAGGATTCGCGCGATCGGCGTCGTGCACCTGCACGTCGAGGTAGCCCGACAGCGCCGGCGTGAACTGGAAGCGACCGATCAGGGCCGCCGCGCTCGCATGCACGCCGACGCCACCGTCGCCGTAGCGCGTCTTGCCGATGCCGCCATCGGGCCACGCGCGTTCGTCGGCCGCAGCGACGACACGCAGGTCGAGGAAACCTTGCCAGCGGATGTCCTGCGCGCCGGCGGTGCGGGGCAGCAGGGCGAGTGCGGCGGCCAGGATCTTCGGAGTCATCGTGCGTCGCCCTCCGCGGCGCGTGATGCGAGGAAACGTTCGAGGTCGGCGGCATCGAGTGGCCGTGCGATGTGGAAGCCCTGCGCGTGGTCGCAGCCGATGCGCGCGAGATGGGCCAGCGTCGCCGCGTCCTCGACGCCTTCGGCGGTCACGCGATGGCCGAGGCGATGGCCGAGCGCGACGATCGCGTCGACGATGGCCTGGTCGTCCTCGCGGGTCGCGAGCGTGTGCACGAACACCTTGTCGATCTTGAGTTCGCGCACCGGCAGGCGGCGCAGGTAGGCGAACGACGCCTGGCCGACGCCGAAGTCGTCGATCGCGAGTTCGATGCCCATCCCCGCGAGCCGCTGCAGCACGGGCAGCGCCGCGTCGGGATGGCGCATGACCGCGCTCTCGGTGACCTCGAGCACGAGCCGCGACGGCGCGAGCGCGTGCACGGCGAGCAGTTCGCCGACGCGGCGTGGCAGGTCGGCGTCGTCGAGATCGCGCGCCGACAGGTTCACCGCCACGCGCAGCTCGAGGCCGCGCAGCATCCATGCGCGGGCCTGCGCGATCGCCGCGGCGAGCACCCAGCGCGTGAGGCGGCGCATGTTGCCGGTCTCCTCGGCGAGCGCGATGAACGCGTCCGGCGCGAGCGAACCGAGGCGCGGATGGCGCCAGCGCACGAGGCATTCGACATCGCCGATGGTGCCGTGCGCGAGATCGAGCTTGGGCTGGAACTGCAGGTGCAGGTGGTCGTGGTCGATCGCCTCGCGCAGGTCGGCCATCAGCGACAGGCGGTCGGGACGGTGCGGATCGGTGGCGGGATCGTAGACCGCGACGGGATCGTCGCTGCCGAGCGTCGCGAGCAGCGCGACCTCCGCGCGCTGCAGCAGGGTGCTCGCTTCGCGGCCGTGGACAGGGGCGAGCGCGATGCCGGCTGCCGGTGCGAGGTCGACGGCAAGATCGGCCTCGACGTGCGGTGCGCCGAGCGTGTCGAGCACGCGGAACGCGAGCGCGATCGCGGCGTCACGGTCGCCGCCGGGCAGCCACAGCGCGAACGCCCCGTCGGTGACGCGTGCGAGCGACGCCGAGGCGGCCGGCGTGGCGAGGCGTCGTGCCGCTTCGCGCATGACGCGATCGCCGAGGCCGTGCCCCATCGTCTTGACGATCTCGGGCAGGCGCGCGAGCGCGATCATGAGCAGCGCACCACCGCACGCCGCGTCGTGGGCGAGATGCCGCGCGACCTCCGCCTCGAAACTCGCGCGGTTCGGCAGCGACGTGGTCGCATCGTGGTCGGCCTGGTGGCGGATGCGCTCCTCGCGCTCGGCGATCGCCTGGCCCATGCCGGTGAACGCCGCAGCGAGTTCGGCCACTTCGCGCGGCTCGCGGCGTGCAGGCGGCACGTGGTAGTCGCCGGCGGCGATGCCGCGTGCGCGCGCGACGAGGCGATCGAGCGGCCGCGACACGCCGCGCGCGAACAGCAGTGCGCCGGCGAGGCCGACCAGCACGCCGAGCACGAGCAGGCTCGCCCAGGCCGGCGCGACCGCGCGGTACGGCGCGAGCGCGTCGTCGACCGAATACCCCATGAGCACGGCGACCGGTCGTGGTGCCTTCGCGTCGCCGAGCACCGCCGCGAGGGCGAGATACTCGTTGCCGTCGAGGTCGACGAGGTGCGGCTCGGGCGCGTCCGCGGCGATCCAGTCCTGCGCGTGCGCGACGAGTCCGGCCCGGCGTTGCCCGCCCGCGACGACCTGCCATCGGCCGTCGCCGTCGCGCGCGGCGAGCTCGATCGCCTGCGGCAGCGCCGACTGCCGCTGCATGCGTGCGAGCAGCGCGTCGTCGATCGGGATGCTCGCCGCGATCAGCCCCGTGAGCGCCGGTGCGAACACGGGCACGACGACGGTCCAGTAGGCGCGTCCGTCCCAGGCCGACACGGTCGACGCGGGCCGCTCGACCGCGCGGTCGACGAGATCCGGCGACAGCGCGGCGTCGGCCGGCAGCGGCGTGTCGCCGGTGTCGGCGACGATCCCGCCGTCGACGTCGAGCAGCATCATGCGCGCCGCGCCGACGCGACGGCCGTGGTTGCGCAGCGCCGACAGCACGGTGTCGCGGTCGCGTTGCGCGATCGCGGTGCGCAGCGCGAAATCGAGCGACAGCACGTGCACGGTGTCGGCGACCCGCGCCGAGGCGTCCTCGAGCTGCAGCATGAAGGCCTCGGCGGCCTGCGAGAGCTGCTGGCGACCCGTGGCCAGGCTCGTGTCGCGCGCGACGTCGTAGACCAGCGCGGCCGTGAAGGCCTGGATCGCCGCGATCGTCGCGACGATGAACACGACGAGGCGCAGGCGCAGGCTCATGCCTCAGTAGCCGCTGCGCTCGCGGCCGTGGTCGCCGTGCGGATCGGCGAGCAGCGGCAGCGTGAAGGTCGCGGCGACCGAGGTCACGACCGCGTCGATCGTGACCGGCTGCGGCGCGAGCGCGCGCCCCGGGCGCTGGCGCGGATGCCAGACCGCGATGTCGTAGATGCCCGCGCGCAGGCCCTCGATGCGCACGTGCCCGGTCGCGTCGGAGCGCGCGAGCCACGGCGCGTCGGACACGAACGCGTGCGCGATCATCGTGTCGTGGATGTTGCAGCCCGCGGCGATGATGCCGGGCTTGTCGAGCACGATCGGGGCCGACTGCTCGCCGCTCGCGAGCACGAACTCGAACGCCTTCGCATCGGCGAACGAGTAGACGTGGTGGCGCGTCGGGTCGCTGTTGTGGAACACGAGGCGGTCGCCCGGGCGGAACACCTCGAGCGTGGGCACGAAGCGCTCGTCCTTCTGGTCGATCACGCGTGTCGCCGGCGCGCGCGGCGGCGGGGCCAGCGAGGCATCGCGCGGCGTCGCCGTGACGACGGCGTCCTCGACCGGTATCCCCTGGCCGTCGACGATCGCGACGACGAGTTCGGCCGCATCGACGCGGCCGACCGCCGCGGCGAAGCCGCACACCATTGCCAGCACGATGCCGCTCGCCCGCATGCCCGTCGCACTCCCCGATGCGCGCGAGTCTACGCGATGCCGGTCGGTGCGCGCGGTGCGGGCGCTGCGCCCGCACCGCGCCGCGCGTTCAGAATCCGCGCAGGTCGTCGACCGCGGCGGCGAGTTGGCCGCCCGTGATCCGCTCGAGCGTGCGCGACACGACGGCGAGGTCGTTGTCGAAGCTGCCGTGCGCTGCCGCGATGCGGTGGTTCGGCAGCGCGACGGTCACCTTGTCGTCGTCGAGCACGGTCAGGCGATGCTGCGTGATGCCGGCGGTCGTCGCAGCGGCCTGCCACTGCTTGATCGCATCGGCCGTGCTCGAGGTGCCGTCCCAGCCCGAGCGCTTGTGCGCGTCGTCCGGCTCGCGCGGCTTGCCTTTCGGGGTGCCGTCGTCGCGGAACACGCGCTCCAGGCCGAGGATCGGCGTGCGTAGGTCCGCTTCCAGTGCATTCGAGACGAGGTACAGCAGCGACTTGCGGTAGATCCCGCCGACCGTGTCGTCGCGTTCGGCGCGGTCGCTGAGGATGTCGAGATGCAGCCGCGCCATGATCTCGTCCTGCGGTGCGTAGTGGCGATTCGCGAACTCGACCGTGCACGCGGGCGCGTAGAGGTGCGTGGACGTGACCTTGCCCACCAGGTTGCGTGCCGAGAGGGCGGAGATCAGGCGTCCGAGCAGGATGGCTCCCGCGGAGTGGCCGACGAGATGGATCTCGAGCTTGTCGCCCCAGCTCTCGCACAGTTTCTGCAGCGCGGTGACGAGCAGGTCGCCGCCGCGCCCGGAGCCGAACGCGAGCTCGGCGTTCTCCTTCATCTCGCTCCAGACCGGGCGCGCGAACGGACGGCCGACGGTCTTCTCGACGAACAGGTCGGTGTAGTCGCTGATGCGTCCCGCGATGCCTGCGGCGGGCTGCGGTTCCCGCGACAGCACGCCGCGCAGGATGTTGCCGATCGATTCGAGCAGGCCGGTTTTCCAGACCAGGAACAGCGGGTAGCAGCCGTTGGCGAGGAAGTGCCGCCCCATCGCGCGGGCGCGCTTGATCGCGGCATCCTCGCTGTTGAGGCCGCCGTGCGCGTACAGCACGAGCCGGCGTGGTTCCCTCGCGGGCCGGGTCCTGAACCATGCGTCGGGCAGGCCGGTGGCCTGGTGCAGCAGCGTGCGCGAGAGCTCGTCCTCGCTGAGGTAGCGCTTCATGCGGCCGTCGTCGCCGAGCACGATGCTGTGGCGGTAGGCCTGTTCCTCGCTCCACCAGTCCCGGGTTCCGCTGCCGAGCGCGAGTGCTGCGGTGCCCGGTGCGGCGTCGCGGCCGATGCGTCCGACCACGACGCCCGGCACGCCGAGCGACACCACCCACGCATCCATCGCGTTGGCGAGCCAGTCGACGTAGCTGAGCACGGCGAAACCGCCGACACCCCAGCGCTTGCCCCACGAGTTCTGCACGACGAAACCCTGCTCGTTGAATCCGACGAGCGCGAAGGCATGGCCGCCGCTGCGAGAGGGACGTCCGTCGAACGGGATCAGCGGGATGTCGGCGTGTGCCTTGGGCGGCCTGGACCTGCCCGCCACCTCGTCCCAGCCGTCATGCGTGAACGCCGAGACGTAGACCGCGCCGACTTCCTGGATCGCCGCCTGCATGTCGGTGATCGAGCCGAGATCGACACGCGAGTAGACGCCGAGCGTCTGGCGCGTCGCGCGCTCGACATAGCCGTAGGCCGGCTGGCGTGACGCCGGCTGGTAAGGCCAGTCCTCCTCGAGGCAGACGCCGTGGTGGTGCCAGCCCTTGAGCGCGCCGCGGCAGCTCGAGCCGTCGTAGTCCTCGCCGGCGTATTCGTCGTAGCGGCGCGCGAAACTGTAGAACATGCGCGGACTCACCGACGCCAGCTTCGCCGGCGTGCCGGCCGCGCGCCAGCGCAGGTAGTTCGTGACGCAGGCGAGGCCAAAGCCCGTGCACGCGCCTTCCTCGCCCTGATCGAGGATGAGGCCGGCCTTCGTGTACGCGGGCAGGAAGCGCGCGATCTCGGCGTCGCTGGGCCAGTGCGCGGCGAAGCCGCGCGGTGGCGCGTAGTACAGGCGGTCGCGCAGGTCGGCCGGATCGGGCACCGCCGTGAGCCCCGGACGGGTCGGAGCACGGCGCGGCTTGCGTGCCGCAGCGGCCTTGGTGCCGCGCAGGGCAGGCGCGCCGCCCGCGCCGGCAACTCCGAGTCCCGCCCGAGCGGCGAGCGCGAACACGCTGCTGAAGCGATCCAGTCCATGTGTCCCGCCGTTGACGAGCTTGCGTGCGCCCGCGTAGTCGCCGCGGGAGAGCGCCTTGCGCATCGCGGGCGCCTTGTCGGCGAGGAAGCACGCGAGCAGCGCTGCGGCGACCTCGGGTGCGTTCGCGCGGTCGGGCAGCTCGAGCAGGTCGATGCCGATGCGCTGGCTGTAGTGCGTGTAGTTGTAGCGCCCGGTCAGCTGCACGAAACCCCGCCCCTTGAAGCGTGCGCCGTCTTCGGGCTGCGTGTTGCCGAGATCCTTGTTCCCATCGTATTTGCTGAACGGCGCTCCGCCCGGTTTCGTGTTGTAGCGCGAAGGCAGCTCGGAGATCGGCACGAAGCCCTCGCTCTCGGCGCGGATCGTGCCGAGTGCGGCGAGCAGCATCACGGCGTCGGTCAGGCCTTCGGCCTCGAGTGCCGCGGCGACGTACGGCAGGTAGCGTTCGATGTTCGCGGGCTTGGTCGCCGGAAACAGCAGGCGCACATGCGCGAACTCGGGCTCGACCTCGAAGCGTGCCGGCTTGCGCAGGCCGAGCAGTGCGCCCGTGTAGGCGCCGACGATGCCGTCGCCGATCAGTCCGCTGCCCGACTGCCAGCGTCGCACCGCGGCCTCGGTGTCCGCATCGAACGTGTCGCTGGCACGTGCCAGCCCAGGGAACGCTGCGGCATCGGCCCCGAGCCGGTCGCGCAGCACCTGCCTGAGCTTCCTGACATCCGGTCCTTCGGTTCCCCTCACGAGCAGCATGACCATGATCGTTCTCCCCTGCGTGATGGCATCGACTCCGATGGCGGACGGACGCGCATGCCTCGTCCGCGCGGCGCCTGCGGGCGCGCGCGTGTGTCCGTACGGGCAACGGCGGCAGGAGCTGACACGCGGGCTGACGTGTGGACACGGCTCGTCGACAATGACGTGCCGTCCCGCAGGAAACGCCCGATGAGCGCCCCGATCGACAAGCTCGCCCTCGTCCATGTGCGCGACCGTCGCGTGCTCGTCGCCCGCTCGCGCGGCCGCGCCGCGTGGTATCTGCCCGGCGGCAAGCGCGAGGCCGGCGAGAGCGACGCCGCCGCGCTCGTGCGCGAGATCGCCGAGGAACTCGCGGTCCACCTCGATCCCGCAGGCCTCGTGTTCGTCGGCGACTTCGAAGCCCAGGCCGACGGCAAGCCCGCGGGCACCTTCGTGCGCCTGCGCTGCTACCGCGGCGAGCTCGCGGGCGAACCGAAGGCGGCGGCCGAGATCGAGGCGATCGCGTGGATCGGCAGCGAGGCACTCGACGCGTGCTCGCCGGCGGCGCGGCTCGCGATCGAGGCGCTGAGGCAGCAGGGCGTCATCGACTGAGGCCTCGCGCGTCCACCTGTCGTGGGCCGGGGCATGCAAGGCGGGAATGGCGCGCCCGAGAGGATTCGAACCTCCGACCACCGCCTTCGGAGGGCGGTACTCTATCCAGCTGAGCTACGGGCGCACGGGGTGGGGCCTGCTGCGGCATCGCGCCGCAGAGCGCGCCGAGGCCGTTCGAGGGCGTGCCGGTGGCGGAAACCGCGAGGCACGCATCGGGGCATGACGCGGGCGGCGATCATACCGTGCCGTGCCGGCTGCGACCAACCGACCCGGGGGCGGCCTTCCGCGGCCCCATGGCCGTCGTTATACTCCTGCGTCGTTTCCGGCGGCCGGCAGTAGGTCCGGACGTCTCAAAGAGGTGGCCCTCGTGAGCAATCCCGTTCCCCAGACCGATGCGGTCTTCCTCAAGCATTTCTCGTTGCTGATCGTCGCGCTGATGATCGTCGCGGCAGGCCTCATCGCCCTCGCGTCCTGGGTCTACTCCAAGCATCCGAGCCCCGACAACCCGTCCAAGGCCGTCAAGGTCGCCGAGCGCCTCGCGCCGGTCGGAGGCGTGCACGCGGGCGAGTCGGGCCGTCAGGCGATCGCCGCGGCCGAAGAGGAAGCCAAGAAGGCCGCCGCGTCGGCGGTCGCCTACGGCGGCACGACGGACGGTTCGGTCATCTACGGCAACCTGTGCAGCGCCTGCCACGGCAGTGGCGCGGGCGGTGCGCCGAAGCTCACCGATTCGGCGCACTGGAAGGAGCGCATCGCGCTCGGCGCCGAGACGCTGATCAAGCACGCCGAGGAAGGCTTCACGGGCAGCCTCGGCATGATGCCGCCGCGCGGCGGCAACCCGGCGCTCAACGACGAGCAGGTCAAGGCCACCGTCGAGTGGATGATCAGCCAGGTCAAGTGATCGCCGCCCTCTCGCGCGATCGCATCGAAACGCCGCCGCAAGGCGGCGTTTCGCGTTCGGGGACGCGTACACCGGCATGAGCACGCGTCGCTATCGCCTCGACGACCTCGTCGTCGACCTCGACCGCCAGCGTGTCACGCGCGACGGCACGATGCTCGAGGTCGGCGGGCTCACGTTCCGTCTGCTCGAATGCTTCGTGCGGCACGGTGACCGCGTGCTCGGCTTCGATGCGCTCATCGACGAGGTCTGGTCGCCCGCAGTGGTCGGCGAGGAAACCGTCACCCAGCGCGTCAAGCTGCTGCGCCAGGCGCTCGGCGACGACGGCCGCCAGCCGCGCTACGTGCGCTCGGTACGCGGCAGCGGATATCAGCTGTGCCATGTGCCCGAGCCGCTCGTGGACGACGTGGTCGACGCAGCGACACCCGCGACGCCATCCGCAGCGCCGCGCGGCATCGCCGCGAGGCGCGCGATCGTCGTGTCCGCCGCGGTCGTGCTCGCGGCGGCCGCCGTGATCGTCGTCGTGCTGCGCGCCCGTCCGCAGGTGCCGCCTGCGCCGGTCGCAGACAGCGCCGACGATGCCCTCGCCCGCGCACGCCATTACGCCGCGATCGGCCAGCGCGACAACAACGAACGCGCGATCGCGTTGTTCGAGGACGTGCTCGCGCGCACGCCGCATGATGCGGCCGCGCGCATCGGCCTCAGCTTCGCGTTGTCGGCGCGCATGTGCCTGTACGATTTCCCGCCCGCCGAGGCCGAGCGCGCCGAGGCGATCGCGCGCGAACGACTCGCCGAAGCGCCCGACGATGCCAGCGCGCACGCGGCGCTGGCGTATGCGCTCGACTGCCGTGGCTTCATCGACGACGCGCTCGCCGCGTACCGGCGCGCGCACGCGCTCGATCCGGCAGGGCGTGCCGACAGCCTCGCCTCGGCCGCCAACCTGCTCGCCGTAAAAGGGCGGCTTGCGGAAGCCCTCGAAGCGAACCTCGCGGTCGGCGATGCCGGTTCGCGGTTGCGCTTCCTCGAGGTGCAGGTCGCACGCACGCTCGAACTGCTCGGCTTCACGACGGTCGCCGAGCAGCGCTACGCGCGCGTGTTCCGGCTGTTTCCCGACAACGTGTTCGGCAACGTCGCGTGGCCGCGCCACCTGTTCCTGCAGGGCCGTTTCGCCGAGGCACGCGCGGCGCTCGTCGAGGCCATGGCGCGGCCGCGCCATCCTGACCTGTTCCTGCTCGCCGGCGAACTCGCGCTGCTCGACGGTGACCGCGAAGCGGCCGCGCAGGCGTTCGGCGAGGCGCGCGCCGCGCGACCACATGCCGGCATGCCGGTGACGCTCGCAACGCTGTTCGGCGCGTCGCCGCCCGACGAGGCCTGGCGTACGACGCGGCGCGAGGTCTTGCGCCACGGCATCGACACCGGTGACCGCTGGCCCGACAGCTGGCTCGAGCTCGCGATCCTCGAGGCCGATACGGGGCATCACGCGGCCGCGCTCGATGCCCTCGATGCGGCGATCGCGGCCGGTTTCAGCGATCGCGCCTGGCTGCAGACCTCGCCGCTGTTCCGGCCGCTCGCCGGCGAACCGCGTTTCGCGACGGCGATCGACACGATGGGACGCCGCGTCGCGGGCGAGCGCGAGCGTGTGCTCGCGGCGGACTGGCTCCCCGCCGACCTGCTCGCCGCGCGCCGCGACGTACCCGTGCGCTAGTTGCGCTTCGCGTCGTCACGCGCGGGCGGCATCGCCGCGAGCACGACGTCGCGGAAGATGCCCTGCGACTGCGGATGCGCGAAACGCTGGTTGTACGCGTTGCTCGTGATCACCGCGACGAGTTCGAGTTCGGGCACGATGAACACGTAGTTGCCGCCGTTGCCCGACATCGCCCAGGCCGGCTGTTCGCCGCCGCCATGCGGGAAGCGGAAGCGCCAGGTCTGGTAGCCGTAGTCGGCGTCGTCGCGTGCCTGCGCATGCACGTGGAGCATCGCGCGTGTCCAGGCCTTCGACAGCACCGCCTTGCCGGCCCAGCGGCCGTCGTCGCGCAGCATCTCGCCGAGCTTGGCGAGGTCGCGGCTGCGGTAGCGCGTGCCGCCGCCGCCCATGCCGGTGCCGTCGGGCGCGCGATTCCAGGTCGCCCGCGTGATGCCGAGCGGTGCCTCGAGCACCTCGCGCGCGAAGGTCTCGAGCGGCTTGCCGCTCGCGCGTTCGACCGCGGCGCCGAGCAGGAACGAGCCGGCCGTGCAGTACGCGAACGCGCGGCCGTGCGGGCTGCGTGCGGGCGGTGACTCCCACGGTGCGAAGCCCTTGATCGGCAGGTCCATCGTGAAGCGGATCCAGTCCTCGCTCACGTACATGCGCTCCTCGTGGCCGGAGGAGAAGCTGTTCTCGTCGTTGCATTCGAGCAGCGAGCTCATCGTGAGCAGGTCCTCGAACGTGATCGCGTCCTTGCGCGGATCCGGGTTGCGCACGGGAGCCTTGTCGCCGAACAGCGCGAACACGCGCGCCTGCGCATCGGCGACGAGGCCGCGCTCGATCGCGGCACCCACGAGCATCGCGGTCACGCTCTTGGTCAGCGAGCGCGTGTCGTGCAGCGTGTCGCGGTCGGCGCCGTTGAAGTAGCGCTCGTGCACGAGCGTGCCGCGGTGCGCGACGACGAGGCTCGTGACGCCTTTCCACGTGCCGTCGGCGATCTTCGCCTCGGCCTCGGAGAACGGTTTCGGATCCCAGCCCTGCGCGGCGGGATCGGCGACGCGCCAGCCGTCGTCGAGGCGGACAGGCGCGTCCGCGCGGGCCGCGCCGTGGGCGAAGAAGGTGCAGGCGGCCATCAGGAGGGCGATCGGGGTCGGACGCATCGATGTGCCTCGTTCACGGGAAGGGCACGCAGTGGCGCACGGCGGCGTCTGAAGTGTCGGAAAGCACGGTGAAGACTGGCCAAAACCGTCTCGGGTGCGACAGGTGGGCGCCGTGATGTGCGGAGGCAGGGCGGATGGGTTGGTGCGTCAATCCGCGTGCCAGATGATTGCACCATCATGGATCATATCCTTTTAAATTAGATCCATTGCGGTGCATTTCACTGAGGCCTGCATCACATGCAGGTTCCTATTGCATTGATATGAAAGATATTTTGCAGCGCACCAATCGTGGCATGACGGTTGCTTAACAAGCTTCACATCCGTCAACCACGAGGTTTTCATGTCTTCCGCCGCCAACGTTCTCAAGCTGATCAAGGACAAGAACATCAGCTACGTCGATCTGCGCTTCGCCGACCTGCGCGGCGGCCAGCAGCACGTGACGTTCCCGTCCGCGACGATCGACGAGTCGGTGTTCGAGGACGGCAAGATGTTCGACGGCTCCTCGATCGCGGGCTGGAAGGGCATCAACGAGTCCGACATGGTGCTGCTGCCGGATCCGGCCACGGCCTACATCGACCCGTTCCTCGCCGAGCCGACGCTGATCCTGCACTGCGACGTGCTCGAGCCGAACACGATGCAGGCGTACTCGCGCGACCCGCGCTCGCTGGCCAAGCGCGCCGAGGCCTACCTCAAGTCGACCGGCATCGCCGACACGGCGTTCTTCGGTCCCGAGCCCGAGTTCTTCCTCTTCGACTCGGTGCGCTGGCAGAACGACATGGGCAAGGTGTTCTTCGAGGTCGAGTCCGAGGAAGCCTCGTGGTCGTCGCGCACGCGCTATGCCGAAGGCAACACGGGCCACCGCCCGGCCGTTAAGGGCGGCTACTTCCCGGTGCCGCCGGTCGACTCGCTGCAGGACATCCGCACCGAGATGTGCAACGTGCTCACCGAGCTCGGCCAGGTCGTCGAGGTGCACCACCACGAAGTTGCCACGGCCGGCCAGTGCGAGATCGGCACGCGCTTCAACACGCTCACGGCCAAGGCCGACGAGCTGCTCACGCTGAAGTACGTCGTCAAGAACGTCGCCCATCGCAACGGCAAGACCGCCACGTTCATGGCCAAGCCGCTGGTCGGCGACAACGGCTCGGGCATGCACGTGCACCAGTCGCTCGCGAAGGACGGCGTCAACCTGTTCTCGGGTGACCTCTACGGCGGCCTGTCGCAGACCGCGCTCTGGTACATCGGCGGCATCTTCAAGCACGCCAAGGCGATCAACGCGTTCTCGAACTCGACCACGAACAGCTACAAGCGCCTCGTGCCGGGCTTCGAGGCGCCGGTCATGCTGGCCTACTCGGCGCGCAACCGCTCCGCGAGCTGCCGCATTCCGTTCGTGCACAACCCGAAGGGCCGCCGCATCGAGGTGCGCTTCCCGGATCCGATGAACTCGGGCTACCTCACGTTCGCCGCGCTGCTCATGGCCGGCCTCGACGGCATCCTCAACAAGATCGATCCCGGCTCGCCCTCGGACAAGGATCTCTACGACCTGCCGCCCGAGGAGGAGAAGAACATCCCGCAGGTCTGCTCGAGCCTCGACCAGGCGCTCGCGGCGCTCGATGCCGACCGCGAGTTCCTCAAGGCCGGCGGCGTGTTCACCGACGACTTCATCGACGGCTACATCGAACTGAAGATGCAGGAAGTCACGAAGTTCCGCGCCGCGACGCACCCCATCGAATACCAGATGTACTACTCGGTCTGACCGGAGCCGGGGAGCTGGGGAGCTCCCCGGGCTTCGCGCCCGAATCCTTCGCGCCGTTCCGTTTTCCTCTCCCACCTGTCGAGGCCTGCCCATGAAGAAGCACGTGCTTGCGTGTTGCATGTTCATCCCGCTCGTCGGCCTGTACGCCGCGTCCGCGAATGCCGAGGAAGCCTCCTCGCCGTTCTCGGGCTCGATCTCGCTGACCAACGACTACACGTTCCGCGGCATCACGCAGACCAACCGTGATCCTGCGTTGCAGGGAGGCTTCCAGTTCGACCACGCGAGCGGCTTCTATGCCGGTACCTGGGGCAGCAACATCAGCTGGCTGTCCGATGGCCAGGACAGCATCTCGAGCAGCGTCGAGCTCGATTTCTACACGGGCTACAAGGGCAGCTGGGGCGACAGCGTCTCCTACGACGTCGGCCTCAACTACTACTGGTACCCGGGCAAGTTCCCGAGCGGCTTCAACGACGCCGACACGCTCGAAGGCTACTTCGCGGTGACGTTCGCGACGGTCACGGCCAAGTACTCGTACGCGTTCACCGACCTGTTCGGCATCTCCGATTCCGACGGCAGCGGCTACCTCGACCTCGCCTGGAACCAGCCGCTCGGCGAGACGTTCACGTTGAACCTGCACGCGGGCAAGCAGTGGATCAGCGGCTTCAGCGCCGGCGAGTACACCGACTGGAAGGTCGGCGTCACGGCCGCGCTGCCGCACGACTTCTCGATCGCCGTCGCCTACGTCGACACCAACGCCGAGGAGTCGCTCTACACGAACGCGTTCGGCAAGTACACGGGCAAGCAGGCCGGCATCGTCACGCTGACCAAGGCGTTCTGATCCGCGCGCCGGCCGCGGTGCGGCCGGCTCCAACCGATCCACGGGAGCGACCATGAAACTCATCACCGCCATCGTCAGACCGTTCAAGCTCGACGAGGTCCGCGAAGCGTTGTCCCAGGCCGGCGTGTCCGGCATCACCGTCACCGAGGTCAAGGGCTTCGGCCGCCAGAAGGGCCACACCGAGCTCTATCGCGGCGCCGAGTACGTCGTCGACTTCCTGCCCAAGGTCAAGATCGAGACCGTCGTCACCGACGATCGCGTGGAGGCCGTCATCGAGGCCATCCAGGGCGTCGCCGGCACCGGCAAGACCGGCGACGGCAAGATCTTCGTCTCGCCCATCGAGCAGGTCATCCGCATCCGCACCGGCGAAATCGGCGCCGATGCCCTCTAACGACACCCGCGAGGACTTCATGAAAACCATCCTGTCTTCCCGGTGCCTGCACCGGTTCCTTCCGATGACCCTCGTCCTGCTCGGTGCGCTCGTGCCGGGCCTCGCCTTCGCCCAGGAAGCCGCCGCGGCGGTCACGCCGACGGTCAACAAGGGCGATGTCGCGTGGATGCTCACCTCCACGCTGCTCGTGCTGCTCATGACCGTGCCGGGTCTCGCGCTGTTCTACGGCGGCATGGTGCGCAGCAAGAACGTGCTCTCCGTGCTCATGCAGGTGCTGGTCGTGTTCTCGCTGCTCGTCGTGCTGTGGGCGGTGTACGGCTACAGCCTCGCGTTCGCGGGCGGCAATGCGTTCATCGGCACGTTCGACAAGCTGTTCCTGTCGGGCGTCACGATCGAGTCGCTGGCCGACACGTTCACCGCCGACGTGAAGCTTCCCGAGTACGTGTTCATCGCGTTCCAGTCCACGTTCGCGGGCATCACCGGCGCGCTGATCGTCGGTGCGTTCGCGGAGCGCATGAAGTTCTCGGCGACGATCCTGTTCGTGGTCCTGTGGTTCACGTTCGGCTACCTGCCGATGGCGCACATGGTGTGGGCGGCCGGTGGCTACCTGTTCGAGAAGGGCGCGCTCGACTTCGCCGGCGGCACCGTCGTGCACATCAACGCGGGCGTCGCGGGCCTCGTCGCCGCGTACTTCGTCGGCAAGCGCCTCGGCTACGGCCGCGAGGCGATCAAGCCGCACAACGTCACGTTCACGATGGTCGGTGCCTCGCTGCTGTGGGTGGGCTGGTTCGGCTTCAACGCGGGCTCGAACCTCGAAGCCAACGCCGGCGCTGCGCTCGCCTTCATCAACACGTTGTTCGCGACGGCCGCGGCGGTCGTCACGTGGTCGCTCGTCGAAGGCATCGTCAAGGGCAAGCCGTCGGTGCTCGGCGCGGCGTCGGGTGCGGTTGCGGGCCTCGTCGGCATCACGCCGGCGGCCGGTCTCGTCGGTCCGTTCGGCGCGATCGCGATCGGTGCGGCCGCAGCGATCGTCTGCGTGTGGGGCGTCAACGGCCTCAAGCGCCTGCTCGGTGCTGACGACAGCCTCGACGTGTTCGGCGTGCATGCGGTCGGCGGCATCGTCGGCGCGATCCTGACCGGCGTGTTCGCGGCGCCGTCGCTCGGCGGCACCGGCGCGGCCGATTTCTCGATCGCCTCGCAGGTCGGCATCCAGGCGCTCGGCGTGGTCATCACGATCGTCTGGATCGGCCTCGTCGCGGCGGTGTCGCTGCTGATCGCCAAGGTCGTGTTCGGCCTGCGTGTCAGCGAAGAGGAAGAGCGCGAAGGCCTCGACATCACCTACCACGGTGAATCGGCCTACGAGCACTGATCCACGAGTGCCCAGGGGGGTGCTGGCGGGACCGGGCTGGGGAGCCCGGTCCCGCCGCGTTTTTTCAGGAGTCTGCGTCGACGAGACGTGCGAGTCGCTCGTCCGCGAACGCGACGAGCTCGGGGAAGAACCCCTCGAAATGCGCCTCGAGCGGCGCTTCGATCGGCGCGATCGCGTCGAGGCCACGGGCGATCGGGTTCTCGCGCACCAGTCGCGAAGCGACACCTGCGAACACACGGCCGATCATCGCGCGGTCTGCATAGGCGGCAGGCAAGCCGTTCGCGCGCAGGTAGCGCGTGAAGCGCTGCAGGTCGGCCGGCAGCTCGTGCAGGCGCGATTCGAGCAGCGCGACGACCGACTCGCCGAAGGACTCGAGCGGCTGCGCCGACCAGCGCGCGAAGCCGCGCGCGAGCAGGTGATCGAACCAGATGTCGACGAAGATGCCCGCGTAGCGTCGGAACGGTGGCACGAAGCGCGCACGCGCCGCGACGACTTCCGGATGCGCATCGGTCCAGCTGTCGATCGCCCGGTGCAGCGCGATGCCTTCGGCCACGCCGCGCGGCAGCGCGGGATCGATCGCGCCACGCACGAAATCACCGAGAAAGCCGCCGAGCACGCGGTCGGGCGAGGAGCCCGAGAGCAGGGCGTGGGCGAGGTGGTTCATCGTCGTGCGGAAGAGCGTCGAGGCGCTTCACGGTATCATGGGCGCATGAATGCAACCGAGCTTCCCGCGGCCCCCGCGCACTTTCCAGAGACGACCACGACGTTCCTGCTCGACGGCCCTGCCGGCGCGCTCGAAGTCGCTGCGTCGCCCGCCGATGCCGAGGCCGAGAACCCGCGCGACGGCATCGCGATCGTCTGCCATCCGCACCCGCTGCACGGCGGCACGATGCACAACAAGGTCGTCACGATCGTCGAGCGCGCGCTGTCGGAGCTCGGCCTCGACACGGTGCGCTTCAACTTCCGTGGCATCGGCCAGTCGCAGGGCACGTTCGACGACGGCAACGGCGAAGGCGACGATCTCGCCGCGGTGGTCGCGTGGGCACGCCGCGTGCGTCCCGGCGCGGCGCTGTGGCTGGCCGGTTTCTCGTTCGGCAGCTACGTCGCGCTGCGCAACGCCGTGCCCCTCGACGCCGACGCGCTCGTGACGATCGCGCCACCGGTCGGCCGCTGGGACTTCGACGCGATCACGCTGCCGGCCTGCCCGTGGCTGGTCGTGCAGGGCGAGGACGACGAGATCGTCGAGCCGCAGGCCGTGTTCGACTGGATCGACGCGCTCGAGGCGCCGCCGCAGCTCGTGCGCATGCCCGAGACCACGCATTTCTTCCACCGCCGCCTCATGGACCTGCGCGGCGCGGTCAAGAACGCGATGAAGGCGCACCTGCCGCCGCCGCGCAGCGGGGCATGAGCGGGCTCGCGACGCCGTCGGCGCGCTACGCGGCCGGCGTGGCCCGGCGCGACTGGCAGCAAGATGCCGCGCAGGAATCCGCGCTCGTCGCGTTCGACCGCATCCATGCCGAACTCGTCGCGCGCCCGGCACCGTCGCTGTGGCAGCGCCTGCACGGCCAGCGCCCGCCGTCGCCGCGCGGCCTGTACCTGTGGGGCAGCGTCGGCCGCGGCAAGACCTTCCTCATGGACCTGTTCTACGAGGCGCTGCCGACGACGCGCAAGCGCCGCGTGCACTTCCATCGCTTCATGCAGGACCTGCACGCCGAGCTGCGCACGCTGGCCGGGCGCAGCGATCCGCTGGTCGAGGTCGCCGGGCGCATCGCCGACGAGGCCGAGGTGCTGTGCCTGGACGAGTTCTTCGTGCTCGACATCGGCGACGCGATGATCCTCGGCAACCTGCTCGCGGCCCTGTTCGAGCGCGGCGTCGTGCTCGTGACCACGTCGAACACGCCGCCGCCGTCGCTGTACAAGGACGGCCTGCAGCGCGAGCGCTTCCTGCCCGCGATCGCGCTGATCGAGAAGCACTGCGAGGTCGTCGAGATGGTCTCGCCGACCGACTGGCGCCTGCGCGCGCTGCGCCAGGCACCGGTCTACCACTGCCCGCCGGGTGCCGACGCCGAGCGCGCGATGCTCGCGACGTTCCACCGCGTCGCCCACGGCAACGAGCGCGAGGCGGTCACGCTGCAGGTCAACGACCGCCCGATCCCGGCGCGGCGCGCCTCCGACGGTGCGATCTGGTTCGATTTCGATGCGCTGTGCGAAGGCCCGCGCGGCGTCGCCGACTACATCTTCCTCGCCCGCACCTACGCGACGATCCTGATCTCGGGCGTGCCCGAGTTCACGCCGCAGACCGAGGACGCCGCGCAGCGCTTCGTCGAGTTCGTCGACGAGGCCTACGACCGCGGCGTCAAGCTCGTGCTGTCGGCCGCGGCACCGATCGTCGACCTCTACGACGGCCGCCGCCTGCGCGCCGTGTTCGCGCGTACCGAATCGCGCCTCATCGAGATGCAGAGCGAGGACTACCTCGCCCGCGCGCACCGCGCCTGACCTGCGGCGCTTGTCGCGCGCGCGTCGATGCGCTTGACTGCGGATCCGTCCCGAGGAGATCCGCCATGCGTTCCATGCCCGTCGCCGCCCTCGTGCTCGCCTTCGCGGCGTCGACCGCCACGGCCGCGGAGGTCGCGCGCCAGCAGGTCGAGGCGCAGCTCGGCCAGATCACCACGTGGCGCCGCGATTTCCACCAGCATCCCGAACTCGGCAACCGCGAGACGCGGACCTCGAAGATCGTCGCCGACACGCTGCGCAAGCTCGGCTACGAGGTGAAGACCGGCATCGCCCACACCGGCGTCGTCGGTGTGCTCAAGGGCGGCAAGCCGGGCCCGAAGCTGGCCATCCGCGCCGACATGGACGCGTTGCCGGTCACCGAGGAGGTCGATCTTCCGTTCGCCTCGAAGGCGAAGGGCGAGTACCTCGGCAAGACCGTCGGCGTCATGCACGCCTGCGGCCACGACGTGCACATGGCGACCACGCTCGGTGTAGCCGCCGCGCTCGCGAAGCTGCGCAAGGACCTGCCCGGCGAGGTCATGATGATCTTCCAGCCGGCCGAGGAAGGCTCGCCTCCGGGCGAGAGCGGCGGTGCGCCGCTCATGGTCGAGGAAGGCGTGTTCGCCGCTTTCAAGCCCGATGCGATCTTCGGCATGCACGTGACGAGTGCGTACCCGGTCGGCTCGGTCGCGCTGCGCGAAGGCGGCATGATGGCGAGCTCGGACACGTTCCGCATGACCATCACGGGCCGCCAGGCACACGGCGCGACGCCATGGCGTGGCATCGACCCGATCGTCGCCGGTTCGGAGATCGTGATGTCGGCACAGGCGATCGTGAGCCGCCGCCTGGACATCAACAAGGAACCCGCGGTCGTCACGTTCGGCATCTTCAACGGCGGCCAGCGCTTCAACATCGTGCCGGACAGCGCCGAGCTGCACGGCACCGTGCGCGCGTTCGACAAGGACATGCGCGATCAGGCCCTCGCCGACCTGCGCAACGTCGCCGAACACGTCGCCGCCGCGCACGGTGCCAGGGTCGATGCGCAGATCCCGGTCGTGCCGGGCAGTAACCCGGTCAACCACAACGATCCCGCACTGACCGCGCGCGTGCGCACGAGCCTCGAGAAGGCGCTCGGCAAGGAGCACGTCATCGAGGCCAAGCGCTGGACCGCGTCGGAAGATTTCCCGCACCTCGCGATCGGCGCAGGCGCCCCGAGCGTGTACTTCTTCTTCGGCGCGACACCGGCCGGACAGGACCCCGACACCGCGCCGAGCAACCACTCGCCCCGCTTCTTCGTCGACGAAGGCGCGCTCGCGACGGGCACCACGGCGATGCTGCAGGCCAGCCTCGACTATCTCGGCTACGCGTCACCGTGATGCACAAGGCCCATCGCGCCTGTCCCGCATCGCTGCCGGACGCACGCGGGCTTCGCGGGTGACGCACCCTTCGCACGGATGCTCGAGCACGCGGTGAAGCGGCGGGCGCCGGCGTCGCCCGTGGCGGTACGTTCGCGTCTCCCCCTCTCCCCAACCCCTCTCCCGCAAGGGGAGAGGGGCTCGGCCACCCTCCGTGCCGTGCCGTGCCCGTGCGTCGTTTCGCGCGCCGCGATCGCATGCACCGGCGCTTCATCACCTCGGCGACTGTTGAGCCGGTGACGATGCGTGCCGTTTCCTCTCACGGTTGTGGTGCCCGCGCCGACGGCGATGCACGTGGTATCTCGCGTGCAGTCTCCTTTCGCGTTCGCGATAGCCACGACGTCTCGCGTGCTGTCCCCTCTCCCCTCGCGGGAGAGGGGCAGGGGAGAGGGGGCGCCGGCGCGCGAGCGCCGGCCCTGCTTCACGCGTGGGTCGCTTTGAGCGTCGCCACCGCACGCACGCGCTCGCGCTTCATCGCGTCGGCGATCGCGGTGCCCGTGATGCCCTGGGCGACGAACGGCGCGGCCTTGATCGCGCATGCGGCAGTGAACGCCTCGCGCAGGTAGCCGGCCTGCGGATACGGCGTGTCGCCGAGGCCGAGGCGGCCGCGCTTGTCGGCCTCGCAGACGAGCAGCAGCTGCCCGACGCGCGCGGGCTTGCGGAACGCATCGAGTTTCTCGAACAGCTCGAGCACGGTGGCCGGCTTGAGCTCGAACGCGCGGTGCACGAGCAGGTGCAGGCGGCAGCACAACTCCGCGAGGGCGGCATGTTCGTTCGGCACGCGCAGGCGCTGCGCGACAGCGCGCACGGGCTCTACACCGCGCTCCTCGTGCATGACATGGCGCGGCAGTTCGTCCTCGGGCGTGAGCGCCTTGCCGAGATCGTGCACGAGCGCGCACCAGCCGATCAGGTCGTCGCCCGGCGCGAGCGTCGCGGCCATGTCGACGACCATCTCGGTGTGCACGCCGGTGTCGACCTCGGGATGGAACTCGGCGCGCTGCGGCACGCCGTAGAGCGCATCGATCTCGGGAAACAGCACGCGCAGCGCACCGCAGGCGCGCAAGGCCTGCAGGAACGCCGACGGCCGCGGCTCGGCGAGCGCCTTGCGCGTCTCGGCCCAGACGCGCTCGGGCACGAGATGGTCGACCTCGCCGTCCTCGACCATCGCGCGCATCAGCGCGAGCGTCTCGTCGGCGATCGTGAAGCCGATCGGTGCGAAGCGCGCGAGGAAGCGTGCGACACGCAACACGCGCACGGGGTCCTCGACGAACGCCGGCGACACGTGGCGCAGCACGCGCGCCTCGAGGTCACGCGCGCCGCCGTAGGGATCGACGAGCCTGCCGTCCGCGTCCTCGGCCATCGCGTTGATCGTGAGGTCGCGCCGCGCGAGGTCGTCCTCGAGCGTTACCGATGCATCGGCATGGAACGCGAAGCCGTGGTAGCCGCGCCCGGTCTTGCGCTCGGTGCGCGCGCCCGCCTCACCCGCCAGGATTGCCCGCCATGTCCGGACCCAGCGCCGTCAAGGACGACCCCATCGAGGGCCGCGACCAGCTGGTCGGCTACATCGCCGCGGGCGGCAAGCCGGTCGCGGACTGGCGCATCGGCACCGAGCACGAGAAGTTCGGTTTCCGCCTCGACGACCTGCGCCCGCCGACCTGGGAAGGCGAGCAGGGCATCGGCGCGCTGCTCGAAGGCCTGACCCGCTTCGGCTGGGATCGCGTCGAGGAGAACGGCAAGCTCATCGCGTTGCTGCGCGACAAGGCCTCGGTGACGCTCGAGCCGGCCGGCCAGCTCGAGCTCTCGGGTGCACCGCTCGAGACGATCCACCAGACCTGCAGCGAGGTCACCAGCCACCTGCGCGAGGTCAAGACGGTCGCCGACGAACTCGGCATCGGCTTCCTCGGCATGGGCTTCCAGCCCAAGTGGTCGCGCGCCGACATGCCGTGGATGCCCAAGGGCCGCTACCGCATCATGCGCGACTACATGCCCAAGGTCGGCCAGCTCGGCCTCGACATGATGACGCGCACCTGCACCGTGCAGGTCAACCTCGACTACGCCGACGAAGCCGACATGGTGCAGAAGTTCCGCACCTCGCTCGCACTGCAGCCGGTCGCGACGGCGCTGTTCGCCGATTCGCCGTTCACCGAGGGCAAGCCGAACGGTTATCTCAGCTACCGCTCGCACATCTGGACCGACACCGACGCCGACCGCACCGGCATGCTCGACTTCGTGTTCGAGGACGGCTTCGGCTACGAGCGCTACGTCGACTACCTGCTCGACGTGCCGATGTACTTCAGCTACCGCGGCGGCACCTACCACGACCTCTCGGGCCAGTCGTTCCGGCGCTTCCTCGACGGCGGTCTCGCCGCATTGCCGGGCGCGAAGCCGACGCTCACGGACTGGGCCGACCACATGACCACGGCCTTTCCCGAGGTGCGCCTCAAGAAGTTCCTCGAGATGCGCGGCGCCGACGGCGGCCCGTGGAGCCGCCTGTGCGCGTTGCCGGCGTTCTGGGTCGGCCTGCTCTACGACCAGACCTCGCTCGACGCCGCGTGGGACCTCGTCAAGGACTTAACGCGCGACGAGCGCAACGCGCTGCGCGACGGCGTCGCCAAGCACGCGCTCAAGCTGCCGTTCCGCGGCGGCACGCTGCACGAGCTCGCGATCGAGGCGGTGCGCATCTCCGCGCATGGCCTGCGCCGCCGCGCGCGCCTCAACGCGAACGGCGCCGACGAATCGATCTACCTCGAGCCGCTGCTCGAGATCCTCGATGCCGGCCAGACGCCGGCCGAACGCAAGCTCGAGCTCTACCACCACCAGTGGAACGGCTCGGTCGATCCGCTGTTCCGCGAGTTCGCGTACTGAGCCGTGGCGACGCGCGCGTCCGTCGCGCGCCGGGGATTCCGCCTTGTCGTGCGTGCAGCGTGCGCCGTCGTGCTCGCCGCGACGCTGACCGCGAGTGCTACGCCGGGCGATCAGAGCAGCACCTGCTTCGGCACGGTTGCGAACGGCCGCCTCGAAGGCGGCGTGCGACTTCCCGCCTCGGGTCCGAACTTCAGCAGCTACAGCACGCTCGCGATCGGCCTCGGCCGCACCTGGGTCCATGCCGAGGTGCGCGACATCGTGGTCGCGGCGTATGCGGATCTCGCCGCGTCGATGCCCGACGCCGTGTTCGTCTACGGTGAAACCGGCGCGCGCGTGGGTGGACCGTTCGCGCCGCACCGCACGCACCGCAACGGCACCTCGGTCGACTTCTTCGTGCCGGTACGCGACCGCGATGGTGTATCCGTGCCGTTGCCGACGCATGCGGGCAACCGCTGGGGTTACGACATCGAATTCGACACCAAGGGCCGTTTCGGCGAGCTCACGCTCGATGCGGAAGCGCTCGCCGCGCACCTGCTCGCGCTCAGGCGCGCCGCGAAGGCACGTGGCGCCGACCTCGCCCAGGTCATCTTCGATCCACCGATGCTGCCGTTGCTGTACGCGACGCGCCACGGTGCCGCGCTCAAGCGCGAGATCCGCTTCATGCCGCGCGCGGCCTGGGTGCGCCACGACGAGCACATCCACGTCGATTTCGCGATCCGCTGCCGGCGCACGCGCTGAGCGCGTGCGCCGGTCCCCGTCGCCCCCTCTCCCCAACCCCTCTCCCGCGAGGGGAGAGGGGCTGAAGGCGGCGCTCGTCGTGGCGGAGCGTCGTGGCATGCTGGTTCGTCACGGCGCTGCATGGCTTGCGAATCCACGACGGGGCCCGTGCCCAAGGATCGATCACGACACTGCGAACTCCCCTCTCCCCAACCCCTCTCCCGCGAGGGGAGAGGGGCTGAAGGCGGCGCTCGTCGTGGCGGAGCGTCGTGGCATGCTGGTTCGTCACGGCGCTGCATGGCTTGCGAATCCACGACGGGGCCCGTGCCCAAGGATCGATCACGACACTGCGAACTCCCCTCTCCCCAACCCCTCTCCCGCGAGGGGAGAGGGGCTGAAGGCGGCGCTCGTCGTGGCGGAGTGTCGTGGCATGCCGGTTCGTCACGGCGCTGCATGACCGGCGAATCCACGACGAGGCCCGCGCCCAAGGATCGATTACGACACTGCGAACTCCCCTCTCCCCTTGCGGGAGAGGGGCCGGGGGAGAGGGGGATGCGCAGCATCACCTGGACACCCACACATCGGGACGCAGCATCATCGCGACACCCGCCACATCGACACACCCACGCAGACTTCCCGGCGCGCGTGGACCATGGCGCGTATCCTGTGCGCCCCGAAACGAGCACGACCGCGATGACCACGAGCCCCGACCGCCTCGCCCGCCACTTCACCGATCTCGACGCACAGGCGCTGTCGGACCTGCTCGACGCGCGTGCCGACGACGGCGTGCTGCCGCTCGAAGCCGTCGACGGCCTGTTCTGCGCGGCCGTGGTCGGCCCCGAGTCCGTCGGGCTCGACGAACTCATGCCGGTCGTATTGCAGGGTGCGGGGCCGGCATGGGCCGACGAGGCCGACACCACCTACGCCTCGGCGCTGCTCGCGGGCCTGCTCGCGCATGTCGCGCGTCGCGTCGCGCGCGATCCCGACGAGCAGGCGCTGCCGTATTTCGCGCTGCCCGAGGATGCCGACGAACTCGACGACGACGGCTTCGCCGAACTCGGCTGCGTCCCCGGTGCGAACTGGGCGATCGGCTTCATGGGCGGCGTCGGCCTGCGCGAGGACGCTTGGGGAGCGCTGGTCGACACCGACGAGGACACCGAGGCCGACCTCGACTTCATCGCCGCGCTGCTGCCCGAAGGCGAAGACGACGAGGACGATGCCGACTTCGAGGGCGAAGGCGAGACGGCCGACACACCGCGCGAGCCGCTGCGCTGGCAGGCCGACGCCGAGGCGTCCGAAGACGATGCCGAGGAAGACCCCGAGGCCCCGCTCACGACGCGCGAGCGCCTCGAAGCGCTCGGCCAGGTGCCCGACGTGCTACATGCGCTGAACCTCACGCGCCTGGATCGCCTCAACTCGCAGGCACCCGTGCGCCGCGAGGCCAAGGTCGGCCGTAACGATCCCTGTCCCTGCGGCAGCGGCGCGAAATACAAGAAGTGCCATGGGGCGAACGGCGACGCAGACTGACGCCATGGCATCACCGCCCGGCGACCTGTTCGCGGTCGCCGAGTCGCGCGCGCCGATCGCACTCGGTGCGCAGGCCTGCGTGCTGCGCGGTTTCGCCGTCGAGCTCGCGCCACAGCTTCTCGCCGAGGTCGAGGTGATCGCTGCCGCTGCGCCGTTCCGTCATCTCGTCACACCGGGCGGTCGCCGCATGGCCGTCGCGATGACGTGCTGCGGCACGCTCGGCTGGACCAGCGACGCGCGCGGCTACCGCTACGAGCGGGCCGATCCGCTCACGGGCCATGCATGGCCTGTGATGCCGGCGGCGTTCGCGAGGCTCGCGCGCGATGCCGCGCAAGCGGCCGGGTTCGACGGATTCGCGCCCGACAGCGTCCTGATCAACCGCTACGTGCCCGGCACGAAGCGTGCTCGTTCGCCCCTCGATGCGGGGAGAGGTGTCGTGCTCCACGCAGGTGAAGCCGGTGATCCCGTCGGCCGCGACTGCTGTCCGGGGGAAATCCGCACACTGCGTCGTGTGACTACACAGGCTCGACGCATCTTCCCGCAGTGGCGTTGCGCTTGAGCCCCTCTCCCTCCGGGAGATGGGTTGGGGAGAGGGTGCGGGATCGAGACCACGTCGGAGCATCGTCGCGATCCCGGACCCTCATCCGGCCCTTCGGGCCACCCCGTATCGGGGTACGGGGCAGGCTCTTCTCCCGGAGGGAGAGGTGAAGCGCGCGCGATGTCGTGTTGCCGCCAAACGAGTCGGCATCCCGGCACTCATCGCCGGAAGCCTGACGTGGTAACGCTTCCGGCCTTTGCTTCGAACGTTACCCGAACAGCAGAGCGTCGGTCGCCGAGTGACGACAACAAGCCTTGTTGCCGCCACGGTCTCAAGCCCGCGCGGCGCCCGCCGCCCTTCCCACGTCGCCGAAGAATGGGGAACAGAACGTCTTCTCAGCGCGCCGCTGTTGCCGCGACCGCCGCAGCGGGACACGCCACCGCCTTGCGCTGCGCGTCGTCCTTCGGGGCCTCGTAGGGTTGTCCGATCTTCGGCATGCGCGTGGCCAGTGGCACGACGTTGCCGTTGAGGCGCCAGTCGTAGATCACGCTGAAGGCGAGCACGCGGGCGACGTACTCGCGCGTCTCCTTGTACGGGATCGTCTCGATGAAGAAATCGGGCTCGAACGTCGCGCGTGCGTCGATCCAGCGGCCGACCGGCCGACCGCCCGCGTTGTAGGCCGCGCTCGCGAGCCACGGGCTGCCCTGGTACTGGCCGGCCATCTGCGCGAGGAAGCGCGTGCCGAGCGGGATGTTGAGATCGGGATCGAACAGGTCCGACGGTTTCGCGTAGGGCAGGCCAGCGCGCGTGGCGACCTGCTTGGCGACGCCGGGCAGCAGCTGCATGAGGCCGTAGGCATCGGCATGCGAGCGTGCGTCGGTCATCCACGCACTCTCGGCGCGGATGATCGCGTACGACCACGCGGGATCGATGCCGACATCGCGCGCCTCGCGCGTCACGCGCGGCTTGCGCGCGATCGGGAAGCGCTGCTCGTAGTGGCGCTGCGTGTCCGACGACGCCGACAGCAGGAATACGGCGCGGTCGTACCACTCCTCACGATACGCGAGGTCGGCCGCGTGCGCGCGCTGCGCGGGAGCGAGGCGCGTCATCGCGAAATCCCACTCGCGGCGCGCGGCATCGAGCTGGCCGAGCGCGTGGAATTCGAACGCGCGCTGCAGGTCGGGTTGCGCGAGCAGCTGCGCCTCGGTGGCCTTGTCGGTCGCGAGCGGCAGCTCGCAGATCGCGTACGGCGCACCGATCCAGTCGGCAGCGAGGAAGCCGTGGAAGTTCGCTTCGCCGGCGACCGCGGCGAAGATCGGCGCCGCCTCGTCCTTGCGGCCGAGCTTGGTCAGCACGCGTGCGCGCAGGTAGCGCCAACGCGCATCGGCCGATTGCTCGGGTGTCATGCCGTCGAGCGCGGCGAGGGTTTCGTTCCAGTCCTGCGCGGCGAGTGCGACGCGCACGTGCCATTCGCGCGAGCTGTCGTCGGCGGCCTCGGTCGGCAAGGCCTTGAGACGCGCGAGCGCGTCGTCGGAATAGTTGGTCGAGCGGTACACCGCGATCGCGTTGAGGATGCGGTGCTTCTGCGCGGGATCCCATTTGAACACGTCACCGAGTTCGGCCCAGCGCGTCTCGGCGGCGGCGCTGTCGCGACGCGCGAGCCGCATCATGCCGAACGCGATCGCGTCGCGCGCGCGCGGCGTATCGGTCCATGCCGCAGCCTTGGCGAGGACCGTCGCGGGATCGTCCACGCTGCTCGCGATGCGTTCGGCGGCGGCCTTGTCGGCGGCCGGCAGGCGCGCGGCGATCGTGCGCACGGTGCCGGGATTCGCGGCTGCGGCGGCGCCTTCGATGCGCTGCCAGATCACGTCGGTGGAGAGCTGCCCGTTCGCGGCAGCCCAGTCGAACAGCGGCTCGCAAGTCGCCGGCACCGGGCGCGGCTGCATCCACAGCGGTTCGATGTCGTCCTTGTACACCGGCTTCTCGCCCGCGGCGATGCGCGCGCGCTGCCAGGCACAGCGAAGGTCGCGTGCCTGGCTGTCGGTCCACATGAGGCGGAAACCGGCCCAGTCGCCGTTCTTGGCGAACTCGCGCAGGGTCGACTCGCGCAGGTCGCGCGCAGGCAGGCTGTCCGGCCAGCGGCGCAGGAAGGCCTCGACCTGCACGCGTGCAGGGGGTGCCTTGCCGCGCTTGAGCACGGCCAGTTCGAGGTAGGGCAGCAGCGGGTAGCCGTCGAGGTCGATCGCGAACTTTTTCCACGCATCGCCGGGCGTCTTGTCCACCGCGGCGCGCGCGGCGAGGTAGCGCTGGCGCTGGTCGGCGCGGTCGTGCGAGGAGGGGGCGGCTGCGGCAGGCGTGCCGAGCAGCGGAGCGATCAGGGCGGCGAGCACGCAGGATCGGGTGACACGGGCGAAGGCTGGCATGCGGCCAGTGTAACGCGGCGCCCTGCGACGGCCATGCGCGTTGCAAACGATTGCAGCGGAAACCGTGGCGACCGCGTGACGAAACTGTGACACGCGGTGCTGGCTGTTTGCGTGGCGGGGGTATACCTTTTCTTAACGTCGGGGTCGTCACCGGCCCGCGTGAAGCCAGGGGATCGAACGTTCCAACCAGCCCACGGGAGACAGGATCCATGCAGGTGCGAATCCGCCGTACTCGTCTTGCCATCCAGACGTCGTTGCTCGCCGCCACCGCGGCCCTACCGGCCCAGGCCGTGTTCGCACAGAACCCTGTCGGTGACGACACGCAACGCCTCGAGGCGGTGCAGGTCACCGGCTCGCGCATCAAGAAGGCCGAGATCGAAGGCCAGGCGCCCGTGCAGGTCATCAGCGCGGCCGACATCGAGGCGACAGGCCTCGGCTCGATCGGTGATGTGATCCAGCGCCTCTCGGTGAGTGGTTCCTCGCTCAACACCAAGTTCAACTCGGCCGGCAACTTCGGTTTCCCGCCCGACGGCGGCGGCGTCGGCTCCGGCTCGACGACGATCTCGCTGCGCAACCTCGGCGCCAAGCGCACGCTGATCCTCGTCGACGGCCTGCGCTGGGTCAGCGAATCCTCGGCCTCGGGCGTCTCGGCCGCAGTCGACCTCAACACGATCCCGGCCAGCGCGGTCGACCGCATCGAGATCCTCACCGACGGCGCCTCGTCGCTGTACGGCTCCGACGCGATCGCGGGCGTCGTCAACATCATCACCAAGAAGAAGCAGGACGGCGCCGGTGCGCGCCTCTACTACGGTGACTATTCGAAGGGCGACGGCACGACCAAGCAGGGCAACCTCTCGCTCGGTGCGAGCGGCGAGCGCTTCGACGCGTTCGTCGACGTGAGCTACTACAAGCAGAACGCGATCAGCTCGAGCGTGTGGGGCCAGTCGAGCTTCCCGGTACCGGGCACGGGCGTGGACAACGGCAGCTCGGCGACGCCGGGCGGTCGCTTCGTGTTCGCGCCGCTCGATCCGACCCAGACCTATGGTGGGCTGTGCCCGATCGACGGCGGTGCATCGTTCTGCAACCTTGCCGGTGATGGTGCCTCGGGCATCCCGACGATCGGCGACTTCCATCCGTGGGTCGGTGCAGGCCCGAACAGCGACCGCTTCAACTTCGCGCCGTACAACCTGCTGCTGACGCCGTCGGAGCGCAAGTCGCTGTTCGCGCAAGGCACCTACCGCATCACCGACAGCATCAACTGGAACCTCAAGGGCGCGTACACGCAGCGCGAGTCGACCAACCAGGCCGCGCCGGAGCCGATCTTCCTCGGTTCGGAAGCGGGCACGTACGGACTCGGCGATTTCGTCGCGATCGACGCGACCAACCCGTACAACCCGTTCGGCATGACGATCGGTCCGGACGGCACGCTCGTCGCGCGGCGTCCGGTCGAGGGCGGTCCGCGCATCTTCTCGCAGGATGTCGACACGCGTTACTTCAGCACCGGCCTCAACGGCGAGTTCGGCATCGGCTCGCGCAACTTCTTCTGGGACGTCAACTACGTCAACGCCGAGAACAAGGCCACCCAGACCGTCACGGGCACGTACAACATCGCGCACATCCAGCGCGCGCTCGGTCCTGTCGCGAACTGCACGGCACCGTGCGTGCCGCTGAACCTGTTCGGCGGTCCGGGCTCGATCACGCAGGAGATGCTCGACTACATCCTGTTCACCGAGCATGACCGCAGCCTGCAGAAGCTCAGCTCGTGGACCGCCAACCTCTCGGGCGACCTGTTCGAGCTGCCGGCCGGTGCCCTCGCGTTCGCGGGCGGCTACGAGTACCGCAAGCAGAGCGGCTACTACCAGCCCGACGCGATCGTCGTCGCGGGTGAATCCAACGGCGTGCCCTCGGGCCCGACCAGCGGCGGCTACGACGTCGAGGAGGTCTACCTCGAGCTCAATGCGCCGCTCGTCGCCGATGCGCCGTTCGCCAAGCGCCTCGACCTCAGCGTGGCCTCGCGCTACTCCGACTACTCGAACTTCGGCGGCACCACCAACAACAAGCTCGGCCTGCGCTGGCAGCTCGGCGACGATCTCACGCTGCGCGGCACCTGGGCGGAAGGGTTCCGCGCGCCTTCGATCGGCGAGCTGTATGGCACGTTCTCGCGCTTCGATGCTTCGATCCAGGATCCGTGCAACTTCGCGACCGGCCAGACCGCCACGAACTGCGCCACGCTCGGCGTGCCCGACCCGGGCAGTTTCGAGCAGGCCAATTCGCAGATCTCGGTGGTGACCGGCGGCAACCCGGGCCTCAAGCCCGAGACCTCGAAGAGCATGACGCTCGGCGCGGTCTACAGTCCGAGCTGGGGCGAGGGCACGAGCTGGTCGCAGAAGCTCGATTTCGAGCTGACCTACTACCGCATCCGCATCGAGGACGCGATCCAGGCCTCGGACGCGCAGACCCAGCTCGATCGCTGCGTGGCCACGCTCGATCCCGTGTTCTGCAGCGGCATCGGTCGTTCCTCGGGTGGCAACATCAATGCGTTCGACAACACGCTGTTCAACCTCGGCAACGTCGAGACGCGCGGTTTCGATGTCGGCATCAACTGGATCGGCAACGCGACCGACATCGGTACCTTCGGCGCGAGCTGGCAGACCACGTACGTGAGCCGCTACAAGGCGATCGCCACCGACTCGGGTGCGGCCGAGCCGCGCACGGTCGGCATCGAGGTCGCCGATTCGGCGATCGCGCGCATCCGCTCGACCGCCACGCTGAAGTGGTCGCTGGCCGACTGGAGCGCGTCGTGGTCGTCACGCTACGTCTCGGGCCTGACCGAGAGTTGCGCGGCCGCCACCGGCTACGACATCTGCGGTGACAACGACACGGGCACCAACCGCCTCGGCGCGACCACGTACCACGACGTGCGTGCGAGCTGGAAGCTGCCGACCTCGTTCGACCTGACCGTGTCGGGCGGCGTCAACAACGTGTTCGGCAAGTCGCCGCCGATCTGCCTGAGCTGCTCGCTCAACGGCTACGACGCGTCGACCTACGACCTCGTCGGCCGCTTCAGCTATGTCGAAGCCAGCGTGAAGTTCTGACCGTGCCGGCGTGACGGCGGATCACCTCCGCCGTCACGCTCCAGCGGCGGGAGCTGCATGCCTTCCTGCCGCGACGCCTGAATGCGGGCGTGCATCGCCGGGAAAATGGACCCGGCCCCGGTCTTGTAGAATCGCTGGTCGTTTCGAACCGGATACGGCCTTGACCGCGATCGCCCTGTCCGCCGCCACGTCCGAGGCGGCGATCGATGCCCTGTTCCATGCCCTGTCCAGTCACGCCGTGGCGATGCCCGCCGATGGTCGCGTGCTGTTCCTGCGCGCGCGTGAGGGGCGCTGGTGGAGCGGGCACTCGCGCTCGGGCTGGACGTTCCAGCAGGGCTTCAAGCCGTTCGCCGATGGGCTCGAACGTGCGGGTCACCGCGTCGCCGAGCCTGCCGACGACGAGCGCTTCCCGCTCGTGCTCGTGCTGCCACCGCGCCAGCGCGACGAGGCGCGCGCGCTGTTCGCGCGTGCGGTGAGGCATGCCAGCGACGGCGGCGTCGTGCTCGCGGCGATCGCGAACACCGAAGGTGCGCGCTCGGGCGAGTCCGACCTCGCGCGCCTGGCCGGCGGCGTCGAGGTGATGTCCAAGCACAAATGCCGCATCTTCTGGACTGCTCCGCTCGGCGGCGACGTCGACGCCGCATTGCTTTCGGCATGGAGCGCGCTCGATGCGCCGCGCACGATCGCCGACGGCTACGCGAGCCGGCCCGGCCTGTTCGCATGGGATCGTGTCGATGCCGCCTCGAAGCTGCTCGTCGACCACCTGCCGGCGACGCTGGCGGGACATGCCGCCGATCTCGGTGCCGGTTACGGCTATCTCTCTGCGCAGCTCGTCGCGCGTTGCGCGGGCATCACGGCGATCGACCTCTACGAAGCCGAGGCGCGCGCGCTCGGACCCGCGCGTGACAACCTCGCGCGGGCGGTGGCCGCGAGTGGTCGCGAGGTCGCGGTCGACGTGCTCTGGCACGACGTGACCGCGGGCCTGCCGCGCCGTTACGACGTGATCGTGAGCAATCCGCCGTTCCACCAGGGCCGTGCCGACCAGCCCGGCCTCGGTCAGGCTTTCATCGCCGCTGCGGCGCGTGCGCTCACGCCGCGCGGCGTGCTGTGGCTCGTCGCCAATCGCCACCTGCCGTACGAGGTGTCGCTGGCCGAGCGCTTCACGGAGGTGCGCGAGGTCGCGGTCGAACACGGTTTCAAGGTTTTCGAAGCCCGCGGGGTACGCGCATGAGGCTGGTCAAGCTGATCGCCAACCTCGGCTACGGCAGCCGCCGCGAGGTGCAGGCGATGTTCCGCGAAGGCCGCATCACCGATCCGTCGGGCGAGGTGCTGTACGCCGACGACAAGGTCGGCCATGCCGACGTGCACGTCGACGGCGAGCCGCTCGATCCGCCGCAGGGCATCGCGCTCATGCTGCACAAGCCGGTCGGCGTGACCTGTTCGACCAAGGATGCCGGACGCCTCGTCTACGATCTTCTGCCACGACGCTTCGCGCTTCGCGATCCGCTGCTGTCGAGCGTCGGACGTCTCGACCGCGACACCTCGGGCCTGCTGCTGTTCACCGACGACGGTGGCCTGCTGCACCGGATCATCTCGCCGAAGGCCAGCGTCGCGAAGGTCTACGAGGCGACGCTGGCGAGCGACCTGCGTGGCGACGAGGCCGCGCTGTTCGCGAGCGGCACGCTCATGCTCGAATCCGAGAAGACGCCGCTCGCGCCGGCCGAGCTCGAGGTCGTCGATGCGCGCCACGCGCGCCTCACGCTCACCGAAGGCCGCTACCACCAGGTGCGCCGCATGTTCGCGGCGGTCGGCAACCACGTCGAGCAACTGCATCGTGCCTCGGTCGGTGCGCTGACGCTCGGCACGCTGCCCGAAGGCGAGTGGCGCCTGCTCGACGCCGAGGATCTCGCGTGCGTGTTCGCCAAACCGTCGCCAGCGACATGACGCGCCCTCACGACCCCGCGCGCGCGTGAGCGCATCGCCGCCCGACGAGGACGTCGTCGTCGCCGCGACGCGCCGCTGGATCGAGCGCGCGGTCATCGGCCTCAACCTGTGTCCTTTCGCGCGCGCACCGTACGTGAGGGATCGCGTGCGCTTCGTGGTCAGCGCGGCGGAGACGCCCGAGGCACTGCTCGAAGATCTGCGTCGCGAACTGGTCGCGCTGCACGAAGGCGATGCGGAGGTGGTCGAGACGACGGTACTCGTGCATCCGCGCGTGCTCGGCGACTTCCTCGACTACAACGATTTCCTCGGCCTGGCCGACATCGAAATCGCCGCGCTCGGTCTCGAGGGCGAGCTGCAGCTCGCGAGTTTCCATCCCGACTACTGCTTCGCGGGCAGCGATCCCTCCGACATCACCAACGCGACGAACCGCTCGCCGTACCCGACCCTGCACCTGTTGCGCGAGGCCGGCATCACGCGCGTGGTCGACGCGGTCGGCGACACCGACGCGATCGTCGAGCGCAACCTCGAGACGTTGCGCACGCTCGGACACGAGGGTTGGGATGCGCTGTGGCGCGACGGGGACGCGACTCGCGCACCCTGAGGAGGCCTGGCCATCAGTCGCGTGCGAGCGGTTCCGGCAGGCGGATACGTGCCGCGATCGGCAGGTGGTCGGAGACGAGGTGGGGCAGGGCCCGCAGGTCTTCGACGACGAGCGTCGAGGACGCGAGGATGTGGTCGATCGCGCGTTTCGGCGCCCAGCTCGGGAACGTCAGCGGAGGTTGCTCGGGCGCCTGCAGCGAGGTCGTCGCGAACAGCGTGCGCAGCTCCGGACTCTCGATCGGCGTGTTGAGGTCGCCGATCAGCAGCGCGTTCGGATGGCCTTGCAGCAGCTCGGTGATGTAGGCGAGCTGGAACGCGCGCGCCTTCGGGCCGAGCGACAGGTGCGCGATCACGACGACCAGCGAGGCGGCGTCTTCGCCGAAGCGCACCCACAACGCGCCACGCCCGCGGATGCGGCCCGGCAACGGGTAGTCGATGACCTCGGTGGGCCTCAGCCTCGCGAGCATGCCGTTGCACGAGTTCGCGACCTTGGCCATGCGCCGGTTCGGCTGATGGCTCCAGAACGGGAAGCCCGCGCTCTCGGCGAGGTATTGCGTCTGGTTCATGAAGCCCGAGCGCAGGCTGCCGAAGTCGGCTTCCTGCAGCGCGACGAGGTCGTACTTCGAGGCGAGCGCGGCGAGGCCGTCGAGATTCGCGCGGCGACCGTGCGGCACGACGTGCTTCCAGCTCTGCGTGACGTACTCGCGGTAGCGCTTGACGCTGCCGCCCGCGAGGATGTTGCAGCTCAGCACGTCGAGGTGCGTGGTCGGGGTCGAGGCGTCGGGAGGCATCGGATCGATGGAGCGGAGGCGCTGCGTGCAGCCTAGCGGATCGTCGGCGACGAGGCCTGACTGCCGGGCAAATCGGGGACCTTCAAACACGAAGGCCGCCCTCGGGCGGCCTTCGCATGGAGCGGTGGCGTGCCGGCAGGCTTACTTCTTGCCCTTCGCGGCCGGCTTGGCGGCGGCGTCGTGCTCCTGCTTGACCAGCTTCTGCACGAGCTCGATGAGCTGCGGGTAACCGCCCGCCGACGCACCCGTGATGCGGTACTTGCCGTTGACGATGAGCGTCGGGGTGCCGTCGACGCCGAGCTTCGGCACGATGTCCTTGGAACGCGCGAGCTGGCCCTCGACGACCATCGAGGTCGACGCCTGCTTGAACTTCTCGACGTCGACACCGTTCTCGCCGTAGAACGCGGCGATGTCGTCGAACGAGCGGAACGCACGGCGGTCACGGTGGATCGCATCGAACAGCTTCTGGTGCGTGGTGTCGAGAACGTTGAGCGACTGCGCCGTGTAGTAGGCACGCGCGAAGGCTTCCCACTGTGCGTTGAAGATCGCCGGCACGTAGGTGAACTTCGCATACGACGGCAGCGCGGCCTTGAGCTGGTCGGCGTACGGCTGGAAGTGCGCGCAGTGGATGCACGCGTAGCTGAACACCTCGACCACCTCGATCGTCTCGCCGTTCGTCGGCTGTGCCGGCTCGACGAGGAAGTAGTTCTTGCCGACCTCGGCCGCACCCGGCGTCGAGGCCGGGGCCTCGGCGTGCGCGTGGCCGGCGTGGTCGTCGTGGGCAACCGCGTGGAACGAGAACGCCATCAGCAAGGTGGCGAGCAGCAGGGTCAGGCGCTTGGACATCGAGGTTTCTCCGGGAAGGGAGGCGCGTGGGACAACGGAAAGCGCGGCGAGTTGCCTCAGTCGCCGGATTCCTTCGCGATCAGGTGCTTGAGGAGCGGTTCGATGCGGTTGTAGCCGCCCGCCGACTGGCCGCTCAGACGGTACTTGCCTGCCACGATGAAGGCGGGCGTGCCGTCGACGCCGTAGGCCTTGATCACGGTGTCGTTGCGCTTGAGGCGTGCCTCGATCGCGAACGACTTCGAGGTCGCGATGAAGTCCTCGGTCTTGACGCCGTACTTGGAATAGAACGCGGCGACGTCCTCGATCTTCGGCGCGCGCGTGTCGAGCTTGCGGTCGACGTAGATCGCGCGGAACAGGTCGGTGTGGGCCTTGTCGGCGATGCCGAGCGCCTGCGCCGTGTAATAGGCACGCGCGTAGACCTTCCACGCATCGAAGCCGAACTGGGCCGGCAGCAGCACGAACTGCGCGTTCGAGGGCAGGTTCTTCTTGATGTTCTCGACGATCGGCGCGACTTCGTTGCAGTGCGGGCAGGCGTACGAGAACACCTCGACGACCTCGACCTTGTCACCCGTGGTCGTGGCCTGCGGCGGTTCGATGACGAAGTAGTGCTTGCCGGCCACCCACTCGTCGGACTGCGCGTGTGCGCCCGCGACGAGGCCGAGGCCCAGGATCAGGGAAGAAAGGGTTCTGAACATGGGTCCTCCGGGAACGGTCGTGACACGTGCGCGGCCGTCGCGGCCGTCACGTGACGGCGGACCGGCCGCAAGGATTACTTGGCGGTGTGCAGGCCCTGGGCGTACGAGGCCAGGGCGGCGATGTCCTTGTCGCTCAGGCGCGCGGCGATGTCCGGCATGATGTTGGCGTGCTCGTCCTCGCCCCACTTGGCGCCGCCGCGCCACTCGCCGAACTTCGTGGTGATGTACTCGGCCCACTGGCCCGAGAGCTGCGGGTAGGCCGAACCGGCCATGCCGCGACCGTCGGGGCCGTGGCAGGCCATGCACGCGGGCACGCCGAGCTTGGCGTCGCCGGCGCGGTAGAGCTGCTGGCCGCGCGCGACGAGCGACTCGTCGGCTTCGGCCGGCGTCGGGTGCTTGGTCGCGAAGTACGCGCCGATGTCGTGCATGTCCTGCGGCGTCAGCGTCGCGGCGAACGGCGCCATGATCGGGTTGTTGCGCTTGCCCGACTTGAACTGCGTGAGCTGGCGGGCGATGTAGGCCTCGTTCTGGCCCGCGAGCTTCGGGTACATCGGGCTCTGCGAGTTGCCGTCGGCACCGTGGCAGGCACCGCACGCGGCGGCCTTGCCTTCACCGGCCTTGGCGTCGCCGGGCTGGACCTTTTCGGCAGCGAACGCATGGCCCGACCCGATCGCGATCAGGGCCGCCAGAGCAAAAACGCGCCGAAAACTCATACACTCACTCCACAGGATGACGGGACATCACGCGCCACCCCTCCATTCGGCGGCGGCGCGAGGACGGAAACCGGGGAATTATCCGCACCAGCCGGAGGCCGGTCAAACAGCCCTGCGCCTCATCGTAGCAGCCACGGACAGACATGCACATTCTGCACACCGCCCGGTTCTTCAAAAGCGCCAACAGCATGCGCGACCTGCCGCCCGACACGGGCGCCGAAGTCGCGTTCGCGGGGCGCTCCAATGCCGGAAAATCGAGCGCGCTCAACGCGCTGGCGTCGCACAAGGGCCTCGCGCGCGTCAGCAAGACGCCGGGCCGCACGCAGCTCATCAACATCTTCTCGCTCGACGACGACCACCGTCTCGTCGACCTGCCGGGCTACGGCTACGCGAAGGTGCCGGTCGCGATCCGCGACCACTGGCGCGGTCTCGTCGACACCTACATGCGCAACCGCGAGTCGCTGAAAGCCGTCGTGCTGATCATCGATTCGCGGCATCCGCTCAAGGAATACGACCGCCAGATGCTCGCCTACGCGGCCTCGATCGACCTGCCGTGCCACTGCGTGCTGACCAAGTCGGACAAATTGTCGCGCAGCGAAGCCGCGCGCACGCTGGCCCACACGCGTGCCGAGCTCGGTGCCGACGAAGGCCCCGATGCGCGCGTCAGCGTGCAGCTGTTCTCGGCCACCGCCAAGACCGGCCTCGACGAGGCCCGCGCGGTGATCCTGCGCTGGCTCGGGATCACGCCGGCGTGATCCCGTCCGTGCGCGCGCTGCGGCGGCATGCCGCCGCGTGTGGCGCCGCGTCGGCGAAGGGGAACCGCTAGTCTTGCGCCGCCGGTCTTGCCCGTCGCGAGGCCAGCCCCATATCGCCCGCCTCACCCGCCAGGATTGCCCGCCATGTCCGGACCCAGCGCCGTCAAGGACGACCCCATCGAGGGCCGCGACCAGCTGGTCGGCTACATCGCCGCGGGCGGCAAGCCGGTCGCGGACTGGCGCATCGGCACCGAGCACGAGAAGTTCGGTTTCCGCCTCGACGACCTGCGCCCGCCGACCTGGGAAGGCGAGCAGGGCATCGGCGCGCTGCTCGAAGGCCTGACCCGCTTCGGCTGGGATCGCGTCGAGGAGAACGGCAAGCTCATCGCGTTGCTGCGCGACAAGGCCTCGGTGACGCTCGAGCCGGCCGGCCAGCTCGAGCTCTCGGGTGCACCGCTCGAGACGATCCACCAGACCTGCAGCGAGGTCACCAGCCACCTGCGCGAGGTCAAGACGGTCGCCGACGAACTCGGCATCGGCTTCCTCGGCATGGGCTTCCAGCCCAAGTGGTCGCGCGCCGACATGCCGTGGATGCCCAAGGGCCGCTACCGCATCATGCGCGACTACATGCCCAAGGTCGGCCAGCTCGGCCTCGACATGATGACGCGCACCTGCACCGTGCAGGTCAACCTCGACTACGCCGACGAAGCCGACATGGTGCAGAAGTTCCGCACCTCGCTCGCACTGCAGCCGGTCGCGACGGCGCTGTTCGCCGATTCGCCGTTCACCGAGGGCAAGCCGAACGGTTATCTCAGCTACCGCTCGCACATCTGGACCGACACCGACGCCGACCGCACCGGCATGCTCGACTTCGTGTTCGAGGACGGCTTCGGCTACGAGCGCTACGTCGACTACCTGCTCGACGTGCCGATGTACTTCAGCTACCGCGGCGGCACCTACCACGACCTCTCGGGCCAGTCGTTCCGGCGCTTCCTCGACGGCGGTCTCGCCGCATTGCCGGGCGCGAAGCCGACGCTCACGGACTGGGCCGACCACATGACCACGGCCTTTCCCGAGGTGCGCCTCAAGAAGTTCCTCGAGATGCGCGGCGCCGACGGCGGCCCGTGGAGCCGCCTGTGCGCGTTGCCGGCGTTCTGGGTCGGCCTGCTCTACGACCAGACCTCGCTCGACGCCGCGTGGGACCTCGTCAAGGACTTAACGCGCGACGAGCGCAACGCGCTGCGCGACGGCGTCGCCAAGCACGCGCTCAAGCTGCCGTTCCGCGGCGGCACGCTGCACGAGCTCGCGATCGAGGCGGTGCGCATCTCCGCGCATGGCCTGCGCCGCCGCGCGCGCCTCAACGCGAACGGCGCCGACGAATCGATCTACCTCGAGCCGCTGCTCGAGATCCTCGATGCCGGCCAGACGCCGGCCGAACGCAAGCTCGAGCTCTACCACCACCAGTGGAACGGCTCGGTCGATCCGCTGTTCCGCGAGTTCGCGTACTGAGCCGTGGCGACGCGCGCGTCCGTCGCGCGCCGGGGATTCCGCCTTGTCGTGCGTGCAGCGTGCGCCGTCGTGCTCGCCGCGACGCTGACCGCGAGTGCTACGCCGGGCGATCAGAGCAGCACCTGCTTCGGCACGGTTGCGAACGGCCGCCTCGAAGGCGGCGTGCGACTTCCCGCCTCGGGTCCGAACTTCAGCAGCTACAGCACGCTCGCGATCGGCCTCGGCCGCACCTGGGTCCATGCCGAGGTGCGCGACATCGTGGTCGCGGCGTATGCGGATCTCGCCGCGTCGATGCCCGACGCCGTGTTCGTCTACGGTGAAACCGGCGCGCGCGTGGGTGGACCGTTCGCGCCGCACCGCACGCACCGCAACGGCACCTCGGTCGACTTCTTCGTGCCGGTACGCGACCGCGATGGTGTATCCGTGCCGTTGCCGACGCATGCGGGCAACCGCTGGGGTTACGACATCGAATTCGACACCAAGGGCCGTTTCGGCGAGCTCACGCTCGATGCGGAAGCGCTCGCCGCGCACCTGCTCGCGCTCAGGCGCGCCGCGAAGGCACGTGGCGCCGACCTCGCCCAGGTCATCTTCGATCCACCGATGCTGCCGTTGCTGTACGCGACGCGCCACGGTGCCGCGCTCAAGCGCGAGATCCGCTTCATGCCGCGCGCGGCCTGGGTGCGCCACGACGAGCACATCCACGTCGATTTCGCGATCCGCTGCCGGCGCACGCGCTGAGCGCGTGCGCCGGTCCCCGTCGCCCCCTCTCCCCAACCCCTCTCCCGCGAGGGGAGAGGGGCTGAAGGCGGCGCTCGTCGTGGCGGAGCGTCGTGGCATGCTGGTTCGTCACGGCGCTGCATGGCTTGCGAATCCACGACGGGGCCCGTGCCCAAGGATCGATCACGACACTGCGAACTCCCCTCTCCCCAACCCCTCTCCCGCGAGGGGAGAGGGGCTGAAGGCGGCGCTCGTCGTGGCGGAGCGTCGTGGCATGCTGGTTCGTCACGGCGCTGCATGGCTTGCGAATCCACGACGGGGCCCGTGCCCAAGGATCGATCACGACACTGCGAACTCCCCTCTCCCCAACCCCTCTCCCGCGAGGGGAGAGGGGCTGAAGGCGGCGCTCGTCGTGGCGGAGTGTCGTGGCATGCCGGTTCGTCACGGCGCTGCATGACCGGCGAATCCACGACGAGGCCCGCGCCCAAGGATCGATTACGACACTGCGAACTCCCCTCTCCCCTTGCGGGAGAGGGGCCGGGGGAGAGGGGGATGCGCAGCATCACCTGGACACCCACACATCGGGACGCAGCATCATCGCGACACCCGCCACATCGACACACCCACGCAGACTTCCCGGCGCGCGTGGACCATGGCGCGTATCCTGTGCGCCCCGAAACGAGCACGACCGCGATGACCACGAGCCCCGACCGCCTCGCCCGCCACTTCACCGATCTCGACGCACAGGCGCTGTCGGACCTGCTCGACGCGCGTGCCGACGACGGCGTGCTGCCGCTCGAAGCCGTCGACGGCCTGTTCTGCGCGGCCGTGGTCGGCCCCGAGTCCGTCGGGCTCGACGAACTCATGCCGGTCGTATTGCAGGGTGCGGGGCCGGCATGGGCCGACGAGGCCGACACCACCTACGCCTCGGCGCTGCTCGCGGGCCTGCTCGCGCATGTCGCGCGTCGCGTCGCGCGCGATCCCGACGAGCAGGCGCTGCCGTATTTCGCGCTGCCCGAGGATGCCGACGAACTCGACGACGACGGCTTCGCCGAACTCGGCTGCGTCCCCGGTGCGAACTGGGCGATCGGCTTCATGGGCGGCGTCGGCCTGCGCGAGGACGCTTGGGGAGCGCTGGTCGACACCGACGAGGACACCGAGGCCGACCTCGACTTCATCGCCGCGCTGCTGCCCGAAGGCGAAGACGACGAGGACGATGCCGACTTCGAGGGCGAAGGCGAGACGGCCGACACACCGCGCGAGCCGCTGCGCTGGCAGGCCGACGCCGAGGCGTCCGAAGACGATGCCGAGGAAGACCCCGAGGCCCCGCTCACGACGCGCGAGCGCCTCGAAGCGCTCGGCCAGGTGCCCGACGTGCTACATGCGCTGAACCTCACGCGCCTGGATCGCCTCAACTCGCAGGCACCCGTGCGCCGCGAGGCCAAGGTCGGCCGTAACGATCCCTGTCCCTGCGGCAGCGGCGCGAAATACAAGAAGTGCCATGGGGCGAACGGCGACGCAGACTGACGCCATGGCATCACCGCCCGGCGACCTGTTCGCGGTCGCCGAGTCGCGCGCGCCGATCGCACTCGGTGCGCAGGCCTGCGTGCTGCGCGGTTTCGCCGTCGAGCTCGCGCCACAGCTTCTCGCCGAGGTCGAGGTGATCGCTGCCGCTGCGCCGTTCCGTCATCTCGTCACACCGGGCGGTCGCCGCATGGCCGTCGCGATGACGTGCTGCGGCACGCTCGGCTGGACCAGCGACGCGCGCGGCTACCGCTACGAGCGGGCCGATCCGCTCACGGGCCATGCATGGCCTGTGATGCCGGCGGCGTTCGCGAGGCTCGCGCGCGATGCCGCGCAAGCGGCCGGGTTCGACGGATTCGCGCCCGACAGCGTCCTGATCAACCGCTACGTGCCCGGCACGAAGCTGTCGCTGCATCAGGACCGCGACGAGCACGACCTCGCGCATCCGATCGTGTCGGTGTCGCTCGGCCTGCCGGCGACGTTCCAGTTCGGCGGCGATGCGCGCGGCGATCGCGTCGCGCGCATCGGGCTGCTGCACGGCGACGTCGTGGTCTGGGGCGGCGTCGACCGCCTTCGCCATCACGGCATCCTGCCACTCGCGGACGGACGCCACGAACTCACCGGCGCGGCGCGCATCAACCTCACGTTTCGCCGCGCCGGTTGAGCGAGGCCGCTCAGCGCGTTCTGCGCTTCGTAGCAGCCTTACGCGTCGTGGTGGCACGCGTCTTCTTCGTGGCCGCAGCCTTGCGCGGTGACGCACCACGCACGGAGGCGACCTTCTTCGAAGCCTTCTTCGCAGACGTCCGCTTCGTCGCTCGTGCCTTGCCCCCGGCCTTCGCCTTGGTCGGAGGCCCCGCCGTGCGCGAGAGCCGGATCGTGCCGCTGTCGCCCATCGCGTCGTCGTTGCCGGTGAGGCGCGCGACGACGAACGCAACGGCCTTGCCGACCAGCGAGGACGGACCGTCCCAGTACTCGACCGTGCCGACCGTGACGCGGATCAGCACGATCTGCGGATCGGTGCGCCCGCGCGGGAAGAACGCCTTGTGGGCGTCGTTCCAGAATGCATCGATCTTCGCCTGGTCGTCGACCACCTCGGCGATACCCGCAATCGAGAGGTAGACGTTCTTCTCCTTCGATGCGTAGACCACGTTGACCTTTGCGTTACGCCGGATCTCCTCGATCTTCGGACTCTTGCGGCGGACCATGAACCACAGCAGCTTGCCGTCGTATTCGGCCTCCTGCGTGCTCAACGGACGGCTGACCGGGAAGCCGCCGGCCCCGTAGGTCGTGAACATCGCGATGTCGATGCCCTTGATCAGCGAGCGGAGCTGCTCGCGCTTTTCGCTTGCGGTGGCCATGGCCTGCCTCGCGTCGTGGGAGAGTCCGCATGCTGGGCGGCCACGGCCCAAGCCCGCGTGAACCGCGAAGGCATCGGTGCGATGCACTCAGCGACGATGCAGGTCGAGGAGACGCTCATCGCCGCGTCATGCGCGGCGTGCGACAAGCGCATGGTCGAAGTGACGCGAGGGACACTGCATGAAACTCCGTTACCGGTTCGTGTCCGACCACGGTGACGAAGTCCTGGTCGCCGCCGCGGTCGAGGTCGTCGAGCGTCTCGTCGCCTCGCTCGAGGCGTCGCGTGCGAGCGTGCCCGATGCGCCGGTCGCCGAGGTCGTCGACGGCGAGGTCTCGGTGAAGGTCGTCGAGGTCACGTTCGAAGTCTCGGACGGCGTCAGCCTCGACACCTTGCGCACGACGCTCGCGACGCTGTGTAGCGCGCATGGCGTGCATTGCCTCGAACTGGACGAGAAACCCGATCAGCCGCATCTGCCCGGCGGTGATGCGGGATGAGCCGCGGTGGCGACCATCGTCGCGGTTGCGCGGGCAGGTCGGTGTCACCTACGGTGCCTCGATCACGACGGCACGCCCCGCGCGATGCCGACGTCCCCACACGAGGTCACACCACGATGAAAATCGCCGTCATGGGCGCAGGTGCCGTCGGCTGCTACTTCGGCGCGAAACTCGCGCTCGCGGGACACGAGGTCGTGCTGATCGGTCGGCACGCGCTGGTCGATGCGGTGCGCGCGCAAGGCCTGCAGCTCGAATCGGCCGCGTACACGGGGCGCGTCGAGCTCGGCGCCTCGTCCGAACCTGCGGCGGTCGCGGGCGCCGACGTCGTGCTGTTCTGCGTGAAATCGGGCGACACCGAATCGGCCGGCGCGGCGATGACGTCGCATCTCGATCCGGGCACCACCGTGCTGAGCCTGCAGAACGGCGTCGACAATGCGTCGCGCCTCGCCGGCGTGCTCGGTCGCGAGGTCGTGCCGGTCGTCGTCTACGTCGCCACCGACATGGGCGGGCCTGGCCATGTGCGCCACCATGGCCGCGGCGAACTCGTGCTCGGTCCGTCGGCATCGAGCGAAGCGATCGCCGAAGCGTTCACCATGGGCGGCGTACCGAGCGAGGTCTCGGACCGCGTCGCCGAAGCCTTGTGGTCCAAGCTCGTCATCAACTGCGCGTGGAACGCGTTGTCGGCGATCTCGCAACAACCCTACGGCCGTCTCGTGCACGGCCACGGCATCGTCGACGTCATGCGCGACGTGTTCGACGAATGCCTCGCCGTCGCCCACGCCTCGGGCGTCGCGCTCGGCGAAGAGCTGTGGCCGAACGTGCTCGCGATCGCCGACAGCATGGCCGCGCAGCGCTCCTCGACCGCGCAGGACCTCGCCCGCGGCAAGCGCAGCGAGATCGACCACCTCAACGGCTTCGTGACCACGCTCGGCGACGGCCTCGGCATCGCCACGCCGGTCAACCGCGCGCTACATGCGATCGTGCGGCTGCTGGAATCGCCGGCAGAGCAGCTGTCAAGCCTCGCCTGACCGACTGCAGATCTCCGGCGAACTACGTTCGGTCGTCTCGGCCAGGGCAGAACGTGTCGAGAGGTATTTCAGGCGGGATCAAAATGACAACGTCATCCCGGCGGAAGCCGGGATCCCATCAAGCGTACGGGCGTGATGAGTACTCCACGCAAGGGTGGCTTACGGAGAAGCGCGAAACTCGCTTTACCTCTGATGCGCTTGAATGGATTCCGGCTTCCGCCGGAATGACGAGTGATAGCCGGGTGTCGCAAGGCCTGAGGAAGCCATGATGACAGCCCGATACACCGCCACAGGGACGTACGCGAACTCGCATTTTGCCGTCATTCCCGCGCAGGCGGGAATCCAGCGCCTTTGCGTGTCCGCCGATGCGCGCGCTCCATGGTGGCGGAGGCGTGCAGCCGGGGGCAGGTTCATTTGCCCTGACACGCCGTTTCAGGTGTTCGCAGCCGTTCGCGGCAAATGAGCTTGGCCCTTTCGGATTCGGCTTCGACGCAGGAGCGCCTAGAGCGCAGGCCGATACATCGCCGCATTGATGCACGCGAACACGCTCACGATGAACCAGCCGAACGGCAGCGTCGACAGCGTGATGACCCAGGTGATCGCGAACGCGATGCAGGCCACGAGGAACCAGCCGATCGCCGACAGCAGGCGCCCTTGGATGAGCTGGCCGAGCCCGGGCACGAAGAAGCTGCACAGCGCCGCGATCACGTTGCCTGCCGAGCCTTGTCCGTTCGCCATCGTCACTGTCCCCCTGGTTCGTGGCCCGCGAGCATCGCGGACCGCGCATGAAGGATGCCTGATGGCACGGAGCCCGACCATCGTGTGTCCGCTTGATATCCGCTTCACGGCGATCGTCGAGACTCGTGATCGTCGACCTCCACCGTGCAGGTCGACGTCCGTTTCTCCAGGAGTATCGACCATGATGCGTTCCACCTTCCTCGCCGCCGCGTTCTGCGTCGGCGCAACCCTCGTGCCGCCGGCCGTCGCCGCCGAGGCCGCACCGCCGCGTGCCCTGTTCGTCGTCAGCGGCGAAGGCAAGGATGCCGGCAAGACGCGCCCCGGCTTCGAGATGGACGAGTTCGCGCAGGCCTGGGTGATCCTGCGTGACAACGGCTTCGCGATCGACGTCGCGAGCCCGCGCGGCGGCGCCGTCGAGGCCGACAAGTACGACGCCGCGCTGCCGTTCAACGCGCGCGTGCTCGCTGATGCGGACGCCACGCGCGCGCTCGCTGCGACGCTGTCGACGGGCGACGCGAAGGCCTCCGACTACGCCGCCGTCGTCGTGATCGGTGGCAAGGGTGCGATGTTCGATCTGCCCGGCGATCGCGCCCTGCAGTCGCTGATCGCGGGCGTGTGGACGCAGGGCGGCGTGGTCGCCGCGGTCTGCCACGGCCCCGCCGCGCTGGTCGACGTGCGCCTCGCCGACGGCACGCCGCTCGTCGCCGGCAAGGCGCTCACGGGTTTCACGAACGAGGAGGAGCAACTCTTCGGCAAGCGCTGGGCCGCGTCGTTCCCGTTCCTCATCGAGGACCGCATGCGCGAACGCGGCGCGCGCTGGCAGGAAGCGCCGCTCATGATGCCGAACGTCGTGGTCGACGGCCGCCTCGTGACCGGGCAGAACCCGTACTCGACGCCGGCCCTCGCCGAAGCCGTCGTCAGCGCGAGCGGTCGCACGCCGGTCGCGCGCACGCCGTGGCGCGACGAGGCGACGATGACGCTCGTCGAATCCTTGCCGGCGCGCGGCGAGTCCGCCGTCGCGGCCGAACTCGCGCGCGATCCGAAGGCCTACCACGTCGACCTGATCGGCCTGCTCGGCTATTACCGGCTCAAGGTCGCGGCCGACGACACGGTCGTGCGCGAGGCACGCAAGCTAATGCAGCTCGCGAGGCCCTACATGGACGCGCCGCAGCTGCGCGTCGGCATCGCCGAGGCGACGTGGCGGCTCGGCGACACGCCCGCGGCACGCGCCCTCGTCGGCGAAGTGCTGGAAGCGCATCCCGACCTCGACGAAGCTAGGCAGCTCCTGGCCCGCCTCGACGGCTGACATGTCCCGCCTGCGCATCCTCGTCATCGAAGACCACCACGCGCTGCGGGCGAGCCTCGCGGCGCTGTTCGAGGCGCACGGGCACCATGTCGACTTCGCCGCCGACGGCCGCAGCGGCCTGCAGCTCGCACTGGCCGAACCACCCGACGTGCTCGTGCTCGACCTCGGCCTGCCGGGACTCGACGGGCTCGCCGTCTGTGCCGGCGTGCGCGCGCGGGCCGACCGCCACGTGCCGATCCTCATGCTCACCGCACGCGATGCGCTCGACGACAAGCTGCGCGGTTTCGAGGCCGGTGCCGACGACTACCTCGTCAAGCCGTTCTCGGGTGCGGAGCTGCTCGCGCGCTGCGTCGCGCTGGCCGGTCGCCATCGCGTCGGCCAGCCGCACGTGCTGCGCATCGGCTCGCTCGCGATCGACCGCCGTCGCGGCGAGGCTTCGCGTCACGGCGACGTGCTCGCACTGCACCAGACCGCGTACCGCGTGCTCGTCGAACTCGCCGAGGCCTGGCCGCGCACGCTCACGCGCAGCGAACTCGCCGCACGCGTCTGGGGCGAGGACGTGCCGCCGTCGGATCCGCTGCGCTCGCACCTCTACCAGTTGCGCCAGCTGCTCGACAAACCCTATGCGGTGCCAATGTTGCGTACCGTGCACGGTGTCGGCTTCCGCCTCGAGGACGACACGTGACGCGGCCGCGCCGGCGCCTGCAGCGTCGTCTCGTCGTTGCGTTCGCGACGTATGCACTCGTCGTCGCGGCGCTGTTCGGCTTCTATGCGATCGTCTTCATGTACACGGTCGAAGATGCGTTCTTCGATGCGATGCTCGTGCAGGAAGTGGAAGCACAGAAGGCCGCGCGACTCGCCACGGGCAAGTGGGCGACACCGCGCGACACGGCGATGACACTGCACGAGGCTCCCTCCACGTTTCCCGAGGATCTCGCGGCACGCCATGCCGAGGAGCCGCGGCGCCGCGAGTTCGACGGGCGCGACGGCCATCACTTCCATCTCGCGGGCATCACGCTGCCTAGCGCGACCGCACCTTCGGCGTGGATCGTCGCGGAGGTCGGCGACCGCCTCGTCGTGCGTCCCGTGCGCGATCAGGTGTTCATGCTGCTCGCGCTGTCGGCGCTGTTCGTCGTGGTGGTCGCGCTGCCCGTCGCGGTGTGGCTCGCGCGGCGTACGACGACGCCGCTCGAACGCCTCGTCGCGCGTGTCGACGAAGCCACGCCGGATCGCCTCCCGCGCGATCTGGCGCTGGGCTTCGGCGACGACGAGGTCGGCGTGCTCGCACGCGGACTCGACGGCCTCGTCGCGCGCATCGACGCGTTCGTCGCGCGCGAGCAGGCGTTCACGCGCGACGCAGGTCATGAGCTGCGTACGCCGCTCGCGCTCATCGTCGCGTCCTGCGAGGCGCGGCTCGCGTCTCCCGATACCGACGTCGGCTCGCAGGCGACGTTGCGCGAGGTCCATCGTGCGGCGCTGCAGATCGGCGAGACGCTCGCGATGCTGCTCGCGCTCGCGCGCGAGGTCGAACCGTCGCGCACGACGAGCCTGCTCGCGCCGGTCCTCGAGCGGGTCGTGCTCGAACAGGCGCCGCTGCTCGGCGTGCGCGCAGTCGAGGTTGTCGTCGATGTGCACGACGAGGCGCGCCTCGCCTTGCCTGCCGCGGTGCTGCACAGCGTGCTGGGCAATCTCGTCGGCAACGCGTTCGCGCACACGGCCGAAGGCGAGATCCGCATCACGACCGAAGCGCACACGTTGCGCATCGCCAACCCGGCGCCGACCGCCGTGCTCGCCGAGCGTCTCGACATGGCCCGGCCGTTCGCGAAAGGCGAGGCAAGCCATGGACTTGGCCTGGGCCTCGTCATCGTCAAGCGCCTGTGCGCACACCATGGCCTCGCCTTGCATGTCGAGGAAGGTGACGGCCTCGCGACCGTCGTGCTGCCGCTGGCGAACGTCTCGCATGAGGCGCGCGCGTAACGCGCGACCTGCTGAGCGGATCGCGCCGCGAGGTTAGGGTCAGGTTTATTTCCCCGGATCGCGCACAAGACTCGTGGGCCATCGCGGGGACATGAATCTGACCGAAGTCCATCGATCCAGCCCATTCTGAGCTTGTCGCCCCGGCGAAGGCCGGGGCCCAGCGTCTTCCTGCGTGGCGAACGGAAAGCCTGTTCCCCACGACGTGATGCATGCACGTCCGATCCCAGAGTGTCGCCGTCACGCGCACCTGCGCGTAAAGGCACTGGGCCCCGGCCTGCGCCGGGGTGACGAGATTCCTGTGTGCGGGGACGACCCTACCTCGATGGCATAGTGAAGCTGTGCTGTCGTTGACGATGTGATCATGCACGGCGGAATCGCCTGCGGTGGTTCCACCCTATGCCCGCCACGCCGAACGCGCGCAGCGGATTCCACCACGTTGAATCCGCGATGCCGACCCACACGACATGTCGCCCCGGCGCAGGCCGGGGCCCAGCGTCTTCCTGCCTGACGAGAGGCAAGACCTGTTTCCCGCGACGCGGCACATGCAAGTCCGATCTTTGAATGTCGACGTCACGCGCACCTGCACGTATAGGCAGTGGGCCCCGGCCTGCGCCGGGGCGACGAGCATTCTGGTTGCGGTGCCCGGGAGCATCGGACGATGCGAACGGATGCCATGCCGTCGGCGAAGGTGTCATCTCGTGGCGTGGAGTAGCCTGTGTACCGACTCCGCCCCGCGGACCGATCAACGCTTCGCCGGCACCTTCGCGCGCGCCATGCAGCGCGTGTGGCGATCCTCGACGCGGCGCGCGAACCACTCGGTGGTCAGCGTGCGCGTGATCTTCGGGCTTTCGAGCGTGATGCGCGGGATGACCTCGCGCGGCAGCGGCTTGCGTTCGATCGCTTCGGCGAGTTCGAACACGCGCGTGTACAGCGTCGTCTCCTCGAACGCGAGCGAGTCGCCCTTGTCGAGCGCGCGCCGGATCGACGCGTCGCTCATGTCGAGGCCTTTCATCGCGCGCACGGCGCGTTCGGTCTTGCCGGGTTCGCGGCTTTCGTGCGCGACGAGGTCGCCGTCGAGCGCGAGCGGGATGCCGGTCGTGCGGCTCACGGCGGACTGGAACGCCGCGTTGCGGCTCGCGTACCAGCCGGCGTTGAAGTCGGCGTAGCGGTACACGGGTTTCGGGTAGTTCGTCGGGTAGGCGAGCAGGTGGGCGATACCGAAGTACATGCCGCCGCGGCGCGTGAACACCTCGCGGCGGATCGATCCGTCGACGTCGTAGGGATAGCCGTGTTGCTTCGCGTGCGTCTCGGCGAAGGCGATGCCGACCTGCATCGGGCCGCCCGTGCGCACCGGGTTGTAGCCGCCGAACAGGCGCTGGCCGAGCGGCACGCGGCCGATCAGGTCTTCGTAGAGCTCGCTGAGCTCGCGTTCGCTGCGCACGCGGTCGAGGCGCTCGCCGTAGGATTTGCCGTTCGGTGAATCCACGCGCAGCGCCGCCGAAACGACGAGGCGCGGCACGTGCATCGACGCCGCGCGCCTGTCGATCTCGGCACGCGCGATCTTCGGCAGGTTCGGCACGGCGGGATCGGCCGTGAACGTCGACTCCTGCTCGGTTACCGCGAGCACCGAGCACAGCTGGCTCGTGGTGGGCTCGAGCTTCAGCGACGCGAACGCGACCTGGATGTCGGTCGCCCAGCCTTCGCGGTCGCGCGCCGAGGCCGGCATGAGCCGCACGATCTCGGCGCGGATCTCGGCCGGGCTGCGCGACGGTGTCTCGGGCCCGCGCGGCGTCGCGCAGCCGGCCAGCACGAGCACGGCGGCGAGACCCGTCGCGCGACGCCACGCGTGCCGACGCATGCTCAGGACGGACGCGCCGGAATCGCGAGGCCGCGCTGCACGGCAGGCCGTGCGAGGCCGCGCTCGAGCCACGCGGCGACGTTCGTGAACGCATCGAAGCCGACGAGCTCGCCGGCCTCGTAGAAGCCGACCAGGTTGCGCACCCATCCCAGCGTCGCGATGTCGGCGATCGTGTAGTCGTCGCCCATGATCCACGTGCGGCCTTCGAGACGCGTGTCGAGCACCTTGAGCAGGCGCTTGGATTCATCGACGTAGCGCTGCAGCGGGCGCTTGTCGGCGATCTCCTTGCCCGCGAATTTATGGAAGAACCCGACCTGGCCGAACATCGGTCCGATCGCGCCCATCTGGAAGAACACCCACTGGATGGTTTCCCAGCGTGCGTTCGCGTCCTTCGGGATGAAGCGGCCGGTCTTGTCGGCGAGGTAGAGCAGGATCGCGCCGGACTCGAACAGGCCGAGCGGGGTGCCGTCGGGCCCGTCGGGGTCGAGAATCGCCGGGATCTTGCCGTTCGGATTGAGCGAGAGGAACTCGGGCACGTGGCTCTCGTTCTTCATGATGTCGACGAGATGCGCCTCGTACGGCAGGCCGGTCTCCTCGAGCATGATCGAGACCTTCACGCCGTTCGGCGTGTTGAGCGAGTAGAGCTGGATGCGGTCCGGATGGCGCGCCGGCCAGCGCGTCGTGATCGGGAACGAGGACAGGTCCGCCATCGGTGTCTCCTGGGCTGCGGCCGCCGACCGGCCGTGATCATGATGCAGATGGGATGCTTCGAGGTGCGCGACAAGGGCTGTCTCGCGCGTGCCGAAGCCTGCGTTCAGTACGCGTCGGAAACGACGACGACCGCTCGCGATGCCATGGTCAGCGCCGCGAGCCTCGTCGCAGCAGACGCCATGGCAGCAACACGAGCGCGCCGAATGCGAGGCCGATCCAGCCGAGCACGGGACCGATACGCGTGTACGGCGTCGCGATCTGCGGACCGACGACGAGGTCGGTGACGAGGTGCGCGCCGGGCATCGCCGCGCTCGGTGCCTCGGCGATCACGCGGCCGTGTGCGTCGCTGACCGTGAGCAGGCCTTCGCGCGCCGCGCGCACGACCGCGTAGCCGTTCTCGACGCCGCGCAGCACGGTGGTGCGCGCTTCGAGCCAGGCATCGAGGTAGGCGAAGTCCCACGCCGGCACGAGCATGACGCCGGCGCCGCGCTGGCCGTAGTCGCGCCCGAATGCGGCGAAGTGCATGTCCTTGCAGATCGCGAGGCCGTACGGTGTACCGCCGATCGGGTGCAGGTTGAACGCATCGCCGGTGCCGTAGTTGGCGAAGCGCTCGGGTGGTGCGAGCAGATGCTTCTCGTAGTCCTGCACGAGCACGCCTTGCGGGTCGTACAGCCAGGCGCGGTTGCGTGGCTGCGTGCCGTCGTCGATGCCGAGGCCGACCTCGAGCCACACGCGATGCGTCGCCGCGAGCGTGCCGAAGTGAGCCTTCCAGGCTTCGGCCACGTCCGGGCGCAGGGTCGCGATCTTCTCGGGCAGCACGACGAGCGTCGCACCTTCGCCGGCCACGCGCGCGACGAGCGCGTCGTAGCCGTCGCGGATCGGCAGCGCGTAGGTGTCCTTCGCGTTCGGCCCGATCGCGTCGTCGATCGAGACGATGCCGACACGCACGGACGTGCCCTCGAGCGGCTGGCCGAGCCGCCACGCGCCGTAGCCGAATGTCGCCGCGACGATCACGACCACCGTCACGACCACGCCGATCGCGCGTCGATCGAGGCCGCGGCGCCACGCGAGCATCGCGAGGCACGACGGCACGAGACCGAGCACGAACAGCATCGCGGGTACGCCGCCGATCGCGGCGATCTGCACGAACGCGAGCACGTCGGACTGCGTGTAGGCGACGCTGCCCCAGTTGCCGTCGGGGCTCGTCAGCGCCTGCAGCATGTCCACCGCGACCCACAGCAGCGGGTAGGCGAGTACGGTCCATGGCGTGTCGAACGCGAGCACGACGCGCCGCGCGAGCATGACCACGAGTACCCACAGCAGCGCCTGTCCGGTCATCGCCGCGAGGGCGGCCGGCAACGGCATGACGAGGCGGAAGAACGTGAGGTAGGCACTCGTCGCGATCAGCGCGGCCACCGTCACGGCGAGCAGGGCACGCCAGCGCGGCAGCGCGAACGCGAGCAGCAGCAGGGGAACCGGTGCGATCCAGGTGAGCCACGCGATCGGCTCGAGCCCGGTGGCGAAACGCAGCAGCACGCCCGCGGCGAGCGTCCAGATCACGGTGACGGGTAGCGAAGGCACAGGGAATCGCCGCATCGCGGTCATGGTCGGGTCCGCTCGTCGAGGGGAGAAGGCGTCAGCGCCGCGGCGGCGTGAACGCGAGATCGGTGATCGTGCCGTCTGACGCGCAGGCGATGCGCAGGGTCCAGGTCGCGCTCGCGAACATCAGCGGCACGTAGACCTCGGGATGGCCGCCGACCGTGCCGGCATGCAGACGGCCGATCGTGCGCAGCTCGCCGTCCTTTTCGGGCATGCCGCTCCAGGCCTTGGCGAGCTCGTCTTCGCCCATGCGGGCGCGCAACGCCGTGCCGAACCCTTCGGTCGCATCCGTGAAACGGGACGACTGCAAGGCTTCGATCGTCTTGGACGTGGCGTCCTCGCAGCGCCGGTTCGGGGAGCCGCCGGCACTCTGCGCGGTGGTGACCGCGGGCACGGCGAGCAGCAGGGCGAGAAGGAGGCGCGCGGGCATCGTCGTTCCCATCGGGTCGAGGCGGCCGATCATCGGCGCGCACCCGCGCGACTGCAAGCGTGGAACGACGGCCACGGCGGGACGGGCGCGAGGCCCGTCCTGCCGTGGCGGATCACGTCACTTCAGGCCGCGGTGCTCGAGCAGCGGCTCGACGCTCGGGTCCTTGCCGCGGAACGCGCGGTACTGGCCCGCGAACGCCTCGGTCGCGCCGCGCGACAGGATGCGCTGGCGGAACGTGTCGCCGTTGGCGCGCGTGAGGCCGCCGTTCTCGACGAACCACTGGAACGCGTCGTGCGAGAGCACTTCGCTCCACAGGTAGGCGTAGTAGCCGGCCGCGTAGCCGCCGCCCCAGATGTGCGCGAAGTACGGCGTGCGGTAGCGCGGCGGCACCTGCGCGACGTCGACCTTGAAGCGCTTGAGCGCCTCGGCCTCGAACGCGTCGGCGTCCTTCGGCACCTCGCCGACCGGCAGCGTGTGCCAGGCCATGTCGAGCAGCGCGGCGCCGAGGTACTCGGTGGTCGCGTAGCCCTGGTTGAACGCGCGCGCCTTGACGATCTTGTCGACCAGCGCCTGCGGCATCGCCTCGCCGGTCTGGTGGTGGCGCGCGTAATGCGCGAACACCTTCGGATCGAGCGCCCAGTGCTCGTTGAACTGCGACGGGAACTCGACGAAGTCGCGCGGCACGTTGGTGCCCGCGATGCTCGGGTAGGTCACGTTCGAGAACATGCCATGCAGCGCGTGGCCGAACTCGTGGAACAGCGTGGTCACCTCGTCCCAGGTCAGCAGCACGGGCTGGCCCGCGGCGGGCTTGGGGATGTTGCAGACGTTGAACACGACCGGCTTGGTGCCGCGCAGGCCGCTCTGTTCGACGAACACGTCCATCCATGCGCCGCCGGCCTTGCTCGGGCGCGCGAAGTTGTCGGCGTAGAACAGCGCGAGCGGCGAGCCGTCGGCATCGAACACGTCGAACACGCGCACGTCCGGGTGGTAGACGGGCAGGTCGGTGCGCTCCTTGAACGTGATGCCGTAGAGCTCGGTCGCGGCGAAGAACACGCCGTCCTTGAGCACGCGGTCGAGTTCGAAGTACGGCTTCACGGCGGCGTCGTCGAGGTCGTACTCGGCCTTGCGCACCTGGCCCGCGTAGTAGTCCCAGTCTGCCGCGCCGACCTTGAAGCCGCCCTTCTGCGCGTCGATGAGTTTCTGGATCGCGGCGGCTTCACCACGTGCCTTCGCGGTCGCCGCGGGCACCATGTCGGTCATGAGCTTGTCGGCCGCGGCCGGCGTCTCGGCCATCTGGTCGGCGAGCGAGTACGCCGCGTACGAGTCGTAACCGAGGCGCTTGGCGCGCTGCGCACGCAGGTCGGCGAGGCGCAGCGCGATCGCGCGCGTGTCGTTGGCATCGTTATGGCTGGCGCGCTTCTCCGAGGCCTCGAGCACCTTCAGGCGCAGGTCGCGGTTGGCCAGCGAACCGAGCACCGGCTGCTGCGTCGTGTTCTGCAGCGCGAGCAGGTACTTGCCGTCGAGCTTGCGCTCCTTGGCCGCGTCGGCGGCGGCGGTCTTCTCGGCGTCCGAGAGGCCGTCGAGCTGGGCCGCGTCGTCGACGACCACGGCGGCCGCGTTGGTGGCGGCGAGAAGGCGCTGCGAGAAGTCGGTCTCGAGCGTCGAGATCTCGACGTTGAGCTCGCGCACGGCCTTCTGGTCCTCGGCCGAGAGCTTGGCACCGGCACGCACGAAGTCGCGGTAGAGGTGCTCGACCAGCGCGACCTGCTGCGCGTCGTAGCCGCCCGTCGCGAGGCCGGCGTGGATCGCCTCGAGGCGCGCGAACAGCTTGGCGTCGAGGTGCACGGCGTCGCCGTGCTCCGCGAGCTTCGGCGCGAGTTCGGTCTGCGCCTTCTGCAGCGTGTCGTTGGTGTTGGCCTGCGCGATCGAGAAGAACGTGCGGCTGGCGCGCTCGAGCGTCGCACCGCTGCGCTCGAATGCCTCGATCGTGTTCGCGAACGTCGGCGCCTCGGTACTGTCGGCGATCGCGCGGATCTCGGCGAGGTGTTCGCGCATGCCCTGCTCGATCGCGGGCTGGTAGTCGGTGTCCTGGATGGCGTCGAACGGCGGCGCCTGGAACGGCAGCGTGCTGGCGGTGAGCAGCGGATTCACGCGGGTGGCTTCCTGGGTGGCGGCGGGCTTGGGCGTTTCGGCGGTCGGCGCGGGGGCGGGATCGCCGCCGGAGCAGCCGGCCAGCACCACGGCGATGCAGGCGGCGAGACAGGGACGTAGCATGGGGAGGCCTTCAGGCTGGAGGGCGCGGCACGGGGCGCCGCGGGGCGCGCATTGTCGCGCAAGAGCGCCTGATGGACATGGGCCATTGCGCACCCGCCTTCCGGCACGTTCGCGGCTTCTGCGGCCCGGCTAGGGTCGGGCCATCATCGATCGGGGAATTGCCATGCGTACGACGCGTCTCGTGCTCGCCTTGTTGACCGGCCTCGCCGCCTTCGGCGCCGCCGCCGCCGAACGTGTCGAGAAGAGCAAGGCCTTGTTGCTCGGTCTGCCGGCCGGATTCTCGGAGGCGCGCTACGCCGACGACGGCAGCCTCGTCGCACGCTACGAGTACAACGACCGTGGCCGCGGGCCCAAGCTCGAGACCACGCTGCGCATCGGCGCCGATGGAATTCCTTTGTCGTCGCGCGCGACCGGCAACGACTACTTCAAGGGCGCCGTCGAGGAGACGTTCTCGCGGGATGGCGCACGCTACAGCTGGAAGAACAACGCCGAGGACGAGACGCGCGAGCTCGCGACGCCGGCGTTCTACCTGCCGCTCAACATGCAGCCCGAGGAAGCCGTCGTGCTCGTGCGTGCGCTGCTCAAGGCGCCGGGCGGCAAGCTCGCATTGCTGCCGGCCGGCGAGGCACGCATCGAGAAGGTCGCCACCGAGAAGGTCAAGGGCAAGGGCACCGTCACGCTCTACATGCTCAGCGGGCTCGGCCTGCAGCCCGAATACGTCTGGCTCGATGCCGACCAGCGCTTCTTCGCGAGCTGGTCGAGCTGGATGTCCTACATCCGCGAAGGCCACGAAGGCGCGCTCGCACGCCTCGGCGAACGCCAGGACAAGGAGGAGAAGCGCCTCGCCCGCGAGCGCGCCGCGTCCCTCACGCGCACGCTCGCCAAACCGCTGCTGATCCGCGACGTTCGCGTGTTCGATCCGCCGTCGGGCGAGGTGGTGGACGGTCGCTCCGTGCTCATCGACAAGGGCCGCATCGTCTCGATCGACGCGGCCGACCGCGCGCTGCCGGCAGGCGCCGAAGTGCTCGAAGGCGGCGGACGGTTCCTGATGCCGGGCCTGTGGGACATGCACACGCACTACTCGGCCGGCGCCGACGGTCCGCTCAACCTCGGCTCGGGCGTGACCACGATCCGCGACCTCGCCAACAACCTCGAGGCGCTCAAGGGCCGCATCGACGCGATCGAGGCCGGCAACGACCTCGGCCCACGCATCATCCGCGCCGGCGTGATCGACGGGCGCGGCCAGTACGCAGGGCCGATCAAGACGCTCGCCGACAACGAGAAGGAAGCCGTCGACGCGGTCGCGATGTACGCGGCCAGCGGCCACGAGCAGATCAAGATCTACAGCTCGATCAAGCCCGAGCTCATGCCCGTGATCGCGCGCGCCGCGCACGAGAAGGGCCTGCGCGTGAGCGGCCACGTGCCCGCCTTCATGACCGCACGCCAGTTCGTCGAGGGCGGTGCCGACGAGATCCAGCACATCAACATGCTCGTGCTGAACTTCCTGTTCGACATCGTGCAGGACACGCGCAGCCCCGCGCGCTTCACCGCGGTCGCGCAGCACGCCGCGAAGCTCGATCTCGGCTCGGCGCCCGTGCGCGAGTTCATCGGCCTGCTCAAGACGCGCGACATCGTCGTCGATCCGACCGTCGGCACGTTCGAGGACATGTTCCTCGGCCGTCCCGGCGTGCCGGGCCCGGGCATGTCGGCGATCATCGAGCGCTTCCCGCCGACCATCCAGCGCAGCATGCGCTCGGGCTCGGGCGGTCTGCCGATCGCACCGGGCTCCGAGGCGCTGTACCGCGATTCCTACCAGCGCCTCGTCGACTACGTCGGCGTGCTGTACCGCAGCGGCGTGCGCATCGTGCCGGGCACCGACAACCTCGCCGGCATGACCCTGCCGCGCGAACTCGAACTCTACGTCGAGGCCGGCATCCCGCCGAAGGACGTGCTGCGCATCGCCACGCACGACAGCGCGAAAGTCATGAAGCGCGAGGCCGAGTACGGCCGCGTCGCGCCCGGCTACGTGTCCGACCTGATCCTCGTCGACGGCGACCCGACCGTGGTCATGGCCGACATCCGCAAGGTCGCCACGACGATCCGCGGCGATCGCCTCTACGACGCCGACGCGCTGTTCCGCAGCGTCGGCGTGCAGCCCGCGACGCGCTGATCGACGGCATGCCCGGCGCGATCCGCCGGGTCTGTCGAGGAGGCGGGGGCGTACGACGTCGAGGCGGGTTCATGCTGCCGTACCCCTCTCCCCCAGCCCCTCTCCCGCAAGGGGAGAGGGGAGTCTTGCGTCGGCTCTGATCCCACCAGCGTCTCTCGCGCAATGGGCCAGCGTCTCTCGCGCAAGGGGAGAGGGAGATCGGGTGCCGGTTCGGACGACCGCGGGTCTCCGCATGCAGGGTCGCCTGACGGCAGTGAGCCTGCTTGGGAACGACAGTGCGCAATGCAGGATCGCCCCATCATGGCCCCGGGCGCAGCGTGTCTCCCCTCTCCCCTCGCGGGAGAGGGGCCGGGGGAGAGGGGCGCGCGAGTGACAAGCGCGCGTATGCAGGCAGCCATCGCCCGCGATGGATGTTCTCCGGCCCCTCGCGCATCCCGACGGCACGGAATCGCTCCCCTCTCCCCTCGCGGGAGAGGGGCCGGGGGAGAGGGGGCAACGCGAATGACGAATGCGGATGTGCGAGCAGCCTCGCCCGCGAGGAATGTTCTCCGGCCCCTCGCGCATCCCGGCGGCATGGCGCCGACCCGCTGTACCTTCGTACAGCGGCAGCCCGACCCGGTGAGCGGGTATCCTTGGCGGCCGGTTCCCCTGCACGAGAGCATCGCGTGAACAAGATCCAAGCCAGCGCCGCGGAGGCGCTCGACGGCCTGCTGTTCGACGGCATGACGATCGCCGCCGGCGGCTTCGGCCTGTGCGGCATTCCCGAGAACCTCATCGGCGCGCTGCTCGCGGCCGGCACGAAGGACCTCACCATCGTCGGCAACAACGCCGGCGTCGACGACTTCGGCATGGGGCCGCTGCTCAAGACGCGCCAGGTCAAGAAGGTGATCGCGTCCTACGTCGGCGAGAACAAGGAGTTCGAGCGCCAGGTGCTGGCCGGCGAGCTCGAGCTGCAGCTCGTGCCGCAGGGCACGCTCGCCGAGCGCCTGCGCGCCGGCGGTGCGGGCATCCCGGGCTTCTACACGCGCACCGCGTTCGGCACGCTGCTCGCCGACGGCCGCGAGACCAAGGTCTTCGACGGCAAGGAATACGTGCTCGAGGAAGGCATCAAGGCCGACGTCTCGATCGTCAAGGCGTGGAAGGGCGACGCGCTCGGCAACCTCGTGTTCCGCAAGACCGCGCGCAACTTCAACCCGATGATCGCGACCTGCGGCAAGGTCTGCGTCGCCGAGGTCGAGGAGATCGTCGAGGTCGGCTCGCTCGATCCCGACCAGATCCACGTGCCGGGCATCTACGTCGACCGCCTCATCAAGGGCCCGTCGTACGAGAAGCGCATCGAGTTCCGTACCGTGCAGGGCGCCAACACCGGCAAGGAAAGCCCGGTGCGCACCGCGATGGCGCGCCGCGCCGCGAAGGAGCTGCAGGACGGCTTCTACGTGAACCTCGGCATCGGCATCCCGACCCTCGTCGCCAACTTCATCCCCGAAGGCATGGACGTCACGCTGCAGTCGGAGAATGGCCTGCTCGGCATCGGTCCGTTCCCCGAGGACGGCGACGTCGATCCGGACCTCATCAACGCCGGCAAGCAGACCATCACCGCGCTGCCGGGCAGCAGCTTCTTCTCGAGCGCCGATTCGTTCGCGATGATCCGCGGCGGCCACATCGACCTCTCGATCCTCGGCGGCCTCGAGGTATCGGGCACCGGCGACCTCGCCAACTGGATGGTGCCGGGCAAGATGGTCAAGGGCCCGGGCGGCGCGATGGACCTCGTCAGCGGCGTCAAGCGCGTGGTCGTGCTCATGGAGCACACCGCGAAGGACGGCACGCCGAAGATCCGCAACACGTGCACGCTGCCGATCACGGGCAAGCAGGTGGTCGACCTCGTCATCACCGACCTCGCCGTGTTCGAGGTGGAGCGTGGCAAGGGCCTGCGCCTCATCGAGCTGCAGGAAGGCGTTACCGTGGACGAGGTGAAGGCCAAGACCGAGTGCGCCTTCGAAGTGGCCGAAGGTCTCGTCTGATACTTTTTTTCCAGCGCGGGCCGCGTGTTGCGGCCCGCGCCGCGCTTTGATGGCGCAACGCAACACGCTAGGCTTGGGCGATGAACGAACACGCCCGCCACGCCGCCGACAGCCTGCGCTCCATCGACCTTCCCGAGACCGACCAGCCGTTGCGCGACGACGTCAATCGCGTCGGTTCGCTGGTCGGCGACATCATCGCCGAGCAGGAAGGCCAGGCTTTCCTTGACGAGGTCGAACGCATCCGCATCGCCGCGATCCATCGCCGCGAGACCGGTGCCGCCACCGCCGAACTCGAGCGTGAATTGACTGGTGCCGACGTCGCGCATGCGAGCGCCCTCGTGCGTGCGTTCTCGACCTACTTCCAGGCCGTCAACGTCGCCGAGCGCGTGCACCGCATCCGCCGCCGTCGTGCCTACGAGATGTCCGGCGCCGCCGCGCAGCCCGGCAGCCTGCGCGACGTGCTCGCGCGTCTGCGCGACGATGGTGTCTCCGCGCAGGATGTCGCCGCGTGCCTGTCACGCCTGCGCATCGAACCCGTGTTCACCGCGCATCCGACCGAGGCCGTGCGCCGCGCGCTGCTCGAGAAGGAGCACGAGGTCGTGCGCGCACTGGTCGCCGACATCGACGGCAGCCGCACGCCGGTCGAACGCCGTGCCGACCTCGAGCGCATGCGCCTCGCGCTGACCGCGGCCTGGCAGACCGCCGAGCTCGCGCTCGAGAAGCCGACCGTCGCCGACGAGCTCGAACACGTCGGCTTCTACCTCACCGACGTGCTCTACCGCGTCGTGCCGGTGTTCTACGAAGTGTTCGCCGACGCGCTCGCCGAAGCCGGCGACGCGCCGGACCTTCCGGCCGTGCTCGGCTTCGGCACCTGGGTCGGCGGCGACATGGACGGCAATCCGAACGTCGGTGCCGAGACGATCGCCGCGACGCTGGCGACGCAGCGTGCGCAGGTCGTCGCGCTGTACCGCCGCGAGGTGCTCGCGCTCGCGAGCCTGCTCAGTCAGACCGTCTCGCGCGTGTCGTGCTCGGCCGACGTGCTCGCGCGTCTGGATGTCTACCGCGCGCTGCTGCCGAAGGCCGCCGCGCGTCTGCGCTCGCGCCAGCAGGACATGCCGTATCGCCAGCTGCTGCAGCTCGTCGCCGAACGCCTCGGCGAGACCGAGCGCGGCCGTGAAGGCGGCTATCCCGATGCGGCGACGTTCCTCGCCGACGTTCGCGTGATCGCCGACAGCCTCGCCCAGCACCGCGGCCGCCACGCGGGCTGGTTCGCGGTGCGTCGCCTCGTGCGCCGCATCGAGACCTTCGGCTTCCACCTCGCCACGCTCGACCTGCGCCAGGAATCCTCCTCGCACGATGCCGCGCTCGCCGCGCTGCTCGGCGACGACGACTGGGCGAACCGCGACGTCGCCACGCGCGTGAAGCGCCTCGGCGAGCTGATCGGCAACCCGCGCGATATCGATGCGAGCACCGACGACACCGCGCGCCGTACGCTCGCCGTGTTCCGCACCGTCGCCGAGCTGCGCCCGCGCTACGGCGCACGCGCGTTCGGTCCGTACATCATCAGCATGAGCCGCAGCGCAGCCGATGCGCTCGCCGTGCTCGCACTCGCGCGCATCGCGGGCTGCACCTGCGACGACGACACCGTGCCGCTCGATGTCGCGCCGCTGTTCGAGACCGTCGCCGACCTCGATGCCGCCGAGAGTGTCGTGCGCGCGCTGTTCGCCGATCCGCTGTACCGAGCGCACCTCGCCACGCGCGGCGATCGCCAGATCGTCATGCTCGGCTATTCCGACAGCGCGAAGGACGGCGGCCTCGTCGCCTCGCGCTGGGCGCTGCAGCAGACCCAGATCGCGCTCACGCGCCTCGCACGCGAGGCCGGGATCCGCATCGTGTTCTTCCACGGCCGCGGCGGTTCGGCGAGTCGTGGCGGCGGCAAGACCGAGCGCGCCGTGATCGCCTCGCCGCGTGGTTCGGTCGACGGCCACCTGCGCCTGACCGAGCAGGGCGAGGTGATCCATCGCAAGTACGGCATCCGCGCGCTCGCGCTGCGCAACCTCGAGCAGATGACCGGTGCAGTACTGCGCGCCACGCTGCGCCCGCGACCGCCCGAGGCACGCGAACAGGCCTGGCGCACGATGGCCACGCTGATCGCGGCCGAGGCACGCCGCGCCTACCGCACGCTCGTGCACGAGAACCCGTCGTTCCCCGATTACTTCCGCGCGGCCACGCCGATCGACGTGATCGAGCGCCTGCGCATCGGCTCGCGTCCGTCGCGCCGCGGCGGCACCGGCGGCATCGATCGCCTGCGTGCGATCCCGTGGGTGTTCGCCTGGTCGCAGAACCGTTGCGGCCTGACCGGCTGGTACGGCGTCGGCAGCGGCCTCGCCCACGGCATCGCCACATTCGGGCGCGCGCAGCTCGCCGAGATGACGCGCGACTGGCCGTTCTTCGCGCAGCTCGTCGACGACGTCGAGATGGTGTTGGCCAAGTGCGACATCGCGATCTTCGAGCGTTACTCGCAGCTCGCCGGCGATCTGCATGCGCCGTTCTTCGCCGACATCTCGGCCGAGTTCGAACGCACGCGCCGCGCGATCCTCGAGCTCAAGCAGGAAGACGAGCTGCTCGCCCACGACCTGCGCCTGCGCCAGTCGATCCGCCTGCGCAATCCCTACGTCGATCCGATCAGCCTGCTGCAGGTCGATCTTCTCTCGCGCTGGCGCGAGGCCGATCGCGACGACGACGAGCTGCTGCACGGCCTCATCGCGACCGTCAACGGCATCTCGGCGGGCATCCAGAACACGGGTTGAGCCCTGCGCGCGTGCGTCGTTCGTGAACGCGCATGCGGGGCACGGCGGAATCGCCTTCGGCGGTTCCGCCCCACACGAACTACGCGCGGGTCACGATGTATGCGGCGCGAGCCGATGCACGCTTCAGTAGGGCGGAACCCGCGCAGCGGATTCCGCCGTGAAACGAGGCAAGGCTGAGCGATCGTCCGGCTCCCCGTGCATGACGTCTTTACCGAAGCGCCACGACACGGCATGAGGCGATGTCGCAGGTCGCGGCGGAATCGCCTTCGGCGGTTCCGCTCTACACGAACTACTCGCGGGTCACGATGTATGCGGCGCGAGCCGATGCACGCTTCAGTAGGGCGGAACCCGCGCAGCGGATTCCGCCGTGAAGCAAGGCGAGGCTGAACGATCGTCCGGCTCCCGTGCATGACGTCTGTACGGATGCGCCACCATACGGCATGAGGCGATGTCGCGGGTCACGGCGGAATCGCCTTCGGCGGTTCCGCCCTACGCGAACCAGTGGTGCGCAGACGTGCGCTCGGGTAGGGCGAAACCCGCGAAGCGGATTCCGCCGTCACCGTGAAGATGGCCGTCAGGCCGGATCGCGCTTGACCGCTGCGCGGTACAGCAGCATCGCGATGAACGCGAGCAGGGCCAGACCGAGCCAGCCGCCGAAGTGCAGCGAGTCGGGCAGCGAAAGCGCGTCGCCGCGCTCGGTCACCACGATCGGGATCGCGATGAAGATGCCCATGAGCGCCTCGCCCGTGATCAGGCCGGCCGCGAACAGCATGCCCTTGCGATGGATGCGGCCGTGCTCTTCTTCGGTCTTCGCGCCGCCAAGGCGGCGCTCGACGAACCACGACAGCAGGCCGCCGAGGAAGATCGGCACCATCAGTTCGATCGGCAGGTAGATACCGATCGCGCAGGCGAGCACCGGAATACGGAAGCTCTTGCCGCTCGACTTGAGCCACGAATCGACCGCGATGATGACCGCGCCGATGCACGCGCCGATGCCGATCGTCGTCCAAGGCAGCTGGCCGCCGAAGATGCCCTTGGCGACCGAGGCCATGAGGTTGGCCTGCGGTGCGAGCAGCGCGTTCGGATGCTCGGCCGTGCGCTCGCCGATGCCGTAGGCGGTCATCAGCAGGTTGAGCACGGGTGCCATGACGAGCGCGGAGGAGATTGCGCCGATCGCGAGCATGAGCTGCTGCTTCCACGGCGTCGCGCCGACGATGTGGCCGGCCTTGAGGTCCTGCAGGTTGTCGCCGCCGATGCACGCGGCACAGCACACGACGGCGCCGATCATGATCGCGGCGACCGGGCCGATCGTGGCGTCACGGCCGAGCAGCACGACGAGCACGAGCGCGGCGAACAGGATGGTCGAGATCGTGATGCCCGACACCGGGTTGTTCGACGAGCCGACGAGGCCGGCCATGTAGGCCGACACCGACACGAACAGGAAGCCCGCGACGATCATGATGATCGTCATCGGGATGCTCGCGCTCCACTGGCCGACGATGCTCTGGTACAGCGCGAGCAGCGGCAGCGTGAACACGACGAGGCCGATGCCGATGAGCTTCATCGGGATGTCGCGCTCGGTGTGCGCGATCGTCGTGCCGGCGCCGGCTCGCGTCGCCTCGAAACCGCTGCGGATGCCCGAGAACAGCGACTTGCGCAGCGAGATCAGCGTCCAGATGCCGCCGATCAGCATCGCGCCGACGCCGAGATAGCGGATCTGCGCCGACCAGATCATGCCGGCCGCATCGGCCGCGCTCGCACCGGCGATGCGCGCGGCGAGCGCAGGATCGCTGTCGAGGAAGAACGTGCTGTACAGCGGGATCGCGATGTTCCAGCCGATGATGCTTCCGAGCAGCACGACGATGCCGATGTTGAGGCCGACGATGTAGCCGACGCCGAGCAGCGCCGGCGAGAGGTTGGTGCCGACGTAGGCGATGCCCTTGCCGACCCATGCAGCCGACGCGGCGGCATCGGGGAACAGGCGCAGGCCGCTCTCGGCACCGAGCTTGGCGAAGCCGCCGAGCGTCGCGGCGATGCCGAGCGTCTTGAGGCCCTGGCCCGGGTTCTCGCCGGTCTTGAGCACTTCGGCCGCGGCCTTGCCTTCGGGGAACGCGAGGCCCTGGTCGACGATCAGCGAGCGGCGCAGCGGCACCGAGAAGATCACGCCGAGCAGGCCGCCGAGGCCCGCGATCGCGAACACCCACCAGTATTCGAACGTGTTCCAGTAGCCGAGGATCACGAGCGCCGGGATCGTGAAGATCACGCCCGAGGCGATCGACGAGCCCGCCGAAGCGCCCGTCTGCACGATGTTGTTCTCGAGGATCGTGCCACCGCCGAGCAGGCGCAGCACGCCCATCGAGACGACCGCGGCGGGAATCGCCGAGGCGATCGTCATGCCCGCGAACAGGCCGAGGTAGGTGTTGGCCGCGGCGAGGATGACGACCAACACGATCGACAGGACGACCGCGCGGACGGTCAATTGCGGGACTTGGGTGGTGCTCATCAGGACTCCCCGTGGCGGTGCCGTTCCGTCGGCGGATGGATGGTGGCGGTGCTGCACGTCTGCGGATGGAAGCGCGGCAGGCGATCCGGAGCGTGGGCAAGGCCCCAACCCTCGGATAAGCCTCCGTCATCCCGGCGCAGGCCGGGATCCAGCGCCTTCACGCCCGCGTGCCGGATGTTCGGACACGGCGCGAAACGTGCCGAAGGTTCCCGCCGCGCGCCGCGCCGTGCATAGTAGCGCGCATCCCCCTCGCGACCGAATCCCCAGAAGATGACCGCACCCGCCACGGCCACCTCGCCCGACGCGCGCATGCCGCGCCAGATTCCCTACATCATCGGCAACGAGGCCTGCGAGCGCTTCAGCTTCTACGGCATGCGCAACATCCTCGTGCCGTTCCTGATCAGCTCGGTGCTGCTGCAATACCTGCCGGATGCGGATCGCGCCGGTGTCGCCAAGGACATCTTCCACACGTTCGTGATCGGCGTGTACTTCTTCCCGCTGCTCGGCGGCTGGCTCAGCGACCGCTTCTTCGGCAAGTACAACACGGTGCTGTGGTTCTCGCTGATCTACTGCGCGGGCCACGCCTGCCTCGCGCTGTTCGAGAATCATGCCTACGGTTTCTACACGGGCCTGTTCCTGATCGCGCTCGGCTCGGGCGGCATCAAGCCATTGGTGGTGTCGTTCTGCGGCGACCAGTTCGACCAGCGCAACAAGGACAAGGCGAAGCTCGTCTTCGACGCGTTCTACTGGATCATCAACTTCGGCTCGTTCTTCGCGTCGCTGTTCGCACCGCTGCTGCTGCGCCACTACGGTCCGGCCGTCGCGTTCGGCATCCCGGGCGTGCTCATGTTCATCGCCACGCTGATCTTCTGGATGGGCCGCCGCCAGTATGTCAACGTGCCGCCGTCGGGCGCCGATCCGCATTCGTTCCTCAACGTGATCCGCACTGCGCTGCGCACGCGCCGCGAAGGCGAGGGCAGCACCGGCGCGACGATCGCCTGGGCCGGCGTGGCGGCATCGGTCGCGATGCTCGCGGCATGGGCACTCAAGGCAGTAGGCGCACCGCTGCCGTGGCCCGACGCCTTCGGCTTCGTCATCACGGCCTGCCTGTCGCTCGGCGTGCTGATCGCGTTCGGCGGCTGGGGTGCTTCGCTGCAGCTCGATCGTGCGCGCGGTGCGCATCCGGATGCCGCCGTCGACGGCGTGCGCGCGGTGCTGCGCATCCTCATCGTGTTCGCGCTGGTCACGCCGTTCTGGTCGCTGTTCGACCAGAAGGCCTCGACGTGGATCCTGCAGGGCAACACGATGGTGATCCCGCACGACACCTGGTGGTGGCCGAGCTGGCTCATCAAGGATGCCGCGCAGATGCAGGCGCTCAACCCGCTGCTCGTGATGCTGCTGATCCCGTTCAACAACATCGTGCTGTATCCGGGCCTGCGCCGCCTCGGCTTCACGGTGACCCCGCTGCGCCGCATGGGCTGGGGCATCGCGTTCTCGGGCGTGTCATGGATCGTCGCCGGCGTGCTGCAGCTGTGGATCGACAGCGGCGCCGAAGTCTCGCTCGCCTGGCAGAGCCTGCCCTACCTGCTGCTCACGTTCGGCGAGGTGCTCGTCTCCGCGACCGCGCTCGAGTTCGCCTACAGCCAGGCCCCGCATGCGATGAAGGGCGTGATCATGGCGTTCTGGTACCTCACCAGCACGTTCGGCAGCCTGTGGGTGCTGCTCACCAACGCCGGCGTCCGCAACGACGGCTTCCGCGCGATGATCACCAATACGGGCTTGAGCGAGCCCGCGTTCCTGATGTTCTTCTTCGCCGGCTTCGCGTTCCTCGCCGCACTCGCGTTCGCAGCCTATGCGCGCAACTACCCGATGCAGGACAACTATCGCGTGGCGTGAGGGGCGTCCTCACCCGGCCCGATGACGCGGGCCGGGTTTCCCGAATGGCATCGGGCTGAACGGCATGCGCGCTGTCTCATCGGTCGGTGTGCCTCTCTGTGGTTCCTTCCGATAGCCACCGCCGACTAACGTGTCGACATCGGGCTGCCATCTTCGTCGGCGGCAGCTGTCGCGATATCACCCGTTTCTGAGGCGATATCATTTATCACGTCGTTTCCGCAGGATATCCCGGGCGCGTTCATCGAGGCGCCCAAGCGCAAAGTCTTGATTTCGCGGCGCTTGAACGTTGACAGCGTCGCCCTGCTGCTGAACGATGCGTGCTATTCCCCCGGATTCGGGGTCTACTTGTAGTTAGGCCTCATGCAAGAAGAAGATCGAGTTTCGGAGATCCTCCAAGGCCGCTGCGGCAAGGTGACGTTCGCCGTCCTGAAAGACGGGAGCCGCTTGGAGGTACACAACGTTGCATGGGGCCGAGATGTGGGCGCAACTTGTGACCACATCACTACTAACGTCTCGCCATCACCATCGGAAAGCTGCCCAATCGACTTCCTCCATACAAGTGACATTGTGCGGCTCGAGGATGGGCAACGCGGAGTGCTGTTCGAGCGTCCTGGCCGTGAGGCCTAACAATTCATTCAAGCCGACGCCGCTTCGCGGCGCGGCTTAACTCAGGCGT